>Ga0163149_10002252_pt1 | contig 23601 bp, 20 predicted proteins | sample OliLakLV19MP5G1_FD_148604 | JGI IMG/M metagenome (GOLD analysis project Ga0163149, IMG submission 148604) | Freshwater microbial mat bacterial communities from Lake Vanda, McMurdo Dry Valleys, Antarctica - Oligotrophic Lake LV.19.MP5.G1 | ecosystem: Environmental > Aquatic > Freshwater > Lake >...
CACCAACCCCCATCCTGGAAGTAACTCCCGTCCCAACCCCCCAGCAACCTGAAGATCCAGATTGCATTTGCGCGCAAATTACCTTACCGGACATCAATCCTCTTCACGGTTTCAATCTTGTTGAAAACAACCTGGTGGGTACGGATATAAACGACTTCCTAACGGGCGGCAGTGGCGGTGACGGCATCAACGGTTTGGGCGGAGACGATGTTCTTGTCGGTTTGGCAGGCAACGACAACCTATTTGGCGGATTAATTAGCAACATTCCTGTTGGGCCACAGGTCGATCGCGACTTGCTGTTGGGCGGGCCAGGCGACGACTACTTCAACGGTCAAGCCGGCTACGACACCCTCTTCGGCGGTCAGGGCAACGACGCTGGTTTCGGGGGCAAAGATAACGACCTGATCTGGGGCGGACGCGGTTCTGACACCCTTGTGGGTGAGGAGGGAAACGACAGCCTCTACGGCGGCACCAACAGCGAATCTGACCGCGATCGCGCCGGGAACGACTTGTTATTCGGTGCCAAGGGCAATGACTACCTCAGCGGTCAGGATGCCTCTGATACCCTTTCTGGCGGTGACGGCAACGATACTGCCCGCGGCGGCAAGGGCAACGATGTAGTTGTAGGCGACTTGGGCAGCGACTTGCTGTTCGGCGACCAAGGCAATGATTCTCTCTGCGGCGGCGACGGGGATGACACGGTGTATGGGGATATTGGCAGCCCCCTGCCTGTCGGCGTTGGTGGCGGTCAAGACCAAGTGTGCGGCGGTGCTGGCAATGACCTGCTGTTCGGCAATGAAGGCAGCGATACCATCAACGGCGATGCTGGCAACGATACGATTTTGGGCGGCAAAGACAATGACAGTTTGGTCGGCGGTGCTGGCGACGACGTGTTGATTGGCGATGAGGGCAGCGATACTTTGGTCGGCGGCAGCGGACGCGACTTATTTGTCTTGACATCTGGGGAAACAAGTGATACCATTTCTGACTTCAGGAAAGGAGAAGATTTGTTGAGTTTAGCGGGCGGTTTGACTTTCACTCAACTGAGCATTAGCCAAAGCAATGACGCAACCTTAATCAAAATTGCGAATTCTGGCGAACTCTTGGCTGTTCTGAATGGGGTGCAAGCGAGTGCGATCGCCCAGTCCGATTTTGTTCAACTTTTGCGGCTCGGTAGCTGAGCCGCAAACGCAGTAGGTTGAGCTAATCAAACTCCATCTACTGCCCTTAAACTCCGATCGGACACCTGTCGCAATCAGCCTTTGGGCGACCGAAATGTCAGCCTACCCCAAAAGACAATTTATGTGTTTAGGCACGACCTAGCAGCCCGCTCCTAAACAGCTTATCGCTCGCAGTGCCAGATATCAGTTTGAACGCGGGCGATCGCACTATTAATTAATTAATAATTAATTAATATCCATTTTCAGTTGTCTGCCAAATAGATTAGGACATCGAGCGTGCTATCTCCCTACCGAATACCTGCATTCTACCTGAAAAAATAGCAATAATATTCTTTCCGGTAACTACGGAATTATACAGTGCTGTCCCAGATCGCGATCGCGATCTGGGACAGCACTGCACACTCAGAAAATTATTATTCCGATGCAAACGGAAAGGATATAAATTCCGGTTACAAAGCTTTTGCAGGATAGTATCCCGCAATTATACCCGCGTTAATTTCATTTTATACGGCTCGGTAACAATCTCTAAAATCCGCAACTGGATTGGCATAATTGTTATCAGAAAAAACAGTTTTTCCGAACAACACATTCGATAAATGGTTCTCAAAAACCGCTAGAAAAGAAACAGTCTGAAAAAACGGCTTTGAAAAAAAAAGATGTAAAAAAATGCGAACAAAAGAGTGGCGAACAAGTGCATAAAAGTTTCAATCAAAAAATCGATCTACGCAAACGCGACCAAATCGAGTATAATCGAATTGCGAAATCGACTCGCAGTGCAGAAATACTGTTGAATAAACTAAATTTATTTAAATAGACAGGTGCAAATTGAGGAGAGAAGGCGTACCCAAATTGACTAAATATTTGCTGATCGGTTCCACAAAAGCTTACAGCGGCAAGTCCGCGATCGCCCTGGGGATGGCACTCGCACTCCGGGAACAAGGACTGGCGATCGCCTACGGCAAACCTCTGGGAACCTGTTTCAGCTCGCCCGGAGCTGGGATCGAGGAGGAAGATGTGCGGTTCGCGGTAGAGACGCTGAAACTCTCAGAAAGTCAGATACCATCAACTCTGGTGTCTTTGGACGAAGAGACGGTTCACAAGCGTTTGCGGGGAGAAGACAAGACAGATTACCGCAAGTCTCTAGCGCAATATTTGCAAGCTCCCAGCGGAGACTTGGTGCTGTTAGAAGGCCCGGCTAATTTGGAGGAAGGCAGTCTGTTTGACTTGTCTTTGGCTCAAATTGCTGAGGTAGTTGATGCCTCTGTGCTTCTGGTAGTCCGCCCGATCGATCTTTATGTAGACGATTTGCTCTCGGCTAAGCAGCGTTTGGGTTCGCGTTTGCTGGGTGTCGTACTCAACGACGTTCCCTCGGACAAACTCGAATCCATCACGGGGACTGTGCGGCCTTTTCTGGAGGCTAGCGGCATTCCAGTTTTGGGAATGCTGCCGAGAAGCGCTTTGCTGCGCAGCGTCAGTGTCAAAGAATTGGTGCATCAATTGAAAGCTGATGTGCTCTGCCGTGAAGACCGTTTGGACTTGATGGTGGAAACCTTGACAATTGGCGCGATGAATGTTAGCTCTGCTATGAAGTATTTCCGCAAAGCGAGAAATATGGCGGTAGTCACTGGGGGCGATCGCACCGACATTCAGCTAGCAGCTCTGGAAAGCTCGACTCAGTGCTTAATTCTCACCGGGCACTTGCCTCCTTCTCCCCTGGTAATCGGCAGAGCAGAAGAAATGGAAATTCCAGTTTTGTCTGTTGATTTGGATACCTTAACCACGGTGGAAATTATCGACAGCACTTTTGGCAACGTGCGCCTGCACGAACCGATCAAGGTGGAATGCGTTACTCAGCTAATGGCAGAACACTTTGACCTCAAGGGCATCATGGCATCCTTGGGTTTGGGCGATCGAGTCCATTAACCAGGCCCGGAAATGAGTGAAGAAGCTATTCGGCAGAGCGAAGAAGGTCAAGATATTTTTTTGTTTTAAAACAAAAATAAAAGATTCTTAAATTCTCAATTTTTCTTGAATTCTACCTTCAGACATTCTGCCTTCTGGCTTCCTCAAACCTCCCCATCCTCTAGTCAGATACCGTAAATCAGCAATTCTTAACTTCTTTTTGGCGGCAATGGCTAGTGAGTCTGCTAAAATCCACAACGTAGTTTTATTTAATTTAATAAATTCTTTGAGTCAATCAATTGAGCTACCCAGAGTAGATGATTTTTTACAAGAACTTGCGGCGATCCAGCAAACCAGCTCCAAGCGGATTGCTCTTTTGGGTTCTCGCCACGTTCCTATTACCCACCAGCAGCTAATTGAGATGCTGAGCTACGCCATAGTTCTGGGAGGCAATCAGCTCATCACTTCTGGCGCTACAGGCACCAATTCAGCCGCAATTCGGGGGGCAATGCGAGCAGATCCTAATCTGCTGACGGTGATTTTGCCACAAAGCATGAGTCGCCAGCCTCGGGAGTCTCGCGACCAACTCGAACAAGTGATACATTTGGTAGAAAATCCCAAAAATGACAGTTTGTCTCTCCCGGAAGCAAGCGCCATGTGCAATCAGGAGATTATTTCTCGCTGCCAGCAACTGATCTGTTTTGCTTTTCACGAAAGCCACACTTTGCTGAAAACTTGCCAGGATGCGGAGGAACAGCGCAAGGTGGTTACTCTGTTCTATTTTGATTGAACTGCGAGGCGGATGATGCTGTTGGGATTGCCTGTGTCGGTTATTCTGCTTGATTGTATTGCTGCTGCTGCGGCGCTGGTTTACGCACCGTTTTTGGTGGTTGCCCTCGCTCGCTTGCAGCTAGGTTACGATCAAGCAGCACCTCGCGCTATGTTTGAGAGGTTGCCTGCTTACGCTCAGCGGGCAACTTGGGCTCACCAAAATTCGTTTGAGACGTTTATGCTGTTTTCAGCGGCGGCTTTGATGGCTTTTGTGACGGGGGTAGATTCGGAACCGGCGGGTTGGGCTGCGATCGCTTTTACGATCGCCCGGTTGTTGTTTTCGGTTTTCTATATCCTGAATATACCGCTGGGGCGATCGCTCATGTTTGCGATTAGTTCTTCTTGCACTGTTTCTTTATTCTATTTCAGTTTGATGGCTGTTAACGGCTAATTTTCAGTAGTCATTGGTTATTGGTTATTGGTTATTGGTTATTGGTTAGTTGTTAATGCCCAATGCCCTGTTTTGCCAATGCCCAATGCCCAATGCCCAATGCCCCATTACCAATTATAATTTTATGGCAGCTAGTTATTCATTTGATATTGTCAGCGATTTCGATCGGCAAGAATTAGTCAATGCTGTTGACCAAACAACGCGAGAAATTCAAAGCCGTTACGACTTGAAAGATACCAAAACCACTGTAGAATTGGGCGCTGAAGCAATTACTGTCAATACCGACAGTGAATTTACTCTCGACGCGATTCACACTGTTTTGCAAACTAAAGCCGCCAAGCGCAATTTGTCTCTGAAAATTTTTGATTATGGGAAAATTGAAGCTGCTAGTGGTACTAGAGTACGCCAAGAAATCAAACTAAAAAAAGGGATTGACCAGGAAATTGCCAAGAAAATCACTAAATTAATTCGAGATGAGTTTAAAAAGATTCAAGGCTCGATTCAAGGTGATGCAGTGCGCGTTTCGGCTAAGGATAAGGATGATTTGCAGTTGGTAATTCAACGGTTGAAGCAAGAAGATTATCCGATGGCTTTGCAGTTTACCAATTACAGGTAAATTTTTGAAAGCTAACTATTGGATTCCCGGTTGTGCGATCGCATCTTTGAGCGCGATCGAACTTGTCTTGCGCTTGCTGGGATTCGGAAATCCTGCTTTGCTACAAGCTGATGCGGATGCTGGCTATATATTTGCACCAAATCAACTTGTATATCGCTTTGGCAATAGAATTGAGTACAATCAATTTTCTCAGCGTTCTGAAAAAATCGATGCAGCAAAGCCTGAAGGTACTCTCAGAATTTTGACGCTCGGAGATTCAGTTCTCAACGGTAATAATACCACGGATCAGAAAGAAACTATTCCAGAATTGTTTGAAGCGCATTTGTTGGGCATAAAAAAGCAAGTTGAGGTGCTGAATGCTTCTGCCGGTTCTTGGGGAATTGGCAATCAATTGGGATATATTCGCAAGTTTGGCACTTTTGAAAGCGATGCTGTGATTCTGCAAATTGGTACTCACGATTTGCTACAACCCACTAGCAGCAGCGCGGGGGTGGGAAATGACCCGCTGATGCCGAATCGCAAACCGTTATTGGCAATTCAAGAAGTGTTTGAAAGACACGTTAGCCCCAAATTGTCAAGTATTTTTGTGTTTGATTCTCCGGCTGCGGGAGTGCCGGTGTCGGAGGAAGTCAGGTTTAGGGAAAATATGCAGCGATTTGAGCAAATAGTTGCTTTGGTGCGAGCTGAGAATATTCCGTTGTTTGTGTTGTATACATGCGATCGCTCCGATTTACTGCCCGTACCGAATCAGCCGAAGTTTAAATCCGAGTTTGTCGATCGGCTAAAAGCTTTGAAAATTCCAGTCATAGACATTCACGTAGCCTGGTCAAAATTGCCGAAAACCACGGTAGAAAGTTATTTTCGGGATGGCGTACACCCCACAGCCCCAGCTTATGAATCAATAGCAGATTTAGTCTTTCAGCAGTTGTGTACTGAGAAAAAATTAGCTGCTTGCTCATTAACTAATACCAACTCTGAAAAGTAGTGCCACACATATATTTTACGCGATCGTCTGTAAGCAAACGGTATTGCCCTTTCCCGATCCCGATCGGCGAATTTCAATAATTGGTAAAAAAATGAATTGTGTAGCAATATCTAATCGAAATTGATTTTAAATATCTAAACTCATGACTCTTTTAGTCTCAAGTTTATCGGCACTTCCTGCAAGTTGGTCACACTTAACCGACGTAAATCCTGTGGCGCTGACTGCCGATGAAAAACTCGGTTTCTGCATCCACGACTATATTTTACGTTGTTTTAACTGAATCTATTTAGCTGCCGAAAGATGGAATGGAAATCAGGATGTCTGTGATGGTGGCGAAGCCACAAAATACGTCAAATATACAACCACAGCCAATGCTACAGCTATAATTGCTTTAACCGCAAGTGTGTTGGAAGAAGAAAAGGCGATCGTGCTTTCGGCTGGATGTGATGACTTCCTTCGCAAACCCTTCGCTGAACACACCATTTTCGATGCACTAGCTAAGCATTTGGGAGTAAAATATATCTATGCAGAAACAATATCTCCAGTCTTGGATGATACAGAAAAAAGTCCCTTGACATCGGAAGATTTAACCTGTATGACTCAAGAATGGATTAGTCAACTATACGAAGCTGCACTTGAGGCAAATACTAACCTCGTATTGCAACTGGCAGGAGAAATTCCCCAAACAGAAACTCCTTTGATAAACTCCCTAAAAAAACTTGCCATTCAATTTAAGTTTGAGCAGATTCTTGATTTAGTAGAACCCCGGAGCGGCAATGTCTAAACTACTCAAGTCCGTTAGTATTTTTCTCATTACCTGCTGTCTGCTATTTGCTTGCCATGCTCCAATACCAATCGAATTAAAACGCCCTCCCTTGAAAATAACTTGCGTCACTTTTATTGGCAATAGACCAGCTATTATTGCCCAAAAAAAAGGATTCTTCAAAGCACAAGGGATAGATGTGGAACTGAGGTATGTAGATTACGCCCAATTACAAGCCGCAGATTTTAGTGCTGGGAAGTATGATGGTATTGGATTTGCCTTGGGAGGTTTTATGAGCTTGAGTGCCACAAATCCCGATATGCAAACTGTCATGGTTGTAGATGAAACCACAGGCGCAGATGTGGTAGTTGCACAATCACAAATTAAAACCGTAGCTGACCTGAAAGGGAAAAATCTGGCTGCAAATCTAGGCGGATTTGGTGAAGTTTTTGTCACTGAGATGTTGAAAACTGCTAACTTAACTAGCGATGATGTCAGCCTAGTCAAAATCGATGCTTCAAAAATTCCCCAAGGCTTAAAAAGTAATACCATCCAAGCAGGACACACTTGGGATCCCTATCTTTCTGAAGCAATAAAATTAGGAGGTCACATCCTATTTACTAGCAAACAAACTCCTGGCTTGATTTTAGATGTGGTTGCCTTTCGTGGTGAAGCAATCCGCGAACGTCCTGAAGATATTCGTGCATTTATTCGAGCATGGCTGCAAGCCGTGACCTACTGGGAAGCAAATGTTGAGGAAGGAAACGCTATCATTAGTAAAGCATTAAATATTCCTAGCAATACACTATCTCTAGATGGCATAAACCTCACTAATCTTGAAGAAAATAAGAAATTCTTTGAATCTGGCAGTAGTCAGTCTATCTACAAAACAGCTAAGATATATGCAGATTTTTTTATTCGGTCTGGCAACGTTACACGCATTCCCGATCTCAAAACTTTGTTTAATTCATCTTTCTTATCTCCTCCTAATGTGCACCCATGAATCACTCACTTTTAAACAGTATCCGTACCAAGTTAATCGTATCATTTCTCATGGTTGCTCTCATCCCTTTACTGTTGTTAGCTTATCTGAATAAACAGACAACAGAAAAGGCACTAACTGACAACGCACGACAAGCTCTATCTGCGGCAGCCAAGGAAACTGTTAACAGAATAGATGCGTTTATTGATGGTAATCTCAATGCCGTGCGCGTAGAAGCGATTTTACCAGGTTTATCTGCTTACCTGGGCCAAACGGTCGAACAGCGAAAGGATAGTCCTGAAATGCGGTTAGCGACAGAAACATTAATCCGTCTCAGTCGTAAAGATATGATCAATATTCTCTCTTACGCTTTGCTAGATATAAATGGACGGAATGTTTTAGATACGAATACACCGGATATTGGTCTAGATGAATCCAGTCACGATTATTTTAAAGAACCTCTGCAAACTCAGCTACCTTTTGTCTCTAGTATGAAGCGATCGCCAACAATTCCCGATCTAATTCAACTGTTTTTTAGTAGTCCTGTTCGCAATGCAAAGGGAAAGATACTAGGGATATTGCGAGTATCCTACAATGCCACAGTTGTTCAGCAATTAGTAACTCGACAAACAGAGCTAGCTGGGGCAAAATCATTAGCAATTCTTTTAGATAAAAATTATATTTATCTAGCCCATAGCACGACACCTAAACTGCTTTTCAAATCCCTTGTCCCTCTGTCGTCTGATGTGGCAAATAAACTACAAATAGAAGGGCGTTTGTCAAAAGTTTTGACTAAAGAAGCTGCTACAAATTTACCGATAATCAAGCAAGCATTAGATACCAAACAATCCTCTTTAATAGCATCATTTACGGAAAATAATAATCAGGCAAATTTGATCGCGATCGCTCGTTTACAATATAAACCTTGGTCTGTGCTTTTCGCACAACCGCTAGCTGTGGCTCTAGCGCCTGTGGAAAAGCAAATTAATGATGCACTATTCCTATTTACACTAATCGCTGGAGTAGTAACAATCATCGCCGTTGGCATTGGGCAACTACTGACTAAACCATTGATTTATCTCGCTAATATCGTGGCTGAGTTTACTGCGGGTAACTTAAATATCCGCGTTAAAATTAACTCAAAAGATGAAACAGCTCAACTGGCACGAGCTTTTAATAATATGGCAGGACAGTTACAAACATCTTTTGAAACTTTGGAACAACGGGTAGAGGAACGGACAGCAGAGTTAGTCATTGCCAAAGAAAAAGCCGAAGTAGCCAATCAAGCCAAAAGTACCTTTATTGCCAATATGAGCCATGAATTGCGATCGCCCCTCAATGCTATTCTAGGTTTTTCGCAATTGATGGTACGCGCCACAAATATTCCCCCAGAGCAACATGAAAATGCCGGAATCATCTATCGCAGTGGTGATTATCTATTAACACTAATTAATAATGTTCTCGATTTATCGAAAATCGAAGCAGGTAAAACCACCCTCAATATTCGCGATTTTGACCTGCATCGCTTGCTGAATGATTTAGAAGATATGCTGCATCTGCAGGCAACCAATGCTGGCTTGAACTTGAGTTTTCAGCGTACAGAAAATGTCGCCCGCTACATCTGTACCGATGAACTAAAACTGCGTCAGGTTTTAATTAATTTACTCAGCAATGCCATCAAATTTACCTCAGAGGGTAACATTACTCTCAATGTCTTTCAGGGAGAGCAAGAAACCACAGATGTTTTTAATTTGCATTTTCGAGTGGACGATACTGGAGTAGGTATTGCACCCGCAGAAATGCCAAAACTCTTTGATGCCTTTAGTCAAGCGCAAGCAGGAAAAGAAATGCAGGAAGGAACGGGTTTAGGTTTAGCAATCAGCCGAAAATTTGTGCAATTAATGGGGGGAGATATTTCGGTAAAAAGCGAATTAGGAAAAGGTACAACTTTCTCCTTCTATATTCAGGTAAAATTGGGGCAGAAAACCAACAGCAAGATTACAGGAGAATATCCCAGAGTGCTAGCACTTGCTCCCGGTCAACTTAGCTACAAAATTCTCACAGTCGATGATAAATCTATTAATCGACAATTACTAATTAAGTTGCTCAGTCCCTTGGGATTTGAGGTGAAAGAAGCTAGTAACGGACAAGAGGCGATCGCAATTTGGGATGAATGGGAACCTCATCTAATCTGGATGGACATGAGGATGCCAGTTATGGATGGCTACGAAGCGACAAAATACATCAAATCTACTACCAAAGGCAATGCTACGGCTATAATCGCGTTAACCGCGAGTGTGTTGGAAGAAGAAAAGGCGATCGTGCTTTCAGCCGGTTGTGATGACTTCCTTCGCAAACCCTTCGTTGAACAAAGTATTTTTGATGCACTAGCTAAGCATTTGGGAGTAAAATATATCTATGCAAAAACAATATCTCCAGTCTTGGATGATACAGAAAAAAGCCCATTGACATCGGAAGATTTAACCTGTATGCCTCAAGAATGGATTAGTCAACTATACGCAGCGGCACTTGAGGCAAATACCAACCTCGTGTTACAAGTCGTAGGAGAAATTCCCAAAACAGAAACTCGTTTGATAAAATGCCTGACCAAACTTGCCATTCAATTTAAGTTTGAGCAGATTCTTGATTTAGTAGAACCCCTGATCAGCAATGAATCTTAATTATGAAATCGAAAATAAAGGTAATATTCTAATTGTAGACGATCTTCTAGAAAATCTACAATTACTAAGCAATGCGCTCCTTAAACTCGGCTACACTGTTCGCAGCGTCACCAGCGGGCGGATGGCACTGAAAACGGTGAAGGTAAAGCGACCAGATGTGATTCTTTTAGATGTTAAGATGCCTGAAATGGATGGTTATCAAGTCTGTAGAACTCTCAAAGCTGATGCAGAATTCCGCCAGATTCCAGTGATTTTCATTAGTGCTTTAGATGATGTCTTTGACAAAGTAACCGCCTTTGAGTTAGGGGCTATAGACTACATTACCAAACCATTTCAAATCGAAGAAGTAGTGGCGCGTCTGGAAAATCAGTTAACCATTCAACGCCAGCAACAGCTTCTGGAAAAAGAAAACATGAAGCGCCGGGAAGCAGAAGAGGTACTTTATCAATCGAGGGCTTTACTGGCTAGTGTTTTGAATAGTTCCCTTGATGGTATTGCGGCAATGCAGGCTGTTCGTAACACCGAAACAGGGGAGATTGAGGATTTTCGGTGTTTAGTTGTCAACCCCGTGATTGCTAGAGCTTTTAAACGCAGTCGTGAAGAGATGATTGGCAAATTGGTACTAAAAAAGTTTTTGAGTAATATTGATCTAGAATTATTTAATCGCTTCGTTAATATTGTCGAGACGGGGGAATCTTTAGAACAGGATTTTTACTATGAATCAGGAAAATCTTGCTGGTTTCACTTCGTAGCAGTCAAGCTAGGAGATGGTTTTTCCGTTACTATCCGTGATATTACCGCCCGCAAACAAATAGAATTGGCTCTGCAAGATGCCAATCAAAAATTAGAAGAACTGGCAAATCTAGATGGTTTGACTTATGTGGCTAACCGTCGCTGTTTCAACAATCGCCTTCTAAGTGAATGGCAACGCCTAGCGCGAGAAAAGCAGCCACTTTCTCTAATTTTATTGGACGTTGATAAATTCAAATCCTACAACGACTACTATGGTCATCTGGCTGGCGATGATTGCTTAATTACGATTGGGCAAACATTACAAAAAGTAGTCCGTCGTCCCACCGATTTAGCAGCGCGTTACGGTGGAGAAGAATTTGTGGTACTCCTGGCGAATACGGATTTAGAAGGAGCAATTAAGGTAGCAGAAAATATTCAGCAAGAAATTCACAATCTGGCGATTCCCCATGCAGAGTCTGATGTGAAGGAAATCGTCACAGTTAGTTTCGGTATTTCCTCATTCATACCAAAGCTGGAAGTTCAACCAGATACACTGGTAGCCTATGCAGACAAAGCTTTGTACGATGCTAAACAACAGGGACGCGATCGCTGGAGTACAAATTGTTGAAAAATCGGGGCATTTTTTCGAGGAAGGGGGAATTATACCGTTAGACAGGACTTTTCGCCAGTTGTAATTCATCCTGGTTTGTTCTTTTCATGGTCAAATCGTCAAACTTTTGATAATGAAAGTTTGATATTTTCCGTCCCCTGACGCTTCCGCAGATGGTGGAGATCCTGCCTTTCTCACAGGATGGAAATAGGGTTTGCTGAAAGAGGAATAAGCTGTAGCTAGGGCTACAGATTAAGAGTGTAAATCCTAATTAAATATCTAAACCAATGACTGTTAAGTCGGGAGGATGTTCGACAACAAACTGGTAATATAACTCTTGCTTGGCTTGCGGCGGCAGAGACATTATCCATTCCAGCAGTCCCATTTCACCTGCTACTATCTTCGGATTAGTGAGAGTCGATCGCACTTTAATTTGTTCATTGCGGCTGACTGGCAATTGCTCTTTTAGTGTCAGGTGTACCTGCACCTGATGCAAGTTGGTCACATTTAAGCGATAAGCATAACTCGTGCGCCGCTGCTGGCTAATCAGTTTTTTGTCAACTTGTCTTTCCACTAATTCACGCTCAATTTTCAACCCTTCATCAATTCCTAAATTCAGTTTGAATTCTTCACCGGGCGAAACATTTTCTAACTGCATAGTACCGACAAAAGTGTTGTCGCGAAAGATATTTGCTTTACCGGGAAGCAGAGTTGCACCTGTCAATGGATTGACAACAATTGCTTGCAAATAGGCAAAACTGACTAAGCGTGGAACGGCAATATATTCAGGTTTAAAGGGATAATTTTCGCTGAAAATAGTCACTTTGTGCGGTGTGCCATCGCTGGGAATATTGGTATTTCCTCCTACTTGAAATGAGACAGTGCCGCCTTCTCTGGATACTTGGGCTGTAATCGTTTCAGCTTCTATGGGTTCTGATGCTGCGTCGGCTGTACCGCTTGCAGAGCCATAGGACATCCCTTCAAATACGTCTAAATAAGAGTCTGAAGAATCTGATGAAATTTGACGAGTTCGGGCTATTGACTCGGTATTTCGGAATTTGACTGTAGAGTGTAAAGTATCGATAAACCAGGGTTCTAGTTTTGGTGGCAAAGTTCCCATTCCGGGTTTGGCTGTGGATAAAGTCAGCGCTACTCCCGTCCAATCTTCGCCTGTGTTTTGATTGACTTCGGCTAGGTAATTGAGATTGATTTGGTTGTTGGTAGTATTTACTCGCAAGTCGTAAAGGGGAGTCCAGCGGGCTCCCATGACTACATAGGAAACTTCTAGTTCAAAATTGCCGCTGCCGCTTGGTTCTATGGCAACAATGATGTTAAAACTTTGCTGAGAATGGGGAGTTTGTACTTGCCGCAACTGCAGCAGCAAAGCTTCTATTTGCTTGTCTAATTCGCGCTGCTGTTTTTCGTGTTGGGCGATCGCACTTACATATTTTAGGTAATTAGTTCCTAAAAAGTTGAGCAATTCGCCAGTTTCGGTTAAACCTACCTGCTGTTTGGCGATGCTGCTGGAAAAGAAACCGACGCTTTTTTCGCTCAAACCTTCCACAAATTTGAGCTGAATTTTTCGGGCGGTTATTTTGTCGTTAATTCCCCGTCTTTGGGTTTGTAATTCCTGAATTTGTTGGGTTAATTCGGCAGTGCGATCGCCCGTAGGTTCGCTGCTAAACACTGTTTCGGTGCGTACTCCCAGCAATCGCACGGCGACTGTACCCGCACCGGTGGCCCTGACTGACTCTGTTTCGAGGGTTGCGGGGAGAGAGGCGATCGCCAATTCGCGCTCGTTTCCCGTCAGGGCTACTGTGCCGCGGCGGGTGATCAGGGCGCGATCGGTGTAAACTGTAACTTCGGAAATTTGCGACTCTACTATTTTCATATTATCGCGATCGAGTAAATCTAAATTAGTCATTGCTACTAATCCCTCTACGAAAATCCTTTAATGCTTCCAAAGGCGAAGCAAACAAGATGCAGCGTTTCAACAAAGATAAGTCTAATTCTGGCAGTAATTCGCTATTTGTAATTCGCTCATAACCCTGTTCTCGCAAATGGTAAAGCTCTAGCGTTCCGTCTTCCCAAAACCAAACTTCCTGCACACCCATCAGCCGATATTTCTGAAGTTTAATCGGACTTCCGCTAGTAATCACCACCTCAATACATAGATCGGGAACATCCTTATCTGTCCCGAAACAATAAGACAAATCTGCCTGATACTCGACTTGACCCTCAACAATCTGGCTGTAAGCACCGCTGGGGAAAAATTCAATTTCCTTAACTTCAAAGTAGATTCCAAGCAATAGACCAATTATCCATTGAAACGCTTCATGAGGTTTACTAATGCCCACAATTTCTAAAACTCCCTCACAGTAAAATAAGCGTACATTCGGCACATTCTCAAAACTAGCTTGAATTGCTTTGAATTGATGCCAGGTTAAGCCGCGGCAAGTGAAATGCTGCTCGGCTGCGGGAGAAATTGTGGGATTGTCTATAGTTTGAACCATGACTGTCCTGTTTATTTCAGAATGGTAGCAATAATTCAATGTTAACTCAGCGGCTCGATTCCCGCCAAATCCAAAATTTGTCAAGTTTGGCGATCGCCCATTCCTCTACCAAACTCCTCAAGCGCGTCCAAAGGCGAAGCAAACAAAATGCAGCGTTTGAGCAAAGACAAGTCTAACTCAGGCAGCAATTCGCTGTTTGTAATTTGCTCATAACCCTGCTCTCGCAAATGGTAAATCTTTAGCGTGCCGTCTTCCCAAAACCAGACTTCCGCTACACCCATCAGCCGATACTTCTGAAGTTTAATCGGACTACCGCTAGTAACAACTACCTCAATACACAGATCGGGAACATCTTTTTTATTCCCGATACAATAAGACAAATCTGCCTGATACTCGACTTGACCCTCAACAATCTGGCTGTAAGCACCGCTGGGGAAAAATACAATTCTTCTTTGTATAAAATACTGTCCCATTAGCAAGCCAAGCAGACACCGAATCTCTTCGTGTAATCTTCCAGTACCCACAATTTCTAAAACTCCATCACAATAAAATAATCGAACTCCTGGCACATTTTCAAAGCTGGATTGAATTGCTTTAAACTGCTGCCAATTCAAACCGCGCCAAGTGAAATGCTGCTCGGCTGTGGGAGAAACTGTGGGATTGTCTATAGTTTGAACCATGACTGTCCTGTTTATTTCAAAATTCTAGCAATAATTCAATTTTAACTCAGCGGCTCGATTCCCGCCAAATCCAAAATTTGAGGAATCAAATCTTCTCGCTTCACTGCCATCATGTGAACTCCTTGACACAAATGCCGCGCTAGCTTGACTTGTTCTGCCGCTATTTTTATGCCTTCCTGCAAGGGTTCTGGGGATTTTGCCAAACGGTCGATCGTCTCTTGTGGTATGTGAACTCCCGGTACGTATTTTTTAATAAATTCAGCATTTTTAGCTGATTTAAACAAAAATATTCCTGCTAAAACTGGCTTGTTGCAGCCAGCAGCAATGTGGTGCATAAACTTATCGAAAACGTCAAAATCTGTAATTAATTGACTCTGAAAAAACTGGGCTCCAGCTTCTACTTTTTTCTCGAACCGGCTTTGCAAACCAGACCAACTGGGGGATTGCGGATCGACAGCGGCACCGACAAATAAATCGGTAATTCCGTCTGTTAAAGCTTTGTCATTCCAGTCTTTGCCGCCGTTCATTTTTTGAATGACTTGCAGCAGCCGCACTGCTTCTAAATCGAATACACTTTTTGCTTTTGGATGGTCGCCGGCTTTGACTGGATCGCCGGTGAGTGCCAAGATATTATGGATGCCTAAAGCGTGGGCTCCCATGAGATCGGCTTGCAGGCCTATTTGATTGCGATCGCGACAAGCAACTTGACAAATCGGCTCTATTCCGTGCTGCAATAAAATTGCGGAAACTGCTAGGGGACACATTCGCAGCACTGCGCGGCTTCCGTCTGTGATATTAATTGCGTGAACTCGGTTTTTGAGAATTTCAGCCATTGCGATCGTGTGAGTCATATCGCCGCCTTTTGGCGGGGCAACTTCGGCGGTAATTATAAATTCTCCGGGAGTGGTGCAAGCAGTGCGAAAACGGTTCATTATTTGTTAGTTGTTATTTGTTAGTTGTTATTTGTTAGTTGGCAGTTGTTAGTTGTTATTAGTTGGCAGTTGTTAGTTGGTAGTTGTCATTTTCAACCACTAACTAATAACAACTAACCACTAATTAATAACAACTAACCACTAACAACTAAACAGGCAAAGAATAACCGAAAGCTTTTTTAACCTTAGTTAGAGTTTGGTTGGCAATAGTTTCTGCTTGTTCTCTTCCACGACGCAGTACAGACTCTAAATATCCTGGATCGTCCATGATGTCTTTGTATTTATCCTGAATCGGTTTCAGGGCGGTAATTGTCGTCTCTGTCAACAGGGGTTTAAAGTCACCCCAACCCATATTTTCACATTCTGCTGCAACTTCTTCCTTGGATTTGCCGGAAAGCAAAAGATAAAGTGTCAGCAAATTTCTAGCTTCCGGGCGATCGGAGTCGTCGAAAGTCAAACCCCGCACGGCATCTGTTTTGCAGCGCTTGATTTTTTTGGCGATCGTATCGGGTGAATCCAACAAATTAATTCGACTTTGTTCGGAAGGGTCTGATTTCGACATTTTGCGCGTACCGTCAGTCAAACTCATCACTCTCGCGCCGTCAGTCCGAATTAACGGTTCGGGAAGTTTTAACACTGGGTTTTCGGGTGTGCCGAATTGGTGATTTAATCTGACGACTAAATCGCGAGTGAGTTCCAAATGCTGTTTTTGGTCTTCTCCGACTGGCACTTTGTCGGCATCGTAAAGCAAAATATCTGCTGCCATTAACACGGGATAATTTAGCAAACCGGCGTTGACATTTTCACCTTGTTTAACTGCTTTTTCTTTAAACTGAATCATATCTTCGAGCCAGTTGATCGGCGTAATACAGTTGAGCAGCCATGCTAGCTCTGTGTGCGCCGAGACGTGGGATTGCACGAAAATAGTAGAATATTCTAAATCGATGCCACAAGCTAAATAGAGAGCGGCGATCGTGTAAGTGTCGGAGGCTAGAGTTGCTGGATTGTGCGGTGCGGTAATTGCGTGCAAATCGACTACGCAGAAGTAATTTTCGTACTGACTTTGACCTTCTACCCAGTTGCGAATGGCACCGAGATAATTGCCGAGGTGAAGATTGCCTGTTGGCTGAACTCCTGAAAGAACGCGCTGTTTACCCATGAGGAAAGAATAGAATTGAACTCACATTTCTATATTGACACGTTATTTCGCTCTAAGATGCTGTTTGTTAAAATTCATAAAAACCTCGGGGAAGATGACTCGGCGGTTGAAACCGCATCTACACATACAAAGTCCGCGCAACGCGAGACTAAAGAATACACGAGGTATTTAAGGCGGATTATTTTTGCAACTCGGTTTAAATCCTGATCTTAAAAACCTTGCTGTTAACTGTCAACTGTTTTTCGGTTTAGTCACGCACCAAGTGATGCCGGCTGCCAAAAGGGCGATCGCGCAACTCAATAAAAACGAGAATGCAAAGGGATGCAGGTGCATGACAACTGGGATTTGATGGTTTTGGACTGTCTCGAAGAGTTTGTCTGTACCGCTGGATGCTGCGATGCCACCTGCTGCTAAACCTACGCCGATCGCCTGTACTGTGCTTTCTAGGCGATCGTCTCGATCTTTCTCTCCGATCTCGCTTTTGCGGAGTGCGATCTGGTTTGTGCGATCGTTCTTGGCTTGTTCTATTTCTACTATGCCGCGGATTGAGGCGATCGCCTGTTCGATTAAGTCTGTCCCGTGGCGGAAATATCCTAAATCTCCTGCAATTTGCGATCGGAAATAAGGAGCAGTTTTTATACTGAAGTTATTTAATATTGATGGTTCTTCCTTATCAGTTCCTAGTATACCACAGATTGCCTGCAAAATGTTAGTATAATTGTTAAGATTTAGCGCAATTGTATTGTCATAATCTTCGAGTTTCCGCAGCAGGCGAGTATAAATTATGCCTTTGCTGAAGAGTTGCTTTAACTGTTCCTGAAATTCCAGCAATTGGGAGGGATTTAATACAGTTCCTCGCGCAAATTGATCTTGCAAAACCTCCATATTTTTCTCAATGATGCGGTATTCGCGATCTAGTTCGTAGTAAACTTTGCGGCTATCTTGAAAAACTTTGATGATTTTGTTGCGGTAAAATAGTAGGTCAAGTATTTCTTCTTGGCAAGTGTTAAAATCCTTGTCAGTTTGTTTGTCGGCAAGCAGCCAGACAATCAGGTGGCGGTAATTCGCAATATCGGCAATTGAACCGTATTCAAAAATTGGACTACCGAATAATTTACCTGAACAGTAGAATGTAGGTGGCGAATTGCCCTGGAATAAAGCATTGCAGCATTTATCGGCGAGTGGTTTGAGGGAATCTAAATCATCCGATGAGTTTTCGGGAAGCCATGCGGTGATGAGGAGAGTTTGACCTAAAAAGTTGTCATCGCCATCGATGAGTAAGGCTTGATTTGGGTTGAATTCCTTGATTAAATCGACATTTTCATTATCAGCCGTGCCATCTTCCGGGCAACCGATGTTTAAGCAGAAAGCATAGCTATCTAGAATTTGTAGCGGTTGAACAAAACCTTCGATGGGCGGATTGCTGTTGAATCCCAGGGCGACATTGGGCAGCAAATCGTTGCGGTTGCTGTGAGACTTTTGGGGGAAAACTAGATTGGGTGTTACCGTTTCATCGGTGAAGTTGGCGAGGATGTTGTCGCAGTGTTTCCACAGAGGATTATTGCTGCCCTTACTGTCATTGTGCAGTTGGAAAGCGTATAAATAAACATTGGGGGCGGAAATTTTATCGCTCATATTATTGGCGCGGTGGCTAGGATTTGGGAATGCGTTTTTTGAGGTTTTCTGGTAATTCTGGGTAGCGGTTTGATAGTCTTTCGTTTTGTCCTTCTGTTTTGGTGGGTTGTGGCTTGAGTTTTCTCTCAGTTAAATTGATCTCATTTGATATTTCAGGATAGTCTTCACACCAATTTCCAATGGCATCGGCTACTTCCTGATTGGATGAATCCGCCATCTGGGATATCGTGTTGTTGAGATTTGCTAAAGCCTCAACCGCCCCGAATTGTTCAAATAATTCGGGTTTAGTTTCAAAGACTTGCAGGAAACCTGAAATAAACTTTTCGTCGTCTGTCATGGTTGATTTCTCTCTTTTTCAGTGAATATGGAAATTTTGATTAGGTTTTGTTCGGGCATTGTCTCCATCATGGTTCCATGATACCATCAGAGACAATTCAGTGTCAATCTTTTTTAGTAGTCGCAAGTAGAATTTATCAATAACCAGCTACCATGAAAATTGAAACTATTACCAAATCAAAATTTGACAAAATCCCTGGGATTCGGCAAATCATTTGTCACGAATATGCTCAAACATTTGCTTGCTTGGATTTAGGGGAAATTTTGGGATGTTATGGGTTAAGTTGGCGGAGTCAATTAGTTGAGTTAAGTATTGAACATTCAACTGATCAAACAATGCTTTGGATTGGGATTGATCGGCAGTTAGTGGCTATTTGCCTACAAAGCGGTCGAATTTGTCTGGCGATGCCTCTGACGGCTAACTTAATTCAACTGGCAATTATTCAGAAAGTGACTGCTGTTTTGACTGAAAATGAGATATTATTATTTAACACCAATGGTTCGCTGAGAGTTAATTACGGTTTGCCAGATTGTCCAGAGCAATTTTCGATTACTGGCAATAACTTGGTGATTGAATTAATTGAGGGCGATAGCTTCAGTTTAAATGTGGAAACTGGACAATTCCGAAAATTAGTTGGAGAGGTTCTAAGTTCATAGTTGTGTCCGATTTTCGATAACCTGTAGGGGCGGGTTCACCAACTATTTTAACTAAGACAAACAGACTCGTAAACCCGCCCCCACCACACGATTAGGCGGGGCGGGTTTATGAGATTTATCGTTTTTTCCGACATACCTTGGCGAACCCGCCCCTACAACAATTATATCTGTTTAACACGAATTTTCGATCATTTTCAACAACCTGTAGGGGCGGGTTCACCAACCATTTTAACTAGGACAAACAGACTCGTAAACCCGCCCCCACCACACGATTAGGCGGGGCGGGTTTATGAGATTTATCGTTTTTTCCGACATACCTTGGCGAACCCGCCCCTACAACAATTATATCTGTTTAACACGAATTTTCGATCATTTTTGATCCCTCACCACAGGATAAAATTTATTGTCCAACCGCGCAGAAAGGCGCCCAGTACATCGGGGATTGGTAAGGTTGATAATCCTGTTTGTAACCGCGACTGTATCTGTTTTTAATTTTCTCCTTGTGTTCGCTACTCAGCAACTCCGAGGCTGCTACCCATTTTAGCAAATCTCCTACGCTTAAATCCCGCAGCCACAACTGAGACTCGCGCAAAGCCACAGACACAGCAGGCCGACTTTCTGAACGGAATAACTCATAAAATTTTATCATTAAAATCGCGGTAGATACATCATTGACAGCCCACAAAGTGCTGAGTACACTCGTCGCCCCGGCATAGAAAAAACCGCTAGTCAATCCGATATACTCATCTGTTGTATCCGTAGCATCGGTTAACGCTGTTTCGCAGGCAGAAAGGGCTACCAAACGGCACTTACTTAACTGCAAATCAAAGATTTCTGTCAGCGTCAGGCATTCTGCGATGTCGAAGGTTTCGCCTCGGCGGGAACGAATATAACGCTTTTCCTCGGAGGGAACCCCCCCCAGCCCCCCCTTGCTAAGGGGGGGAGTTTGATTACCTTCTGTCTCTTCACTTACCAAGGGGAAATCCTCTCTTGTCTCCCCCCTTACCAAGGGGGGATTAAGGGGGGTTACTTCACTTACCAAGGGGAAATCCTCTCTTGTCTCCCCCCTTACCAAGGGGGGATTAAGGGGGGTTATCTTTGCGCCAGCTAGGATTAATGCGGATTTTTCGGGATTGAGAAAGTCGAAAAAGCCGTGACAGGAAAAGTGGGCGATGTCGGCATTTTGCAAGCTGGCAATTTGTTGTTGCAATCCTGTTTTGCTGGCGTTTTGCCGACTCAATACTTCGGCGGGATTGAAGGATTTGGCAATGGCTTCGACTTCGATGTCGGTGAAGTCTAAATCTTCTGTGGGGTTTTGGATGGCAAAAAATTTGCTGGGTGATGTGTCTTCCGCTGTCAGATTTACCCGCTGAGATAATTGCAAAAGTTGGCAACTGGGTGTGTATCTCACGCCGCCTGGGAAAAGTTCGAGAAGACATCCAGTTTCTACGGTTTTGTCGGCTTTTTGTCGGCTGCTGGTGAGGGCGTGTAGGGGGAATAGGTGCAAGTATCGGAAGGGAACTAAGATTAATTTTTGGCAGTTTTCGGGGAGGCGAGAAATTATTTCGTCGATGTGCAGAATCTGGGCTAATTTTTCCAGGCGGCTGTCTAGTTGGTTTTTCCAGTTGTCGTATTTTTCCTCATCTTTGATGTCATCGAGATATTCCTGTTGTAACTCTTCTAATGCTTGCAAGTCTTGATAGGAAGATTGCCAGACATCCGGTTGAGGAGAGTCGCGGGTGATAATGAAAACTTTAAAGCTATTGTAGGTAATGTACCATTCTAAAATTGCTTCATTTTCAGCTAAGAGGCTGCGAATTTCTGCAAAACTAATCCGCTGTACTTGGCTGGGGATGCTGCGGACTTTGTGAAACAATTCTACGAGGTTTCTGGTTTTGCTGCGTTCGATGTATTCTAGGGCGGCAGTGGAGTTTTCCATTTGTAGGCAAACTTCTACCATTGACTGATAAAGTATATTCCATTCTTCAGCTAATTTCTGTCTGTCTGCTTCGCCACCGATAATGATTTCACTCCGCATTAATTCGACAGTCTCGATGGCAGAGTTAAAGGTCTTGTATGCTTCTGGGAGTTGGGAATTATGCTGGTAAGTAACTCCGAGACCATATAAGGTGATAGCATTATTTATAGGAAATGCGTTGCGGGTGTAAATTTCCAAGGATGCTTTAAAAGCTGCGATCGCCAATTCCAGATTATCGGCTTTTTCCCCTCTGATTTTGCTGAGGTACGCACTCGCCAAATTATGTTGACACGCTGCCCATTCAAAGGGAAATGCGTCGCAAGTCCAAATCTCCAAGGATGCCTCACAAGCGGCGATCGCCAGTTCGAGATTCTCGGCTTTTTCCCCTCTGATTCTTTTGTGGTAGGCAGTCGCCAAATTATTTTGACTCCTTGCCCACTCAAAGGGAAATGCGTCGCTGGTGTAAATCTCCAAGGATGCCTCAAAAGCTGCGATCGCCAGTTCGAGATTATCGGCTTTTTCCCCTCTGATTCTGTAGAGGTACGCACTCGCCAAATTATTTTGACTCGTTGCCCATTCAAAGGGAAATGCGTCGCGAGTCCAAATCTCCAAAGATGCCTCAAAAGCTGCGATCGCCAGTTCGAGATTCTCGGCTTTTTTCCCTCTGATTCTGTATTGGTAAGCCACCCCCAGACTGTTTTGAAGCCTTGCCCACTTTCCCGAGTCAGCTTCGCGGGTGACAACAGTTAATCCTATCTCCAAACAAGCAATACTAACCTCTAAATTACTTGCCAGACTGCCTTGACGCAACTTATAAAAACTCATACCCAAATTGCATAAAATATCAGCACGATTGTATGCTTGTTCTGCATCCAAAGTTGGCATAATTTCAGTTGCCCACTCTCGCAAATATTGGGCAAAACCATCATCTATTAATTCTTGGTTAGCTTGCAGGATCTCGATTTCTTCCTCGCTGGGACAGGTGACGAGAGATTCAATCAGATTTTGATAGGCTTGGCGGCGCGCTTCGTTCATTGCTTACAACCCATGTTTTTAGAATTTTACATTCTTTGTGGGGGAAAAACAAGGGGGAAACCCGACTTTCTGAATCGTCTGGAGTCGTTGGAGTGTGCGTCATAAGCTGCTACGCAACTATGTCGTATAATATAGAGACAAGATAAGTAAGCGATCGCGCCTCATAATCCAATACGGTTCACTTAACACTATTTATGCCCCGGAGATCCCCCTAAATCCCCCTTAAGAAGGGGGACTTTGAGAGCTTTCTTGTCCCCCCCTTGGGAAGGGGGGTTAGGGGGGATCTGTCTTAAGTGAATCGTATTGCCTAATAATCAATCTATTCGGAATTGGCGCGGCCTCATTCAAAAAAATCTGGAGAATTTGCGATCGTGCAAAAAACAAGAGGAAAGTAAAATGATTTCACAAACTTTAGTAGAGATTGAACGTTCTATTAGTTCCCTGTCCATAGAAGAACAACTTTGGCTGCTGGAACGTATCGCTTGCCGAGTGCGAGAGAAAACTCACATAGCTAATAAACTCGCTAATGCTAAATACCTGGAGGCAGAGATAGCAGAGATGGCTAACGATCCAGATATTCAAGTTGAGATTGCTGCTATCAATCAAGAGTTCATTGTGGCAGAAATGGATGGTTTAGAAGGGCTATGAGTATTCAGCGAGGGAAAATTTATTTTGTCAATCTTAACCCAGTTCATGGAAGAGAGCAAGCTGGAATGCGACCTGTTTTGGTGCTTTCCATTGATACTATTAACCAGTCACCCTTAGTTGTGACTGTCATTGTAGGCACTAAAGGAGCTAATATTCACCGCGAATATCGAACCAACGTGCGTGTTTCTGCGTCTGAAAGTGGCTTACCAATAGAAACAGTTTTCCTCTGTTTTCAGATTCGATCTTTGGATAAAGAGCGATTTCCTACAGATTCAGCAGGGGAACTTTCCGCAGAAAAGATGTTAGAAGTTGAATCGGCGGTTCGTTACTGTTTTGGTTTATAAAAATTTGGAG
>Ga0163149_10002253_pt1 | contig 23596 bp, 22 predicted proteins | sample OliLakLV19MP5G1_FD_148604 | JGI IMG/M metagenome (GOLD analysis project Ga0163149, IMG submission 148604) | Freshwater microbial mat bacterial communities from Lake Vanda, McMurdo Dry Valleys, Antarctica - Oligotrophic Lake LV.19.MP5.G1 | ecosystem: Environmental > Aquatic > Freshwater > Lake >...
TTTTTTTAAAATGCTCAGGAGGGTATTGCTGGAAAGTCAAATTGCATATCTTTGAGCGAGTTTCAAAACCTTTTCGCAATGTCTCATAAAATTCGTCACTATGAAAACATTCATATTCCATTATGGTTAATTAAAGATACCTGCTGGATGTTGGAGTGGAAAGAACTTGGCATAATAATGATTTTTCCAACGCTATTAGTTGCAATTTTAATTGCTGCCAAAACAATAAGTGAAGATGAGTTTTTTATAAACCTGGCTATTTGTTTTTGGATAAGTGCAAATGCTTATTGGATGGCCTGCGAATTTTTTGGACATGTTGAAATGAAAAATTATGCAGGCTATCCTTTTGTGGCCGGGATGATTTGCGTTGCATGGTTTTATATCAAGAGGGTTTTGATAAAGAAGGGTGATCCGTTGGAGTAGAGAAAGTTTTGGGTTCTGAGTTTAAGGTTGGGGACGAATTAAAATCATTGAAGGCCTTTTTGTTTTTGGTCAATAACAATGTTTAGAAAATCGTTCTTTGGAAGTTTGTCAATATAGCTATATTGATAAGCGAGAGTTCCGACAGATTTATTACTCAATTCTTGATTTATAACGTCCAGATTATCCATGTATATTTTTATTCCTTTTATAACTATTTCCGGGTCCATTGGGATATATTCATTGAATAATGATATTAAGTTAAATTGCTTAGAATCAATTTTTTTGTGACCATAACTTTCTATGTACGTTGTTTTTTCTTTTACAATTAGCTCCCCTTCATTTGCAGCACCTATGGCTTGCAATTTATTGTCCCTGTTTAACCTGAGAAAATATATAGCTTCTTGTCCTTTTTTGTAATATGAATATCTTGAAGCGCAAGTCCAGTCATTAAATTTCAGAATTGTCAAAGTATCAATACTATTTAAAGATTTGATTTTTGTAATTACAGCAATCTGAAAAGTTTCCTTCTGAATAGATATTATTTTACCGTGAACTATGATGTTTGAATTTTCGATAAGGCTGGGTAAGAATGTTCTCATATATGATGAGAAGGAATTGTTATAACTCAGAATTAGTATTGTCAGTATAAGATATGCTTTTTTCATTGTTTCCGTGTAAGGTTATTGATAGATGCCAATACACCTAACTAATATACAAAAAACTCGACACCGAATCATTTCCGGGTCAATTGTCTTATTGCGGCTAAATGCGAAAGTAAAACAATTGGAACCACGCAGGATGGCAGCCAGTTAAAGGGAAAATATAAAACTGCAATATTAGGTTGATCGAATGCAAGCTGCTGAAATGGAGAGGGGGCGGAAAGAGCAGCATTAACAATAATATTTATTAAAAGTCCAAGGCAAACAAAATTCCAGATTAGTAAAAATTGGTTACTTAATTTTTTATTGATAAATCCAAAGTAATAAACCAAGGGAGCGGTTAGTCCTGATAATATATCAAAGTTGCGCCCTTCGAAAGTCATGATCTCCGGAACGACTTTGTTAATCGCTAAATAAAACAAAACGATCTCAATCGGAATTCTTATTGTGTGTAATAGTGTTAGTGTTTTAATATTTAAGTTATCCAGCAGTTCTTTTCCTTTCTTAGTAAGGAAAAGAGTAATGATCATAATAAGTGGAGGACCAACCATTAATATAAACCTGGGAGGTACTGTATTAGTCACCGTATAAAATCCTGACAAGGCTATTTTTGCTTGTACCGCAAGCCATACGAGTAAAACTATAAGTATAGGTTTGGAGTAATTAGATGCTTTAGCAAAGAGCAAAACAGTAACGACAGTTGTTAATCCAAAAATGATTGCGATAAATACATGAAGATTTTCCATGGTCATTTTTTATAATGCTTATTAATGTATTTTTTCGCTTCTTGCTGGGTAAGTATTGCAAAGTCCTTATACCTATCATGCACATCTATAATTTCTTCCACTGCATCATTGGTCAGCTCTTTGTTTTCCCAATTATTTAAATGGTCAATCACTGTTTCTATACATCCTTTTTTATAAGCGATCTGTCCAAGGACATGTACAAGAGTGTTTCGCACTCGCGCGGTTTTATCGTATTGTAATTCTTTTAACATTGGCAATATATCCTGGGGGAATTTTCTGCCTCTTAATTCAATTCCATGACAAACTTCACGGCGGATTTCTTTATCCTCATGATGTAAATATTTTTTTGCCCAGTTTAAAACCGGCGTTGGGTTTTTTTCTCCCATTTTTTTTATGGAGCCGATAACGGCATTTCTTACAATATGATGTTCGTCAAATAAACCTGTATCAAAAAAATATTCAACGGCTTCGAAATTTTTAATGCCAATTTCTCCTGCGGCGTTTATGGTTGTTTGCCTTGTTTTTTCTTTTTTATCCAAAAGTAAATTTTTTAGAATAGCAATGATTCTACTATGAAAAGTTTTATTGGTATGATATATTTTACCAATAGCGAGGTAGGCTGTTTTTCGGATGTAAGTATCTTCATCAGAAAAATAATGAAGGGTTTTTGCCAATTTTGATTTTTCTATTTCGGTAAAAATATTTGTGTTAATCTCCTGGACGAGCTTTACTCTTTCTTCTTTTGGATGATCGTAGAAAGCCATTTACTCGTTTCTGTATATACGAAGTTCGTCGTTCTCGATATTTTTTTCTTCGATACATTTTTTACCTTCAGGTAATTCCGGTGCTTTTATTCCTTCTTTTAAAAGAGAAGGTGAGGTAAATATCCTTGCTTCATCCCATAAATTTTCTTTAATAAAATAATTTATCGTTTCAGTTCCACCTTCAACGATCAATGAGCTTTTATTTCGGTGGTAAAGTTCATTTAGTATTTGCGCACTGACACTTTTCTTAAAATCGATAACAACATACTCTGTATTGCTACTTTTTTCTTTTTTCTTTCCTGTAAAAACTAAGGTGGGAGTGGAGTCATCAAACAAATGATAGTCCGCAGGTGTTTTTAGCTCTCTATCAATAACAACGCGCAATGGATTTTTTCCCTTTACTAATCGCGCGGTAAGCTGTGGATTATCTGTAATAGCTGTATTTGTTCCTACCATTATTACTTGTTCTTCTGTTCTCCATTGGTGCGAAAGTTTATGGGATTCCTTATTACTAATTGGTTCTGGTTTTCGATTTTTTAACTCAGAACCCAGAACTCTCAACCCAGAACTCAAAAATCCGTCCCGGGTTTTTGCCCATTTCAAAATTACATATGGTCTTTTCTTTTCCTGTAAAGTAAAAAATCGTTTGTTTAATTCTCTGCATTCATTGTCAAGTACTCCGATTTTCACATCTATCCCTGCCTTTATTAATTTCCCCATTCCCTTACCTTGTACAAGCGGGTTGGTATCCATATTCCCGATAACAACGTAAGGTATTTTGTTTTCAATGATCAGATCACTGCATGGCGGCGTTTTACCATGGTGAGAGCATGGTTCCAGGTTAACGTATAATGTGCTTTTTTTTAGAAGCGTTTTGTCTGAAACGCTTTTTATTGCATTTACTTCTGCATGCGCCTTTCCGTATTCTTCGTGAAAGCCGCTGCCGATTATTTTATTGTCGTGAACAATAACACATCCAACCATTGGATTAGGAGCAACATTGTCCAGACCTTTTGCTGCAAGTTCCAGGCATTGATGCATGTATTTTTCATCGGTATTCACAAGCCAGTAGGACGATTATATTATTTTATATATCTCCATCACATCCTTCAGTAATTCATGGAAATTAATTTTCAGGTCAATCAATTTTCCCGTATGCATATCAAACACCCAGCCATGAACCATTAGTCCTCTTTCTTTATAAGCTTCCTGCACTGCTGCTGTTTTTATAAGGTTAACGCATTGTTCTAGCACATTCAATTCTACAAGGCGGTCATAGCGTTTTTTATCATCTGTTATGGTATCAAGTTCTTTTTTATGTAAACGATATACATCACGGATACTTCTTAACCATGGATTTAAAATTCCAAGATCTTTTTCCTCCATAGCTGCCTTTATACCCCCACAACCATAATGTCCGCACATAATAATGTGTTTTACCTTTAAGTGCCTTACTGCGAAGTTAAGTACCGACATTACATTCAGGTCAATACTATTCACCATATTGGCAATGTTGCGATGTATAAATACTTCTCCGGGTTTAGATCCCATCAATTCTTCGGCAGTTACTCTGCTGTCTGAACAGCCTATGTATAAAAATTCAGGGTTATGCCCTTTGGATAAATTTTCGAAATACTTTGGGTCAATAGCTAATTTATCGGCAACCCATTGCTTGTTATTGGCGAATATTTTCTCAATTGGATCCATATATTTGATTTTCTTCGTTATGCCAAGCTCGCGTGCCTTTGCAAAACTTACTTATAAAGATATTTGATTCGATTCGATTTGTGTGCTGCTTTTAGTTTTATTTTTGACCTATGTATAAGATGGAGCTTCCCTCAAACAGAGTTAAAGAAATTGTCACTTATTTCCACGCAGAACTGGATAAAATGTATGGAAAAAATGAAGTTAAAGTGTTCATTTCGATTATATTTGAAAATGTATTGAATATCAATGATTTAAATTTAATTTATGATGTCTTTATATTGGAATCAGAGTTAGATAGAATAAATAAAATATTGCAGCGCTTAAAAAAGAATGAACCTATACAATACATTTTTGGTGAAGCTCAATTTTACGGACTTAAATTAAAAGTAAATGCCAATGTTTTAATACCAAGGCCCGAGACTGAAGAGTTGGTAGATATTATTATTAAATCTATCCAAATCCCTTCATGCAAAATTCTTGATATAGGCACTGGGTCGGGATGTATAGCTATTGCTTTAAAGAAAAATATTCCTGCTGCTATTGTTACCGGTGTTGATGTTTCCAAAGAGGCGCTTTCTGTGGCCAGGGATAATGCAAAACAAAATAATGTACAGATTGATTTTAAGGAACTTGACATACTAAGTGGCGTGATATTGCCTCCGGTTGATATAATCGTGAGCAATCCGCCTTATATTACAAATACAGAGAAGTTAAATATGCATCTCAATGTGTTGGATAATGAACCCCACCTCGCATTGTTTGTGACCAATAATGATCCTCTGCAATTCTATAAAGCAATAACAGGAAAAGCATTGAAGAGTCTTTCGAAAGGTGGTATGCTTTTTTATGAGCTCAATGAAGCGTATGGAAATGAAGTCTTATCGTTGGTAAAAGAATCGGGTTTTACAGAGGCGGTTTTAATAAAAGACATGATTGGTAAAAATCGTATCTTAAAGGCTGTATTATAACATGTACAGGTTTTCTATTTATATATTATTGTTATTGGTTCCCTCGGGTGTTTTTGCCCAGGACATTGTATTTCCTTCCGATGGTTTTTCTAAGATCGCAGATAATGTTGGAGGTAAGGTGGAGTTTAAGAGAATATTTGAGCAAGAGGTGCATTATCCTGAAGAGTCGCTGAAAAAAAATATCAAGGGTGATGTTGTATTTAAATTCATTGTAACAAAAGACGGACTTGCGAAAGACGTTAGAAAAATTGATTCAGTGAATGCAGAGATAGATGCGGAAGCTCGTAGAATACTGAACCTTCTTGAATTTACACCATCTGTCTATCATGGCGAGTCTGTAAATAGTTATATAGAGCTGAAGTTTAAATTCAGGCCCTTGATCTATAAAAAAAATGTTAAAGAAAGAGGATATGAAAAGGTCAACTATCCTGAGGGGTATGTCACTAATCCCTTAATGAAAATTTATACTAAAGCCGATGAACTTCCAATATATCTTGAAGGCAATTATGCCTTGTCTGCATTCATTCAGAAAAACCTGGTATATCCTAAAGTTGCAGAAATGCAAAGGATTAAAGGAGCTGTAACGCTTAGTTTTTTGGTTGAGCCTTCCGGTTACCCTACCAATATTCGTATAGTTAAATCGCTTGGTTTTGGCTGTGATGAAGAGGCCATAAGGGTAATATCATTGGTGAGATGGAAACCGGCGATGAAAGATGGTAAACCGGTTAGATATCGCATGGATTTTCCTCTTGTGTTTAATTTAAATGAACAGTTCAAAGATAATTCAATTGGAGAACAAAAATATTGATTAATAGTATGAATGCAGAGCAGGCAAAAAAAAGAATTCAGGAACTCTCGATAATAATTGAGAAACATAATTACGATTATTATGTGAAATCGAATTCTGCTATTAGTGATTATGATTTTGATATGCTGCTGGAAGAATTGATAAAACTTGAGCAGCAGTATCCGGAATTATTATCTCCTACATCTCCATCTCAAAGGGTGGGAGGGCAAATCACCAAAGAATTTAAAACAGTGAAGCACAAGTATCCAATGCTTTCATTGGGGAATAGTTATTCCACTGAAGACATGCTTGATTTTGATGAGCGTGTGCAAAAGGCAATAAGCGGAAAATTAGAATACGTTTGCGAATTAAAATTCGATGGTGTTGCAATTGGTATAACCTACAAAAAAGGAAAGCTGGTACAGGCCGTCACTCGTGGCGATGGTGTTCAGGGCGATGATATTACCACTAATGTTAAAACCATTCGCAGTATCCCTTTACAATTAAAACCGGGAGATTACCCCGATGAATTTGAGATACGCGGTGAAATATTTTTCCCAAGAAATGTTTTTGATGAAGTAAACCGTGAACGTGAAGAGATTGGTGAACCATTGTTGGCGAACCCGCGCAATGCGGCTTCCGGTACGTTAAAGATGCAGGATTCATCGGTTGTCGCCAAACGTAAGCTGGATTGTTTTTTATATTTTATTTACGGTGAAAATCTCCCTTTTAAAACTCATTATGAAAGTTTAAAAAAAGCAATGGAGTGGGGGTTTAAAGTTTCGGATACCGCAAAACGTTTTGGCAGTATTCAAGAGGTAATTGATCACATTGCATATTGGGATAAAAAAAGATTTGATCTCTCTTTTGATACGGATGGTATTGTAATTAAAGTGAATTCCTATGAGCAGCAAATGCAATTGGGCTTTACTGCTAAATCACCACGCTGGGCCATTGCATATAAATTCAAGGCTGCACAGGCAAATACGATTTTAGAAGCAATAACTTATCAAGTGGGACGGACAGGAGCAATTACTCCCGTCGCCAATTTAAAACCTGTTTTGCTTGCAGGTACAACTGTTAAGCGTGCGTCTCTTCATAATGCTGATATAATTGAGAAGTTGGATGTAAGGGTAGGAGATACAGTGTTTGTAGAAAAGGGTGGAGAAATAATTCCAAAAATTGTTGGTGTGGATACGGCCAAGAGGCCTCCTGGATCAAAGAAAACTGTTTACATAAATAAATGTCCTGAATGTGAAACACCTTTAGAGCGGAATGAAGGTGAAGCAAATCATTTTTGTCCTAATGAGAATGGTTGCCCACCTCAGATAAAGGGAAAAATGGAGCATTTTATTTCCCGTAAAGCAATGAATATTGATAGTCTTGGTGGTGAAACAATAGGGCAGCTTTACGATGCAGGTCTGGTTAAAAACATAGCAGATATTTACGATCTTAAAAAGGAACAGTTGTTACCGCTGGAGCGTATGGCGGAGAAATCGGTAAATAATTTACTGCAGGGCATTGAGGATTCTAAAAATGTTTCCTTTGAAAGAGTATTGTATGGGATAGGTATAAGACATGTTGGCGAAACAACCGCCAAAAAGCTAGCGCGTAGTTTAAAGAGTATAGATAAGTTAAAAGATGCTACTGTTGAGAGTTTACTGGAAGTGGATGAAATCGGAGAGAAAATAGCACAAAGTGTGGTGAGTTATTTTGTGGATAAAAAAAATATTTCGGTAATTGATAAACTTAAAGCGAAAGGACTTAATTTTACATTATCTGAAGAACAATTAGCGGAAGGTTCAGAATTATTAAAAGGACTTACCTTTGTTGTTTCAGGAGTGTTTACGAAATTTTCGCGTGATGAGTTAAAGGACCTCATTGAAAATAATGGGGGCAAGAATACAGGATCCATATCTGCAAAAACAAGTTATGTTGTTGCCGGCGAAAATATGGGCCCGGCGAAATTGGAGAAAGCGCAAAAGTTAGGAGTAAAAATAATTGATGAAAATAAATTTTTGGAGTTAATTAGTAAAAACTGAAAATAATTTCCTTGGCCATTATCAATAGCATAAAAGAAAAAATTGGAGATTATATTCTCAAGGGTAGGGCAGGTACTGTTCAGCGCGATAGGAAAGTAGCGAACCTTGCAGAAGCGAAATCTTTTGGTATCATATTCGACTCCTCGAATAAGGATGATTTTGAATTGGTGAAAAAGTATGTTAATTATTTGAAGGAGATGAAGAAGAAGGTAAAGGTGGTGGGATATTTTAGTTCTAAGGATATTCCCGAAATGGCTTATTCTAAACTCGAGTACGATTTTTTTTCTGAGAAGGATCTGAATTCATTCAGAATACCATCTAATACTTTTGTAAATAATTTTATTGAAGAAGAGTTTGATGTGTTGGTGAACCTTAATATTTACGGGCATTTCCCGCTTAAATACATTGGCGCCATGTCTCGTAGTAAATACAAGGTTGGCCGCTTTGACGAGGGGAATAAAGAAGTTTATGATATGCTTATTGAGTGTCCATCCGATAAAAGCTTTAAATATTTTCTTCGCCAGGTAGATACTTATCTAACAATGATAAATAAAGCGCCTGACGAAACAACAAATTCATAACTTTGTTGTAATTATAATAATCAATTAATACTATGTCGTTTAACAGAGAGCAGTTCAGAGGAACAGGTGTTGCCATCGTTACACCTTTTAATGAAGATGGCAGTGTGGATTTTAATTCGTTAACAGCACTGGTGAATAGCCTTATTAAAGGCAAGGTAGAATACCTTGTTGTAATGGGCACTACCGGTGAATCAGCTACATTAAGTAAATCGGAAAAAGCTGCTGTTGTATCGCATGTATTAAAGACGGTAAAAAAACGTATACCTGTTGTATTGGGTGTTGGCGGGAACAGTACTGCCGAAGTAGTTGAATCTTTAAAGACACTTGACCTGGCAGATATTGCTGCAATACTTTCTGTTTCTCCTTACTACAATAAACCAACACAAGGAGGAATCTATTTACACTATAAAGCTGTTGCTGCTGCAACAAAGCTTCCTATAATATTATATAATGTTCCGGGTCGTACGGGTTCTAATATTGCTCCGGAAACTGCTTTACAGTTAGCACGCGATGTTAAAAATATTATTGGAATAAAAGAAGCCGCATCGAACTTAGAGATGCAGCATATGAAATTAATTAAACATCGTCCAAAAGATTTTTTAGTTATTTCAGGCGATGATGCGTTAACACTTCCAATACTTGCCTGCGGTGGTGATGGAGTTATTTCGGTTGTTGCAAACGCTTATCCCAAAGATTTTTCCGATATGGTGCGTTTCGGTCTCAAAGGTGATTTTGCAAGCGCTCGTAAATTACATTATAAACTAACAGAAATAACAGAACAATTATTTGCAGATGGAAGTCCGGGCGGAATTAAAACTGTGCTGGAACTTCATAAAATTTGCAAACCGTATGTGCGTTTACCACTTGCGGGTGTAAACAAAACTGTACATGCAAAGATCACTGAGTTGGTGAAAAAATATTAATAGAGTTTAGCCGATTTTTTTAGTCCCCTCAATATATCAAGGGACTTTTTATTTGTATATAAAGGATCAACAAAAAAAGGGAACCATTTGGTTCCCTTTTTTAATTTTTCATAAAAGCGTATTCTATTTCACAGAATCAACCACAGCTTTGAAAGCTTCAGGATGATTAAGTGCTAAGTCAGCAAGAACTTTTCTGTTTAGCTGTACATTTTTATCACTTAACTTACCAATGAACTGAGAGTAAGATAAACCGTATGGTCTTACACCGGCATTGATACGTTGTATCCAGATTGCTCTGTAATTTCTTTTGTTTGTTTTTCTATCGCGGTACGCATAACCTAAACCTTTTTCAAGAACGTTTTTAGCTATTGTAAAAACGTTTTTTCTTGAGCCCCAAAAACCTTTGGTTTGTTTGAGGACTTTCTTTCTGCGGGCCCTTGAGGCCACACTGTTGACTGATCTTGGCATTTTTTTTTAATTTTTGGCGGGCAGCGGTTTCAAATGAAACTCTTTTGTTGCTGGCAACCTGGTTAATAATAAATTATTTACCGAAACCTAACATCGCTTCAACCCTGTTCATATCTGAAGGGTGAACTAACCCTGCTTTCGCAAGAGCGCGTTTTCTTTTGGTTTCTTTTTTAGTCAGGATGTGATTTTTGTAAGCATGCTTACGTTTTATCTTTCCTGAACCAGTAACAGAGAATCTCTTCTTTGCACTGGAGTTTGTTTTCATTTTTGGCATTGTACTATTGTTTTTATTTTCTGCTATTAATTATTATTTTCTTTTCGGGCCTATTATCATGATCATTCTTTTTCCCTCGAGCAATGGCAGTTGTTCTGCTTTGCCATACTCTTCTAGTTCCTGAACAAATCTCAATAATAATATTTCTCCCTGCTCTTTAAATAAAATCGTTCTTCCCTTAAAAAACACAAAAGCTTTTACTTTAGCTCCGTCTTGCAAAAATTTAATGGCGTGATTCTTTTTAAAATTAAAATCATGCTCATCTGTATGTGGTCCAAAACGAATCTCCTTTACAACTACCTTACTTGCTTTAGACTTTATTTCTTTTTGCTTCTTCTTTTGTTCGTATAGAAATTTTTTATAATCAGTAACCTTACAAACCGGTGGATCAGCATTTGGAGCTATCTCAACAAGATCAAGTCCTGCTTCAGCAGCAATGATGAGTGCTTTTTCAATAGGAAAAATCCCTTGTTCAACACCTTCGCCTACAACACGCACTGTACGTGATTTTATTTTCTCGTTTATGCTGTGCGCATCTTCTTTCTTTTGAAACCTTGGAGCAAATGTCCTGGGTCTGCTATCACCGCCGCCATAAAATGGCTTTTTAAATTCTGTTGCTATTTTTACCTCCGTTGTTAGTTAGTACTGTTTTCTATTTCTTTTTTTATTGCTTTTGCAAATTCTTCAACTGCCATACTTCCCTTGTCGCCTTCGCCATGCTTCCTAAGAGAAACAATGTTTTCTTCGGCTTCTTTTTCTCCGACAATAAGCATGTAGGGAACTTTTTTTATCTCCGCATCGCGAATTTTCTTCCCTATTTTTTCACCCCTCTCGTCAACAAGGCTGCGAATATCGTAAAATTTGAGCAAATCAACAACTTTTTTTGCATAGTCATGGAACTTCTCACTTATAGGTAAAATGGCTACCTGCATTGGGGTTAACCATAGTGGGAAGTTACCTGCACAATGTTCTATCAAAACAGCAACAAATCGTTCCATTGAACCAAATGGAGCACGGTGTATCATTACCGGCCGATGCATTTGGTTGTCGCTTCCTTTATACTCTAATTCAAAGCGTTCCGGAAGATTATAATCAACTTGAATAGTACCAAGTTGCCATTTTCTACCGATAGCATCCCTCACCATAAAATCAAGCTTAGGTCCGTAGAATGCAGCTTCCCCGGTCACAACGGTAGTAGTCAATCCCTTTTCTCTGGCAGATTCAATAATTGCTGTTTCCGCTAACTCCCAGTTTTCATCACTCCCAATATATTTAGTCTTATTATCAGGATCGCGTAAAGATACCTGCGCTGTGTAATCTTTAAAATCAAGTGTTTTAAATACGTATAGAACAAGATCAATTACTTTACAAAACTCTTCCTTCACTTGATCTGGCCGGCAAAATAAATGGGCGTCATCTTGTGTAAATCCCCTAACTCTTGTTAGTCCGTGTAATTCTCCCGCTTGTTCATATCGATAAACTGTTCCGAACTCCGCTAATCTTACTGGTAAATCTTTATAAGATTTGGGAGATGATTTATAGATTTCACAGTGATGAGGACAGTTCATCGGTTTTAAGAAAAACTCTTCTCCTTCATGAGGAGTTTTTATAGGCTGAAAAGAATCTTTCCCATATTTTTCGTAATGGCCTGATGTTACATATAATTTTTTATTTCCTATGTGAGGAGTTATTACAGGTAGATAACCAGCCTTTACCTGAGCATTTTTCATAAATGCTTCCAGGCGCTCTCGCAACGCAGCTCCATTAGGCAGCCAAAGCGGTAAGCCCATTCCAACGTTTTCAGAAAAGGTAAACAGCTCCAGTTCTTTGCCAATTTTCCTGTGGTCGCGTTTTTTAGCTTCCTCAAGCATGGTAAGGTAATCAGTAAGATCTTTTTGTTTAGGGAAACTAATTCCGTAAATGCGTGTAAGCTGCTTATTTTTTTCATCTCCCTTCCAATAGGCTCCAGCAACAGATAAAAGTTTTGCAGCCTTAATAAATCCGGTATGAGGAATATGCGGCCCGCGGCACAAATCAGTAAACTTCCCCTGCTCATACAAAGTAATGCTGCCATCTTCTAATGAATTAAGCAGGTCTAATTTATATTCGTCTTTTTTTTCTGTAAAATAATTTATCGCTTCTTTTTTGGAGATATCTTTTCTTACAAAAGGATTATTGAGTCTTGCGAGCTCAATCATTTTCTTTTCTATTTTATCAAGATCCTCAGATGATATTTTTTTTTCTCCTGAATCAACATCGTAATAAAAACCATTTTCAATAGCGGGGCCCACCCAGAATTTTATTCCCGGATAATAGAACTCCAATGCTTCGGCCATCAAGTGTGCTGATGAATGCCAAAAAGTTGATTTAGCTTCTTCACTATCCCAGGTCAATAATTTAAGTGAACTGTCGCTTGTGATTGGTCTTGTGGCGTCCCATATTTCGTTATTAATTTTTGCTGCCAAAACATTACGCGCGAGACCTTCGCTTATACTTGTGGCAATTTGTAAAGAAGTTGTGCCAGGTTCGTATTGTTTAACCGAACCATCAGGCAAAGTAATATTGATCATAAAAAAATGCTTAATTACCTGTAAAGGTAGAATATATTATAAAAAGAAGTTCTTAATATTTTTAGTCTTCAACAGCGGCACTAGCATCGCTGTAACCAATTAGCATCAGCACACAACCTTTTTTGTTTGGCGTAGAGGCAGGTACCTCATACGTAATAAAGTAGGTGGTTGTTTTTGCGGGTGTCAAATTCCAAATTGCTTTTTGAACAGTCCCGTTTGTAAATACATTGTTTCTCACTTTAGCGCGGCTGCTTTTATCATAAATATTAATTGGTACAACTTCTGTAAAATCAGAAGTGCAAAATACCATACGGTATTTTTGTTTAGCGAAAGCGGTAAATTCCACTTCAATCTTTTGAGGTTTATCAGTAAAACTGATATCGCTTAACGCATATCCATCATAGAAAAATGGTTTAAGACCTCCGCGGCCTTCTTTAACGATCTGTTTAGCTTTGCATTGTCCAAAACTTTCAGATACGTTTATTATCAGTAGAATCGCTGCGATATATTTTAGAAAATTTTTCATGTTAATTTTTTTTTGATACAGGATGAAATAGTTTTTTATTCTTTAATCATTTTGTTTCTTACCTCATCTATCTTTGTGATCAACATTTTGATTTCTTCTTTTGATAATGTGGGACTATCACCATTTTCATCTTCATTTGCAGCTGCTGTCTTTTTCACAGACTCAAAGTTTGAATAGGTATCATTAATGGATTGAAGGTTGGTAATGATTCCTGCTATTGAAGGGTCTTTGGTTTCATGAGATTTTAAAACTTTAACAATGTTATTTGAAATTGTCATTTGTTCAACAATTCTCGAAGTTACTTTTTCGTTATTTGTTTTTTCATAAACCTTTGTGCCAATGTACATGCTTTCAACCCATGCACCTGCAAAAATTATTGCCGATACATGCTCGAGTTCGTTCTCCTCAAGAAAAAGATCACTCTGCATTTGTAACTCTGCTATTATAGAGGCTAAAGAATCTTCTTTAGATAAATTCGATTCAAACCTGGTGCTTATGCCGCCTGTTTCAAAAATACTTCCCATTCCAAGTTGGTTTGCAAGTTCTCTAGAAGATTTTAAATAATTAATGGAGTTTTGGTTTTGTTTGTTCAATACGCAATATGCCATATCTGATGAATACACTCCGAGGTTTACCGCTTTGCTTGAATTGGAGGAATAGTTCGTAATGTTTGAAACAGGATTTGTTAATCCTTCTATATAAACAAGCCCAGATCTTTTAAAAATTGATGCGATTTGAAGTGGTGATGGTAAAGATACTGTGGCAGCTCCTGTAGATTCTTCCGTTTTATTACTATCTACCACTGGTTGTTCATTATCCTGTGCTTCAGAACCATTATCTTGTCCGCACGAAACAATTGTAAAAACTGCGAAAGCTGCAAAAAGCGTTCTGATAGTCTTAATATTTTTAAAATTCATATTAGCGTTTATTTTACAAGGCTAAACTACAAAAGTTTTCAATATTCTATTTATTTATTTTGCATAAAGAATAATTATTGTTTTTAAAACAGAAGAGTTATATTTGAACTAACAAGATTTTCAGTTTTATATCCTGAATAACAATGGCCAAGCTTAGATGTTTAATAGTTGATGATGAGTTTAATTGCAGAAGTAATCTGCAAATGCTTATAGAAGAATACTGTCCTGACCTTCAGGTCATAGACCTTGCTGATTCTGCTGAAAAGGCGAGAGCTCTGATAAAAGAAATTGATCCTGATGTTGTGTTCCTGGATATTAAAATGCCGGGCGAGGATGGCTTTTCATTTCTGAAATCTGCCGGAACCTATCGTTTCTCTGTTGTGTTTACCACAGCTCATAATCAGTTCGCTTTGAAGGCATTTAAAGCAAATGCAATTGATTATTTAGAAAAACCAATAGATGTTGACGATCTTAAAAATGCGGTAGCAAAGTTGGTTAAGGTACATGAGTTGCCAAGTGAAGCTGGAGCAACAGGTTCGGAAGCTGTTCAAAAAGCCCTTGACAGTTTAGTGACTAAAAAGTCACAGGAAATAATTGCTATTCCAACTTCAGATGGTTTTGTTATGGCAAGAAACGAGGAGATCGTTTACCTTGAGGCTGAAGAAAATTATACTTATATACATTTAACCGAAAACAGAAAATTTTTTAGTTGTGGCAGTATTAAGAGATATGAAGATGTGTTGGACAAAAACACTTTCTTCAGAACCCATCGTTCTTATATTGTAAATGTAGCGCATCACCTTAAGGAGTTCAGTAGAAAAGAAGGGAACATGGTAATACTAACCGGCAATATAAAAGTTCCTGTTGCGCGAAGAACGCTCCCCGATTTTTTGAATCAGATAAACACGATATAGTGTTTAATACATAGACCTTATCATGCAATTATGAGGTTTGGTTTTTCCCTTCTTATTTTTTTTTCTTACCTGAATGTATCTGCACAGCAATACGGCTTTATTAACTATTCGGTTGAGGATGGTTTGGCGCAGTCGCAAATAAATTCCATTGCTCAAGACAACAAAGGATATTTATGGTTTGCAACCAATGGTGGAATAAGTCGTTTCGACGGTAGAACTTTTGTCAATTACTACATAGGCGATGGTTTACTGGATAATCACGTGTATTCAATTTTTATTGATCGAAATGAAAAGATCTGGTTGGCCACATTGGGCGGCATTAACATGATCGACGGAAAAAAAATTAGTTTTTTTAAGTTCGAGGATTCATACAAGGGATTTTATGTAAAGTCAATTGCGCAGGATTTGCAGGGAAATTTATGGCTTGGAACAAGTGGTGGAGGGTTGGCTTTTTTTGACGTTGAGAAAAAAGAATTTAAATATTACGGAACGGAAGATGGTCTATCTGACAACATGGTAAGAAGCGTTTGTTCTGATGGTAAAGGAAAGGTATGGATAGGTACTGAAAACGGGTTATGCGTTTATGAAAATGGAAAAATAAATATTTCATCCTTGCTGGATTCTCATATTACCGTAAGCTCGCTTTTTGTAAAGAAAGAAACATTGTGGATCACCACCTTTGGAAACGGGGTTTATCGATTAAAGAACAATACTCTTGATCATTTTGAAATCGTTAATGGTTTAGTCGATTCGTGGATAAAATCTGTTTTTGTAGATGAGAATGAAAATGCGTGGTTCTCCTCCGTTGCCGGACTTTGCAAATTCGATGGTGCAAAATTTAAACAATTCCAAAGGATGCAGGGCTTGGATTATGAGAACATTAATGTCGCTTACCAGGATTTTGAAGGAAGTATTTGGCTGGGTACAGAAGGTGGCGGGGTTTACAGATTTTGTGGAGAAGATCTTCTTACTTACACAACCGATAATGGACTTAAAACAAATTTTGTGATGTCTATAGCTCAAAATGCCGACGGTGAATTGTGGCTTGGGACGTTTGGGGAGGGTATAGCCAGAAAAAGTGAAAATTATTTTGTGTCATATGAACTTCCGGAAGGCATCAAACAGAATTACGTATATAGTACCAGCTTTGATAATATGGGCAACTTAATCTTAGGTACTGGTAACGGTATTAGGAAATTTGATGGCATAACTTTTAAGCCATATCTTATTAATGAAGACTTAGGTAACAAAACTGTAATATGTTTTTTAAACGACACCAAGGGTAGGACATGGATCGGTTCTTCTAAAGGGCTTGCTTGTTTTTCGGGAGAAAAAAATCTTCCGGTTGATCCTCCAAAACGTCTTGTTGCAGCAACAATTTTAAAAATATTTGAAGATAAAAACTCTACGATCTGGTTTGCTTCGGAAGAGGGAATATTCAGTTATGATGGTATTTCATTTCACGATCATAAATTTTCAAGTAAAAACAAAGTGGGCTCAGTGCTTAATGTTGCTGAGGATAGTTTTAATAATTTATGGTTTGGAACTTCAGATGGGCTTTTATTTTTTGACCGAAAAACTTTTAAAACAATCATGCTCTCCGATAATTTTTCTTCCAATCAAATTGTGTCGCTTGATATTGATGAGGATAACGTTTTATGGGCTGCTACCTTTAACGGAATATATCATTTTGATGTTTTAAATTATGTAAAGAACAAAACGCTTTTACTTAAACACATTGGAAGGCAGCAAGGATTAAAAAGTATTGAATGTAATCAAAATGCAATTTTTGATGATAAAAAAGGAAATATATATTTTGGAACCACAGCCGGACTTGTTCAGATAATTAAGGAAAAAAAATCCGCTAAAGATATTGAACTGCCTAAACTGAATTTAACAGGTATCAGACTTTTCCTTCAGGAAACAGATTGGTTTCCTTTTTCCGATTCAATTGATAAGGTGAGTCATTTGCCAATTGGCCTTTCTATTGATTATAAAAAGAATGACTTAACATTTGATTTTATTGGTATAACATACAGCAATCCGGAAAATATCAGGTATCGTTATAAACTTGTTGGTAACGATCAGGATTGGTATCCCTTAACCAAAGAAACTTATGCCAGATATACCAATTTGCCTTACGGAGATTATACATTTATGGTTGCGCTTGCAGATGAAGGAGGTGAATTATTTCCAATCGATCCCGTTGAGTTTCATTTTGTGATCACACCCCCATATTGGAAAACGTGGTGGTTCACCTTAATATCATTCTTCTTGTTTTTTTTAGCAGGCTGGTTGGTATACAGGTGGAGGTCCTCAGTAATAAGGAAAAAAGCAGAGGCCCAGCAGCTTGTTTATAAATCAAAACTACTTGCTCTTGAGCAGGAGACACTTAACGCAAGTATGAACCGACATTTTATTTTTAACGCACTTAACTCCATTCAGTATTATATTAACAGGCAGGATAAATTATCTGCCAACAAATATCTTACGAGCTTTGCAAAGCTCATTAGGAAAAATCTGGATAGTTCACAAAACAACCTTGTTACTTTATCGGAAGAATTGGAAAGGCTCGAGTTATATCTGTCTCTCGAACATATGAGATTTAGCAAATTCAGTTATTCAATTAAAATAGGGGCAGGAGTAGAGGCCGAGGTATTAAAGATTCCTCCCATGATACTTCAGCCCTATATAGAGAACAGTATTTGGCATGGAATATTACCCATGGAACAACCTGGAGAAATTTTAGTTGAAATAAATCTTTATAAGGATAATTGTATTATCTTTAATATTGAAGATAATGGAATTGGGATTGATGAGAGTTTGAAGAAAAAGCAACAATTTCCAACAGAACATGATTCAAAAGGCATGAAAATTACGGAAACAAGGATAAATTTGTTGAAAAAAATGTCAGGGGGGAATATTGAGATAAAAGGCCCTTATGATATCAAAAACGAAGGAAAAGGGACCGGAACCAGGGTGGAAATTATACTTCCTATAAAAAAATAGTATCAGGGACTTGACAAATGGGAAAAAAAGATATATATTTGTGTATGTGGTGTAAGAACCATTAAAGAAAAAATGAAAAAAGGCCTTTACATATCAATCATAACCATCTCAATTGCGATGTTTACTTCTTGTAAAAAAGAAGATATGTTAGCTCCGCAGACTCCTGAGAGTTCATCTTCTTTTAAGACTACTACTAATGACGGTTCTTCAACTCCTCCTTCTGATGGTGTTGATGCTATTACTGTTGGTAGTGATGTTGATGATAAAACTGGAAGTGGCACTACTAAACCGACAGGTCGTAAGCCTACTGGTACGGGTATTACAATTGGCAGTGATGTTGATGATAAAACAGGAAGTGGTACAAAGGGCAAAAAAACATTAAAAGCTAGAATATCTTAATAAGACTCAATAAATAGAATTTTTAAAAGCACCCCAAAAGGGTGTTTTTTTTTGCCTGATAACTTCTTCTGCCAGCATATTACGGTCATTTGTTTTTTGATATAAAACCTTATTCTTTTGACTTTACAAAATTATTCGGGTAACTTTGCAGTATAAGTTAAGGTGTACTTGGCATACTCATTAATATTGGTATAGTTAAGGGTTTATTATCAGAGCTATCGTACTGATTTTATCTGCTAATAAGTTTTGATTGACACGTAACGTGATGATTTATAGTTTTGTCTTATTGTATAATGAATAGCTAAAAAAAAATATGAAAAAAGTACTACTTCAGGTTGTTTTTCTCTTGTTGTTATCTGGGTTTCTTAAGGCTCAAATAGTATATGATAATTACCAGGATGGAAAAATATGGTTTAAGTTAAAGCAAGGCCAGCCAACAAGCGTAGCCTGGAATCATAATAGCTACAATGTTTCTATAAGCGATATCCCCGTTGTTGAAACCCTAAACAAAGTTGTTTCAGTAAAAAAAATATACAATCCTTTTCATGCAGTAAATAATTATCCGGCACTTAGGAATGTTTATTTGCTGGAGTTGACAGACCCCACTAAAATTAATGTGGCTCTTGAAATGTTAGAGATCAATACAACAGTTGAATATGCTGAAAAAGTTCCGTTGGACAAAACAATGGCTGCACCTAATGATCCGTCTTTTGGTTCTCAGTGGGAGTTAAATTTAATAAATGCAACTCAGGCATGGGCCTACCCATCGGTTAGCTCAAACATAAAGGTTGCCGTTGTTGACGATGCGATACAGAATAATGCGATACCATTAACGCATGAGGATTTGTATGCTGCAATATGGAAAAATCCAGGAGAACCGATTACTTCAGACTCAAAGGATAATGATAATAATGGTTATGTAGATGATATAAGAGGTTACGATGTTTCACTTAATAAATGGCAGACAGACCCTCCAAGTGGAGATACAAGGTATCGTCATGGTACTCAGGTTGCCGGTGTTATTGGTGCTGTAACAAATAATAGTATTGGTATTGCATCCATTGGAAACAGGATCAAGATCATTCCGGTAAAGGCGTCAAATTCCCTTAATGCAATTACTAACGGTTACGAAGGTGTTGTCTATGCCGCGGTTGCCGGAGCAAATGTTATTTGTATGGCGTGGGGTACTTCAGTCTCTTCAGTTACAGGGCAGAACGTAATGAATTATGCGCACGCACAGGGTTGTGTTTTAGTTGCCGCGGCAGGGAATGATAATACCAATGCGATGTATTATCCTGCTGCATACAATCATGTGATAGCAGTTGCTGCAACTCAAAGCAATGATGTAAAAGCTCCTTTTTCTAATTATGGAAGTTGGGTTGATGTCAGCGCTCCAGGTGTTAATGTTTATACCACAACAACTTATACGACCACAGCGATGAACAGGTATGCTGTTGCTTCAGGAACATCTATATCTGCAGGTTTGGTAGCCGGATTAGCTGGTTTGATGCTTACTTCAAACCCAGGTGCTACGCCTGATGAAATTGAAGGTTGCATCAGATCGTCTTCTGTAAACACGGCAAGTCTTAATCCAACCACACCAATTGGAAATGGGCGCATTGATGCTGTTGCGGCTATGGGATGTATTTCTGCTAACCAATATCTTACACCAATTGCCGATTTCAGAGCAAACACAACAAACATTTTTGTTGGCGGGAAAGTTGTATTTGCAAATACAACAGTGCATGATGGAACATCATATACATGGACTTTTCAGGGCGGAAGTCCTTCAACCGCGGTCAAGACCGATAAAAGCTCAGTAGAAGTTACATATCTAAGTGCGGGCTTATATTCTGTTACATTGGTTGCAACACGAACGCTTACTCCAACCAGTGCTGATACCGTAGTAAAAACGAATTATATCAGTGTTGGAGGAGGAGGAGGTTGTGATACACTTAACTTGTACAATACATATAGTGCCGATCCATGGATTAGGGCTAATTACTACCACGGACCCTTGAATGATACGGATGCTTTTGGTGTTCCTATTATAGCAAGGTGGGGGTGGATAAACGGAGTCAACAAGGAAAATCAATTTGAAAAAGCACAGTATTTTGATATTACAGGTTCTCCTAGAAAAACAATTACATCGGTTAGGGTACATTTTGCAGAGGCTAAGTCTGCCTCTGGCGTTAGCCCGGTTGGGAAATTTGTTTCATTAATAGTTTATGAGTTAGGCGTGGGTGGTTTACCTGGCAATGAAAAGTACAGGAAGAGAATCGAATTTCCTGATATAATTAATGACGTTGCTGCCGGAAGGTTTACGACTGTAAAATTTGATTCCGCCGTTACAGTTACTACAGACAATTTTTTTGTAAGTATTGCTTTAATGGGAGGGGATGGCAATCTTGAATGGTCAGCACTGGATTCCACGAGAAGGGATACTCTGAATATCTTGTCGAATAAAACAGCTGTTTCCTCGCAAACAAATCCATCCGAAGTATATCAAAGACATAATAATGGATCATGGTGTCGAATTGATCAAGGTTGTGGAAATGGTACTACCTCTTGGGCAATTAATATTTCACTATACATTTTTCCTTTTATGACTGATCAGCCGGTTGATGCTTATTTTACAATGGACCATGATACAATTTGTGAAGGAAATTATATTGTTTATGATGCAACAGGATCTACTCATCAGGATACTGTGTCCTGGATATTTCAGGGTGGAAATCCTTCGCATTCCAATAAACTAATAGACACGGTTTTTTATGTGAATAAACCTTTTAATAACATTTATACTGATACTACAACTCTTATTGTAAGAGGCGGAGGTTGCATTGACTCTGATACAATGGTTAAAACATTTAAAGTGTTTTCTTCTCCAAGGATAACTGTTACATCAAATCCTGTAACATCTATTTGTGTAGGAGGGGGAGCATCGGTAACTGCTACAGCAAGCGCTTCAGTACCAACAAATGGATTTACCTGGAGTCCTTCACACGGACTAAGTAGCAATACAGACGTAACAGTGATTATTTCGCCCACCGCAACGCAAACCTATGAAATAGAAGCTGTGTCAACATCATACGGGTGTCATGGTAATACAACTATTATGGTGGAAGTTGATCAATCACCAAGTGCAAACACCGTTATATCGCCAAATGATACTGTTTGTGTGGGCGATGATGTTATATTCGATGGTTCATCTAGTATTGGAAACACATATAGCTGGAATGCCCCTGGTGCAGCAACAAGTTCATCTTCTGCTGCGATCTTTACAACAAGTTACTCAATTGCAGGAACTTATTCTTATACACTTCAGGCTACAAATGCCTGCGGTACATCACCTGGTAATGGTTCGCTTGTAGTCATTACTTGTACGCCTAATGCTGTACCGGAATTGTTCTCCAAGCAAAATGTAACGGCATTTTATAATAGCAATTCAAATGCAGTTGATCTGTCAATTTATATTGATAATTCTCAAAATAATGTGCAGGTAAAACTCTTGGATGCGCTTGGACAATATGTTGTTGCAAAACAAGTGAGTCTCAATAAAGGAATAAGTACATTTAATATAGATGTCACATCTTTAGCAAGAGGCGTATATACCATACAAGTAACCGACAATAAAACATCGAGTTATGCTAGTAAGCTGGTTATATATTAGTTTTTAAAAAATCTTTTGAAAAACGGCTGCACATTGTGCAGCCGTTTTTTTTTGATGTAAGATTTTGCCTCCTTTTGTAAAATTTTCTATTATGAATAATTGTATTTTCGCCATCGTCATTGAATTAATTTATGCTTTTGCGAATATTATTTTTAGCTGTATTCACGTTCCATTTTAATTTGCTGTTATTTTCTCAAGCAGATATTACTCCCGAGTATGTTTTTTCATTGAACGATAAAGTAGTTGGTGAAAACCGCTTTGCTGATTGTGTGGATAAAGATGTTCCGGGTGCATTGCCTTTTGGAATAGTCCGGGAAATAGGAACTACAAAATATATTATTGCAATTGACAGTGCTTCCTTTTATCCGGCTGCAACAAGCCTTAGAGCCTTTATGGCAGTAGATTTTCCGGGTAGCTCGGAACGTATTGCTTTCGCCGCACAAAACATCCGATTCAATCCTAAGGGAGTGGAGAGTGGTAATTATTCCAGGTTGTTATTGGTAAGTAAACACAAAATATCCCTCGGTCCTAAAATTAAAATGATAATAGAGCCAAACGGAAAAAATTATGTGGAATGGGATTGTAACGGATACAAGGCAATAAACCTGAGTGGTTATTTTGAATTCAATAGTTCAATGCTAATTCCCGATGAAGAAGTTTCTTCTGATTCCGTAGTCAGAGCCTCCTTTGATATTTACACGCAGGATATTCATAACTTCATTGCACAGGTAAGCATTTCTCCTTTTAAAATAAAAGGACTGAACGATTTTTCTTTTTCTGTAATCGATGCAACTGTTGATATGAGCGAATTAGTAAATGCTCCGGGGATGGCTTTTCCAGCAGGATATACCAATTCATCATCAAATAATATACAATCGTGGACTGGTTTTTTTATTAAACAATTAAAAGTAAAGTTGCCTAAAGAATTATCTAAATCCGGAAGCAGAATGGAAGCTTACGCAGAAAATTTCCTTATCGATAACGTTGGTGTTTCCGGGAATTTTGGAATGAATAATTTATTTTCTGTAGATGAAGGAAATATGAATGGCTGGGGATTCTCAGTCGATAATTTAAATATTTCTATTGTTGCCAATAAGTTAAATGGAGGCGGTATGGCAGGTTCAATCGTATTGCCTATTGCTAAAGGGGAGTTCTAAAAATAGAATGTTAAAAACAATCTAATAAAATCGTATCTAAGCATTTAAATTATGGAATTATTTTATTTCTATTTGCAGAATGAAATCAA
>Ga0163149_10002258_pt1 | contig 23570 bp, 17 predicted proteins | sample OliLakLV19MP5G1_FD_148604 | JGI IMG/M metagenome (GOLD analysis project Ga0163149, IMG submission 148604) | Freshwater microbial mat bacterial communities from Lake Vanda, McMurdo Dry Valleys, Antarctica - Oligotrophic Lake LV.19.MP5.G1 | ecosystem: Environmental > Aquatic > Freshwater > Lake >...
GGCAGTTCGATCACGAGGCCCGAGTGCGAAATGCCCTCGCGCAGCACGAGAGGGAGAGTGGCCGCAGCGAGCAGCGGTCCATCCTCGGCGCGCACGATCCACGTGCCATCCAGCACGTCGTCGAACGCGAACCGGCCCTCGTCGTCGCTGCGCGTCCAGACGCGCACGACGCGAAACCGTTCGAGGCGGCGCGCGTGCATCGTCGTGGCCGCGGAGTAAGCACTGTCCACTCCGTCGTTCAGTGCGGCCGGGGCGAAGAGTCCGACGATCGCGCGTGCACCGGGAGTTCCGTCCGCGTTGCGGACGATTCCCTCGATCCGAGTCGGCTCGGTGTGCGCGACGACCTCGCGCACTCGGTCGCTCGTCACGGGCTCAAAAGTCGTGATTTCCGCGGTTGGCTCTCTGCGCGGGAGTTCCGTGAGCTGCGCGGTGGCGCGATCCGGTTGGAGCGGCGCTGCACTCCGCGTCTCGGGCGTGACGCCGACCTCTGTTCCACTCGTCGCGAACAGGATGCCCGCGACGAACGCGGCGAGTATCGCGGCGAGCACGAGGAGGATGCGCATCGTCACCGACCCGCGCGCAAGCGCTCCACACGACTGCGGAGCAAGTCGAGCGGTTGACCGAACTCGGCCGAGCCAAGTGCTGCCTTTTCGAGCGTTTTCAGCGCCTTTTCGAGGTGTTGCAGAGCCTCCTTTCGCTCGCCGCTCTCGTACAGCAACGTTCCCAGCGACTCGAGCAGTGGGAAGCTGTCGGGCATCTTCGGCAGTGCTCTTTCCCACGCCGCGCGGGCGCCGGCCGTGTCACCTTGCTTGCGCAGCATCGCGCCGCGGAGGAAGAGCGCCGGTCCGTTCTCGGGTTCGAGCACGAACACGTCGTCGAGCCAAGCCAACGCATTCGCGTAATCGCTGCGGTCCGCGTCGGTCGTCGCGAGTTGGAGGAACGCTTGCGGATGGGCGACGGGCAGCGAACGTATCGTCGCTTGGATCTCGGTCCCTGAGTCGGTGCTCGGACGGTTCTCGTAGGCGCGCAGCAGGAACGACATCGCACGGCGGACGTCATTCAGCGTGAGCGCCAGCGCACCGGCATTGCGGTGCGCTTCGTAGGACCTCGGCGCGAGGTCGCAGGCGCGCTCGAAAGAAGCCAGCGCGCCGTTCGGTTCGCCGATCGCGGCGAGGATCTTCCCACGCGTCAGGTGCGCTTCGGCATCCGTCGCGTCGAGTTCCAGTGCGACATCGATCTCGACCAGCGCTTCGTCGAGACGACCGGCCTTCGCGACGAGATTCGCACGCTGCACGAGCGGGCGAGCGTCGCTCGGCGCGAGCGTGGCTGCGCGATCGAACCAAGTGCGTGCGCCGACGTCGTCGCCGAGTCGCTCCATCACGCCGCCGAGGAGCAGCATCGTTCCGACGTCGTCCGGCTTCCAACGCAGCGCCGCTTCGAATGCCGAACGTGCCGCGGCCCAATCGCCGCTGCGCGTGTGCAACCGGCCGAGGTTTCGGTGCGCCTCGACGAAGCGTTCGTTGACTGCCAGTGCGCGCTCGAACGCGGCCTTGGCCAACGTCGCCTCGCCGAGCTCCATGCGCGCGACACCGAGGCCGACCCAGGCTTCCTCGCTGTCCTTGTAACGTTCCGTCGTCAGGCGGAAGACGGATTCGGCCGGCGCGAAATCGCGCGTTCCGTCCGCATCGGCGAGATAGAGGAGCACCCAGCCGAGGCCCACGTTCGACTGCACGTGGTCGTCGGAGAGTCCGAAAATCGAGCCGTCTCCACGTTGTGCCGCTGTGAGCAGAGCCAGAGCTTCCTGGAACTCGCGCTCGGCGTCGCGGAGAGCTTCGAGATCGTTCTCGGATCGATACCTCTCGAGCAACTCGCGTCCGAGGAGCCAACGCGCGTACGGCGCGCGCGGACTGCGCTTCGCCGCGGTTTCGAACAGTGTCGCGTCGTCGGTCCAAGTCTGCGCCTGCGCGCGCGTCGCGAGGCCGGCGGGAATCGCGGTCACGGCGAGCAGGATCACGCCCACGGCGGCGGGCAAGAAGCGTCGGGCGACGAGCGCCCCGAACAGGACGACGCCGAACACCGCGACGTAGAGGTAGCGTTCACTGAACGGGAACGTACCGAGAGTCCCGACGCGGACGACCAGCAGCGCGAGCGGCGCGAGGATCAAGAGCGACGCCGCGACGAGCACGCGCTCGCCGCGTGTCGCGAGCCATGTAGTGAGCACGGCCCACGCGGCGAGCAGCGCGAGCGGCAGCGCGAGTCCGGCCTGACTCGCGTTCGGCGCGAACGGATGGAACAGGCGCAAATCGGTCGGCCACACCGAGAAACGCAGCGCCAGTCCGAGGATCTCCGCGCGCAGGAGCACGAGACGCGAGACCGAGACACCGAACTCCGTCGTCGTGCGATCGAAGCCCGCGAACGCACTCTGGAACACCGCCATGCGCGCGACGACGTAGATCGCGAAGGCCGCGGCATACGGCGTGTAGGCGCGCCACGCGCTGACTCGCGCGGTTTGCGCAGCAGCGCCAGGCTCCGCGCCTCGCGATTTCAACGCCCAATCGAGCGCGAGGATCGCCACGATGCCGCCGGCCGCGAGTTCCTTGGCGGAGAGTCCGGCGAGGATCAGTGCGCCGGCGAGCCACGGTGAACCCTTCGATCCCGACTCGCGCCACGCGAGATGGCGTTCGAGTGCGAGGAGGACGCACAGGCCGAACGCCGGATCGCCGATGGCGCTGATCCAAGCGACGCTCTCGACGTGAACGGGATGCAGTGCGAACAAGAGTCCGACGGCGAACCCGATGCCGTCGCTCCGTGCGATGCGTCGCGCGAGGCACCAAGCGGCGCAGGACGCGGCGATGTGAAGTGCCAGGACGAGGACATGGAACGCCACAGGCGTCGGCCCGGCCAACGCGTAGGTCGTGGCGAGGAGCAGGCTCGCGGCCGGGCGCCAGTAGCCCACGGCGAGCTCGGACTCGGGGCTGTAGAAGGACCACAGCGGTCGCGAGACGAGAGCGCCAAAGTCGAACTGACTGACGGCTGGGTTGCGCAGGATGACGAGGTGATCGTCGTAGACGAACGTGGCGCCGAAGACGGGGCCGTAGGCGAGCACCGTCGCGAGGACGAGGAAGGCGCCGAGCGCGAGGCGTTGTGCGCGGCTCCACGTTGCGCGTGCGGACCGATCAGCGAAGGGGGGAGCCAAGGGTGTGTCGAGTCATTCCACCCTTCCGAGTCGGGGCAGCGCTACGGGGAGCGCAACGGGTGTGCCGGATCGCGGACGGTCGGTTGGCGTCGCCCCGAGAACTGGGTCAGTCTCCGGGCGACGCAGACCGTCGGTGCAGAGTCCGGAACGCAGCGAGCCACCTCACGCCGCTGCGTGAGATGGCTCGCTGCATTCAGAGCGGATCGACAGTGCGCGGTTCCGCTACACCCTCACGGGCAGAACGGCACAGCCAGCGAATCGCTCAGGTTGAAGCCCGCGCCGCCGCCGGCCGGGTTGCGGTACCAGAACTGGAAGAACTTCGTGTCGCCCACGTTGATCGGGCCCGGCACACTGTTCAGGTTCAGATTGAAGGCCGCGTCCCCGAAGACGTTCACGTTGATGATGCCGAGGCGGAACACCGGGCTGCCGATGCAACGGAACCCGTTACCGAACGTCGCGAACGTTTCGTTCGCGCCGTAGTAGAAGAGTCCGGCCGCGTTCGGCGGGCAGGCGGTCGCGAGCAGGATGAGATCGTTGGCAGCCACGGACTGCGAGCCGCCGTAGCCCATGATCGCGCCGACCGGGTCCACCGAGTTCGGCGAGGTGAAGCACGAGTTCGCCGGCGCGAAGCAGACCGGGCCGAGATCCTCGAGGAAGGGCCACGGGTTCGAGAGCTTGTCGTTCCCCGTGCCCGAGATCTTGACCAGGACATCGCCCGACCCGGCGTTCGCCGGAACGGTCACCGTGAGCGAAATCCCGACGGACAAGACGCCCGTGACCTTGACCGGGTCGCCGGTCCCACCGACGCCGGCCTGGGTGAACCAGACCTCGTTGCCCGTGCCGCTGAAGTTCGAGCCGTTGATCGTGAGGGAAGAGCCCGCCACCACGACGCCTGAGATGATCGGCTTCGAAGCCGGCGCCACGCCGTAAATCGACTGGACACCCGCGATGTCGTCCGCTTGGATCGAGCGCGATGTGACCGCCGGGTTCGCGACGGACGCTTCCATGGTCGCGCCGACACTGCCGGTGTGCCCGAGGCCCAGCGCGTGGCCGAGCTCGTGGCAGATCACGCCCTGCAAGTCGAACTGGTTGTTCGGAGTCGTGGGACCGTCGCTCCAGATCGCTGCGTCAGCGTAGACGCGGATGCGCCAACCGTCGTTGATCGGCGTTTCGCAGAACGCGAGCGTGCTGCCCGACGAGCCCGCGAGCTCCGAGATGATGTTGTCGTTCGTGCCGCCCACGCCCGACGCGTAGCCCTGCCAGGACGGGTCGAAGTTCGCGCCGCCCGAGCCCAGTCCGCCGACTTGGTGCGGGTCGCCGTTGCCGTTCCCGTGGAGGCGGCTGGACCAATCGAGGTTGGCCTTCCACATCGCCATGCCGACCCCGAGGTACCCGGGGAAGTTGGCATCCGCGACCACGTTGTTGTTGGCCGTCGGATCGGTGAAGTTGTTGAAGACGCGGAAGTCGCGCTGCGTCAAGCCGAGGCTGCCGCCGATCACGGTGAACGCTTCCGTGCGCGTGGGGAGGAGCAAGGCGCCGGCGATGCCGAGCGCCGCGAGGGAACCGAGAATCTGCTGGGTTTTCATCGAGTGGTTCCTCACTTGCCCTTCGTTTGCGCGAGCGTCTTGACCTGCGCGTCGAGGTCCGTGAGGCGCAGGTTCGACGGGATCGCGTACCCGTTGCCGCGACCCTGCACGACGGTCGCACCGCGCGACTCGAATGTGCGGTAGAGACCACCGTGCCACGTCATGAGCGCGTTCCCGGAGAGGTCGCCGCCCATGTTCTCTTCGAACTTGTAGAAGGCCACGACTTGGTTCCCGACCTTTTGGTCGTCCATCGTCGGCGCTTCCGAGTTGAAGACGCCTTCCGTCGCGTTGATGAAGCCGCCGCCGAACCAGACGTCGACCGTGCGCGGCTCGTTCGTCGAGAGCGAGCGGCCTTCGATCGTGATCGAGGTGTAGTAGAGCTCCGGTCCATCGACCTCGTGGTCGATGCGGATCACGTTGCGGGCCGTGATCTTGCCGATGAGCGCATCGTCCGAGCGCTGCACCATCTGGGGGAGATCGAGGCGCTCGATCTGTGCCGTGCCGAGCACGGCTGCGCCTGCGAGGGCGGCGCCGCCCAGGAGCAGGGCGGTCAAGGACTTCTGGATCATCGAGGAACGTTCCTTCGAGAGAGGTTCGCGGACTGTGCTAGTGGCTGCTTCTTGCCGGTCTGGACCCGTGGCCGCGCAGGGATGCATCCCTACGCGAACCGACCCTGCTCGGGATGCGGAGCCCCACGAAGTGCGGACCGCACGGAACGTGGGACGGACCGGAACCCGCGGGAGTTCCTGACGCTCCGACCCCAAACGTGGAAAGAAAGACCGACTTCAGGCGCGGGGACCCTCCCGCGCTCGAAGGTCAAGCATAACCCGTCATGTACTCAGTGGGACCCGGGATCCTGAGCCGCGCCCCTTTGGGCAGTCGGCCAGGGCGCAGGGCCCAAGAAGGCGCGCAGCTCCACGTCCTCGGGCTCCTCCGCGAGCAGAGCCTCCACCGCGGATCGACCTGCGGCTTCTCCCGCACGGACCTGCGCCATCGCCAGACGTCGGCGAATCCAGCGATCCTCGGGTCGGAGCTCGAGCGCACGCCGCCAAGCTTGCATCGCGGCCGTGGTATCCCCGGTCTGCTCGTGCGCATCGCCCAGGAGGGCCAACACCTCGAAGGTGGCTGTGTTCGACGCCCCGAGGGGCGCCAGCCGTCCGACCGCCGCTTGCGGGTCGAGGGCTTCGAGATCGGCGCGGGACAGTGCGATCTCGAGTTCCGGCCAAGGCGCCCAGCGCGTTGCGATCGGAGCGACGTGGGACTCGATCCACGCGACCTCGCGCTTGCCGGCGAGGACCCGGGCGAGCCAATTCCAAGCTTCGCGCGTGTACGCCGACGGCGGACCGGCCAGGGCTTCGTCGCGCAGGAGATCCAGCGTGCCCGCATCGATCTCGACTTGCTGGCTCTCGGTCTCGAACGGGGAGCTCGGGATCTGGAGCTGCGCGAAACTCACGCTGCCGCGGATGAGCGGGCGGTCGTCCTCGCGCGCCAGCGCCTCGACCGTCGCGAGCGTGGTGGAGGCGGAACGCCAGAGCTTGCGTTCGCCGAGGCGGGTCAGCGGGATCGGTCGCGAAGGCTCGTGCTCGAGCCGCACGAGCTCGAGGCGTCCCTCGGCACCCGGTGTGGGTCGCTGTGCGCCGTCGAGGACGCCCAGGCGCAACTGGTCGAGGCCGCTGCCGGCGATCGCGTAGAGCGATTCGCGCTCGTCCTCGCCGGCGAAACGCGAACCGGGCAGTCCGATGAGGAGGGGCTCCTCGACCGACGACCAGCGCACGACCACGGTGTCACCCGGCGGCGGCGGAATCGAGCGCCAGCGCGGAGGATCACCGGCCACGGGCAGGACGATGCACAGGTCGTACTTCCCCGCAGCGAGACGCTCGGCCGCAACGTCTGGGGTCACGATGTCGCCTGGAAGCGCCGTGAAATTCTCGAGGAGCGCGCTTTCGAGTCGCGGCATCGCCGCATGCCAAGCGCCGGTGCGATCGATGCTCGCGGCGCCCTCGGCCGCGAGAACGGAGGCGCGCGCTTGCGTGAGTTGACCGACGAGGAGCACGCGCACGGCTCGCGCCAGACGGACGTCCTGCGGGAGCGCGACGAACGAAGTCTGAATGGTCTGCGTGTCGGCGCGCACGCCATCGAGGCCGGGCGAGAGCTGACGCCGATCCAAAGTCGCCAGCCGCAACGTGCCCTCGCCGGGTTCGACGGTGGCCAATCCCTCGGGAGTCTCGAACGCGAGGAACGGCATCGAGGGTCGGCGTTCCCAGGGCGACAGCACGAAGAGCGGCTTCGCGTCGGCGAGCAAGACGGGCAGCGCCAGCGGGACCACGGTCGCGAATGCGATCCAGCGCGCGCGCGAGCTCCGGCCCGGGACGGAGAGAAGCGCGAGCCCCGCACCGAGGACGACGACGAGGAGCCCGAAGGGCAGGAATTGGGCCGAAAATAGCTCGTTCTGTGCGGTCGAGGCGTCCGCATCGTGGCGCAGGAAGAGCGGCAACAGAGCGAGCCCGACTCCGGCTCCGACGAGCAAGCTCGCGATGTTCCCCGCGCCGCGCGCTCCGCGTAGTGCAAGGCCGAGCAGGAACGCGGGCACGACGAATACGGCGCCAGCCAAAAGCGCATCGACCGCCAACGTCCCGTGCCACGACGTGTCGAGGCCGTAGCGCGCGAGGAACAGGCCGAATTCGCGCATCTGCGCGATGCCCGCGAGCGTCGCGAGACTCCAGTACGTCGCCGCTGCTGTTGCAGCGACGAGCCACGGGAAGGCCCAACGCTCGAGCGGTTTCAGGTTCGCGATCCAGCCGAAGCACGAGCCGCCCAGCGCGACGAGCACCACGAAGACGCCCCCGAACACCGAGTCGTCCTGCGCGAGACCTCCGCCGAGGAGTCGGAGGTGGCGCGCGACGACCTCGAGCACGATCGCGGCACCTCCGCCGGCGACGAAGAGACCGATGCGCTCGCCGATGTGCGCGGTGGGGACCCGCGGCTCGATACGGCGCTCGTCCGCTTGGATCTTCCAGGTGAGCAGCCCGAGCACGACGGCTGCGGCGAGCACGTCGAAGGCCGGCTTCCCGAACGGACCTCCGAGGAAGAGTCCGTGGGCGAGGATGGTCGCCGCGAGCCCGACGAGGAACGCGACGCCGACGTCTCTTCCGATCTGGCTCAGCACGAGCCCGACGAAAACTAGCGCTGCGCCGCGGACGATGTGCGCGCTCTGTGCGTCGACGACGGGTCCGTCGAGCCACGCGTCGCCGGGGACGAGGCGAAGACGGGCGAGGATCCAGCCGCACACGAGACCGAGGAGGAGGCGGGGGAGCACCGACATGTCGTGGAGTGGGCCTCGCGGGACGGGATCGAATGTCGAAGTCGAGGCGGGCCGGCGACGCTAGCGGGGCTGGTGCCGAGCGGCAAGGACGAGGTGGTCGCTGTGTGCGGCGTAGAGAACTTCGCCAGCGGGACGTCTCGAGCTGCTCACGAGTCGCCGTCCAGGTACTGAGGCAGGTCGCGTGCTCCGTGCAGGAAGCGGATGACATCGATGTCATCGCCGCTGACTTCGTAGAAGATCACGTAGTTCGGGAATCCCTGCGGCGACCAAGCCGAAACGTCCTGGGCTCGTGAGGATCGGAACTCCCTCGGACTGCCCGCCTTCGGATTCTCCAGGAGTACGGCGACGGCATCACCGACCGCGTCGAGAAGCCGCTCGGCGGCTTCGGGAGAGTCGGCACCGATGTACAGAAAGGCCTCCGTGAGGTCCGCTTCGGGATGGCCCGCACGATCACCCGCCCACTCACGCAGAACCCTTCATCGAGCCTTCCTCTGCTTCGCGAGCTGGCTACGCAAAGTCTGCCGCAGCTTTGACCAATCCTTGGCGGTCATCTCGCGCGCCGGTGAGTCGAGACCCTTCAGGATCTCGAGCCCCAGGTCTTGCTGCTCATGTGCCTTCCGGTCGGCATGGATCAGGCGGCGGATGTACTCGCTCGGGGTGCTGCAACCCGTGGCCGAGGCCTGCTTGCGGACGTAATCCTTCTGCATCGACGGAAGCGATACCGTCATGCTGGTCAGTTCTTGCTTGTCGCTCATGATCCGAATCCCAGCGCGTCTGCCAGAAACTGGCAGTTTCTGACAGGATCGGAGGCCGGCTAGCAGCTCGTGGTGAAAGTCACTACTGCGGCCAAGCACGCTCGAACGCGGCGGCGTCAGGCTAGGAAAGTCGTGCTCAGTGGCCGTGGAGGCCACCTCCGCCGTCTTTCCGTCGCCTGCCTGCATCGCTCGAGCATGCTCGGCCTCGCGACGTGACTTTCACCACGGACTGCTAGGCCTGTCTCGATCCTTTCACGGGGTGGGCGGCGGCGACCGAGACACCGGACCCCTGAGCCCGTCCGTTCGCGGCCGATCCTGGAGCGTCCCTGCCCGACTTGCGGCCCGCTCCGCGACGCGGGCTCAGCGACGACGATCCCGAAGTGTTTGCCCTGCATCTCGTGTGCAGGCGTGTGTCCCGCCTCGGTCGACTCGATCCAGCCGAGCCTCGTGTTCGAGTCATCGATTCCGCCCTCCCGCTCGAACGGGGCGACGCGGTTCGAACCCGGGACATTCAGCTTGGAGGCTGACCCCGTTCATTGTCCTTTTCCTGGAGGATGGTCTCCTGATGGCCGCATGGCCGTCACTCCGAAGCACCGACGTGAACTTCGCGCGCAGCCGAATCGGTCAGCCGGCGACGGACAGCCAACTGGGTCAGCCCTCCCGGAGCTCCGCGACGCGTTGCTGGCTTGGTTCGCCGCGACCCGCCGCGACCTGCCCTGGCGTCGCTCGCGCGATCCGTACCGCGTCTGGCTGAGCGAGACCATGCTCCAGCAGACTCGGGTCGAGGCCGTCGTTCCGTACTTCGAGCGTTTCACCGCGCGTTTTCCGACCGTCGCCGACCTCGCCGCCGCGCCGGTCGAGGACGTGCTCGCCGCGTGGAGCGGCCTCGGTTACTACCGGCGCGCGCGCTCGCTTCATGCCGCGGCACGCGCGGTCGTCGAGCGGCACGACGGTCACTTTCCTTCCGCGCGCGCGGACTTGCTCGAGCTGCCCGGGATCGGGCCGTACACGGCCGGAGCGATCGCGAGCATCGCCTTCGATGCCGCCGAGCCGCTCGTCGACGGCAACGTCGCGCGCGTGCTCGCGCGGCTGTTCCTCCTGGACATGCCGCAGGAATCCTCGGCATTTCGTGGTGATTCGTGGCGCATCGCCGGCGAGCTGCTCGCCGGTCTCGGCGGGCGGAGCCCCGGCGATTGGAACCAAGCGTTGATGGAGCTCGGTGCCCTCGTGTGCACGCCGCGCGCGCCGCGCTGCCTCGTCTGTCCGGTCCGCGCGCACTGTCGCGCGTCGAGCGAGGGCCGCGTCGACGAGCTGCCCGTGCCGAAGAAACGGCCCGCGACGATCGAGGTCGAGCTCCACGTCGCGCTCGTCCGCGATGGAGCGCGCGTTCTCGTCACGGAACGCCCATCGACGGGGCGCATGGCCGGCTTGTGGGAGCTGCCGACGATCGAGCCGGCGGGTGAAGCGCGCCTCGCGACCGGCGCATGGCCGCGCGACACGCGTGGGAGTTCGCTCCTCGCGATTCAGGACGAGTTGGGCGCCGTTGCGCACTCGATCACGCGCCACAAGATCCGTGCGCGCGTGTTCGCGGGGCGCTGGATCGGCGGGCCGACGGCGGAGCCCTTGCGTTTCGTCACGCCCGACGAACTCGCCGGTCTCGGACCCACCGGACTCACCGCCAAGGTGCTCCGCGCGAGCTTCGTGCGTTGAACGATCGCGCTGTGTATGGCAGGGATACCGTTCTGTCCCCGCGCGCAGGAACCCTCGAGGCCGACCCGGCCGCGCGACCGACGGCGCGCGGCGTGACCTTCGTCGTGCCCGCCTACGACGAGGAGCGGGGGATCGCGGGCGTCGTCGAGCGGCTCGCCGGACTCCGACTCGGTATCCCGGTCGAGATCCTCGTCGTCGACGACGGTTCGAAGGACGGGACGGCACGTGTGCTCGCGGAACTCGCGACGCGCTTTCCCGTGTTGACCGTCGTGCGCCATCCGCGCAACAAGGGCTACGGAGCAGCGCTGAAGACGGGCTTCGTGCGCGCGACTCACGACGTCGTCGTGATCACCGACGGCGACGGCACGTACCCGGAGGCGAAGATCGCCGACCTCCTCGCGCGCATCGACGACGGCGCCGACATGGTCGTCGGGTCGCGCACGGGCGCGGACGTGCACATTCCGCTCGTGCGTCGGCCGGCGAAGGCGTTCTTGCGCTGGTTGGCGAGCTATCTCGCGGGCACCAAGATCCCGGATCTGAATTCGGGGCTGCGTGCGATCCGGCGCGAGCTCGTCGTGCGCTACCGGCCGATCCTGCCCGATGGTTTCAGCTTCACGACGACCATCACGTTGGCGTCGCTGACGAACGACCACCGCGTCGATTACGTGCCGATCGATTACGCGAAGCGATCGGGCCGTTCGAAGATCCGACCGATCCGCGACACGCTGGGCTTCACGCAGCTCATCGTGAGGACGGTGCTGTACTTCAACCCGCTCAAAGTGATCTACCCGGTCGCAGGGCTCGTGATGCTCTTGCTCCTCGCGTCGCTCTACTACGACGTTTTCGTCATCACGCCGGCCAACTTGTCGGACAAGACCACGTTGCTCGCGATGGCGATGATGCACGTGCTCGCCGTCGGGCTCGTCGCGGATCTGATCGACAAGCGCACTCGGTTGTGAGTTCGGGCGCTGTGGGCGCCCTTTCGGTCGACGGCGTCGAGCGCGCGGATGTACGCTGCGTCCTCCCGCCCTCACCGATCACGACGAGAACCTGCCCATGTTGAGCCCGAAGAGTCCTGCCCCCGCGTTCTCCATGCCGTCGACGTCGGGTCGCACGGTGTCCACGAAGGACCTGCGCGGAAAGCGTTTCGTCCTCTACTTCTATCCGAAGGACGACACGCCGGGCTGCACCACCGAAGCCTGCGATTTTCGCGACAGTCTCGCCCGGCTCAACACCTCGAGGGTCCAAGTCTTCGGCGTCTCGAAGGACTCCATCGCGAGCCACGAGAAGTTCCGCGTCAAGTACGGTCTGACGTTCGATCTTCTCTCGGACACCGAGAACGCGGTCGCGAAGGCGTACGGCGCATTCGGCGAGAAGACCCTGTACGGGAAGCCCGTGACCGGCGTGATTCGCTCGACGTTCTTGATCGATGCCGACGGGAAGGTCGAGCGCATCTGGTCGCCCGTGAAGGTCGAGGGGCACGTGGACGCGGTGCTCGGGGCCATCATGGGAACCGGTGCTGTCGCTGCGAAGCCCACGAGTCGTACGGCCGCTCCGAAAGCAGCGACGGCGGCGAAGTCCTCGGCTACGATCGTTCCCCCTCGCGCGTCGACCGCGAAGAAGCCCGCGGCCACGAAGTCCGCGGGACCGAAGTCGGTCGTCGCGAAACCCGCTGCTGCTCCGAAGCGGTCTGCGGCGGCGAAGAAGTCGACGACCAAGAAGGCCTGAACAGCACTGCGATCCCTATGGGCAAGAACAAGGACAAGAAGCGCATCGAAGCGCTGAACGGGCAAGCGGACCTCGACACGAAAGAGGCGATCCGGGTCCTGAACAAGATCCTCGAGCTCGAGCTCGCGGGCGTCGTCCGCTACATGCACTACTCGTTCATGATCTTCGGGCACCACCGGATCCCGATCGTGGGGTGGTTGCGTGATCAATCGACCGAGTCGATGGCGCACGCGTCGCTCGCCGGCGAGCACGTGACGAACCTGGGCGGTCACCCGAGCCTGCAGATCGGGGACTTGCTCGAGACCCACAAGCACGGCGTGGACGAGATCCTCGCCGAGAGCCTGGAGCACGAAGGCGAAGGTCTCGCCGCGTACCACGAGCTACTCGGACTGGTGGAGGATCGGAACGTGATGCTCGAGGAGTACGCGCGCGACATGATCGCCGCGGAGCAAGCGCACTTGCACGAGATCCAGAAAATGATGCGGCGCTCGGTCTGAGAATCGCGGCGCCGTGAGGTGCGTCGGCGCGCCGCATGCGCCGGACGGCCGGGGTCAGACTCCCCAGACGATGCGCACCCCGCTCGTCAGGTTGAACGTGGACGGCGTGCAGAAAGCGAGCGCGTTGCGATACCAGGATTGGTACACGCGCGCGCCCGGCGTCACCCCGCCGATCGTCGCGATGCCCGGTCCTCCGGCGAGCGGAAAGGTCGCCATGCCGCCTTGCGTCGCTCGCGTTCCGAGGCGCCGGATCGTTCCGCCCGCGCAACGCAATCCGTCGCCGAAAGAAACTCCGAGGTCGGAGTTGAGGCTCATCGTGCCCTGGAAGAAGAGCGTGGTCGTGCTCGCGGGCATGCCGCTCGCGGACAGGAGAACGGTGTCGGCGGAGATGCGCGCGACGCCCGTTGCGACGAGAACGCCGCCTGCGCCCGTGGAGTTCGCGCACCCGGCTCCACTGCCCGGAATGCCCGTGTTCCCGCAGGGACACGCATTCCCGGTGCCATCGCCCGGGCACAGACCCGGCGTGATCGAGTACTCGCACTCGTCCGGCACGGCGTTGCCGTTCACGTCGATGCTCGTGCCGGCGGTGATGTCTTGCGCATCCGCGATGCCGTTCCCGTTGCAGTCGCGGTCGAAGACGTAGCAGACCTCGAGCGACGCGCTTGCGCTGAGGTAGATCTGGGAGGCCTCATTGCCGTTGTTGCCGGCGAAGAACGAACTTCCTTGCGCAGCGATCGGCGTGAGCACGGTGCCCGGTGAGCTCGGCGGGCCTACGAAAAGCGCAGCAGTGGCGGACGGGTACGGAACCGACACCGCGACGAGGTTGGTCGCGGACAGCCCACTGATCGTCGCCCCCGAGGTGCCTCCGAAGTCGAAGACGCCGTCGAACGGGCCGAGGGCGAAGGGTTGCGGAGGCGCGGCGACACTCATAGCGGCAATCGGCGCGAACGTCGGGTCCATGAGAGTGAGGATGGCCGACAGAGTCCCCGTGAGGTTCTGGGGATTCGGTGAAGAGTTCTCGATCCCGAGCGCACCCAGGATGGACCCGCTGAGCGTGAAGCGCACTTCGCGTAGAAGCCCGAGGCTCAGGTCGAAGCGCGCAACGGAAGGTTCACTCGCCCAGTTCAGGGTCGAGGGAGCGATCGCAACGACATGGCACTGCGTCTCGGCTCGAACGGACACGGAGAAGCCGAAGAGGAAAATCGTCGCGCAGGCTAGCACCTTGTTCATGCGGAACCCTTCTATTGCCGAGGCACACACTGCCGAAAACTGTACGCCAAATCCGCCGACAATATGGCTCGGGCGACAATTCCTAGCGGATCCGGACTGCGGCGCGTACGCCGGTATCGTGCAAGCGCTGCGAGGGCGAGATCGCACTCCGGTGCGCCGATCGAGCGTGCTCCGGCTTCGCTGCGAAGGCACCTCCGCGCGAGACACGCAGGAGTGACGCGCCCCCCGCATCTCGCGCACCGGCCCCGTCCTGCGGCTCGGACCAAGCCTCGCCGAGGAGGAACAAATCCTGGCACCACTCGGCGACGTTTCCGATCGTGTCGTGGAGGCCGAATGGGTTCGCGCGGTACGAGCCCACTCGCGTGTGAACCACGGCGCCATCGTCGAGCGAATCGTTGTGAGGCCACTGCTCGGGGCCCTCGCGCCGCGAAGTCGCGTCGGCGAGATTTCCCGCGTTCGCGAGCGATTCGATCGTGTTCCCGGTCCACCAGGACGTGCGAGTCCCGGCACGCGCCGCGTACTCCCACTGCGCCTCGGTGGGGAGCGAAAGATCGAGTCGCTCGAGCATCATGCGCGCCTCTTCCCACGAGACCCGCTCGACGGGATTACGCGGGCCGAGTCGCGGCGGCATGCGTACGTCCGTCTGGTAATTGCTCGGGTTGTTCCCGGCGATCTGCGTCCACTGCGCTTGCGTCATCTCGTGCTTCGCGACGTAGAACGCATCCAGCGTCACCGTCATGGGTGGACTCTCCGCCGGCTTCGCCATCGCATCGTGCTCGGGCGAGGAGGGATCGTTCACCGCACCCATGACGAAGGTCCCGCTCGGCACCAGCACGAGAACGATTCCCGAATCGTCTTCGAAGCTCAGGGTGCCGTCGCTCGCTCGCTCTGCTGCTCGACCCGAGGCGAGGTGCGCGAACTCCTGCAGGTGAGAGGTCGGATCGGCGCCCAGGGGAAGGAGCCCCGTTCTCGGTTTCAGCTCCAGCCCGCCGTACAGCGGCGACGTGCGCACGGCCTCGATGCACGTGCGCCAGAGCGCGGATTCGCGCGCACCGCTGACGCTGCGCTCCTCGATGGTTCGCGCGAAGTCGAGGCGACCACGCACGTCGGAGATCAGGCCGAGCGACTCAGGCGACCCTTCGAACGCATGGATCGCGGCGATCAAGTCGCGCATCGCCGCATCGAACCAGCGCGACTCCGGATCGGTGAGCAGCGGAGCCGCCGCGGACATGCGCGCAACTGCAGTCGCGTGCTGCGGCCGCCGACTCGTCACATCAGTCGCTCGCGCGATCCAGCGCTCGAGGTCGGGAACGCGCGCGGGCAGTGCCGGCCACAATGTGTCCGCCTCGGCGCGCAGGTCTTGCAACAGCTTCATGTCGGAGAGCCCGCGGATCTCCTGGTTCGCGCGTCCGAGGTCGCGGTTGCGCGCGGCCTGCACCCACGACACCGCTCCGAGGCCGAGCACGACGAAAAGGAGTGCCGACGCGCCTGTGACGGCCAGAGCGCGATTGCGTCGGGTCCACTTGCGCAGTTCGGCGAAGCGACCCCCTTCGTGCGCTCGGACCACGCGTCCTTCGAGGTACGCACGGAGATCTTCGGCGAGCTCCAGCGTGTCGGCGTAACGCAGCGCGGCTTCGCGCGACATGGCCTTCTCGCAGATTGCGACGAGCTCCGCCGGTGCGTTCGCGCGCAGCTCGGCGATCGGACGAGGCGCTCCGTCCAGCAAGCGCGCGAGCACTGTGCGGTTCGACACCCGGCCCTCGCTCGGGACGAACGGCATCCGCCGAGCGAGCAGGTGATAGAGCATCGCGCCGATCGCGTAGACGTCCGATCGCGTGTCGACGTCGCGGCTCTCGCCGCGAGCTTGCTCCGGCGGCATGTAGGCCGGCGTACCGACGACCGTCCCGTCCATCGTCACGATGGGCGAGTCGGGCGTTTCCTCGCGTTCCTCGCGGCGGTCCGTTCGAACGGATCGACTCGATCCGTGAGGCGCGATCCGAAGATCCCTCGAATCGGGTCGTCCCTGCGTGCGGGCGAGGCCCCAGTCCATCACGTACACCTCGCCGAGATCGCCGACCATGACGTTGGCCGGCTTCAGATCGCGGTGGATCACGCCTTTTCTGTGCGCGTACGCGACGGCCTCGCACACCCGCAGGAAGACGGCGACCGCGCGCGTCTCGGTCCAACCTTCGCGGCCCTCGAAAACGAGGTCGTAGATCGTGCGGAGGTCACGGCCCTTCACGAGCTTCATCGTGAAGAAGGGCCGACCATGCGCGTCGAGCCCCAATTCGTGCACGGGCACGACGCCCGGGTGGTCGAGCTGGCTCGTGACCTGCGCTTCTTCCAGGAACCTCGCGATGCGCGCGGGCTCGTCCTGCTCGTCGCCCCGGAGAGCGACCTTCATCGCCAGCGTGCGACGCAAGTCCTCGTCGAACACGCGCAAGATCGATCCCATCCCCCCGCGACCGATCTCCTCCTCGACGCGCAAGCGCGTGCGCGTCGTCACGGCCGGACGCCGCACGAAGTCCGTGGTCCCGACGTTCGCCGCCTCCTCAGGCGTTCGACGCTGCACCACGTTCAGGAAGAGGCGGTCGAGCACATCGGCGGGCACGGTGGGTTCGAGGACCGCGCGAATCGGACCTTCGAGCGCGCTCCAGTACACGCGGAGTTCGCGCAAGGCGGCGGCCTGCTCCGGATGCGCCGCCAAGAGCGCGTCGAACTCGCGGATGTCGCGCGGGTCCCCGCGTTTCAGCCAGGAACCGAAAAGCTCTGCGGCGGACGTAAGCGGGGGCAACTCCACATTGCGCGAGTCTAGCGATCGTGTGCAGACACCCCGCGCACCCCGTGAGTTCAGATCCTAGGGGGACCGCGCGCCACGGGATCGCGGCCGAGAGAGCGCTTCTGCTCGCGCGTTGAATGCGGATGCGGCATGGGCGGGCGTTCGGGCCCCCCGAACAACCCGCGCCAACCGTGCGGCTTCCGACCGCGCCGATTCGGCTGTGCTGCCGATGCTGAACGATTCGCGCGGCACCCGCTTGGTCGGTGGGTCGGCTGTCGATAGGGTCTTCAGTTCTTCGCGTTCCCTTCCCGGACACGTCGAGGTCGCTCGCATGCTCGCAGCTGAGGCGCTCGTCGCGCGCCAACCGATCTTCGGTCGCAAGAAGGAACTCGTTGCCTACGAGCTCCTCTTCCGATCCGCAAACCTCGACCGCGCCGTCATCGGGTCGCCCGAGGTCGCGACGGCACAAGTGTGCGTACGGTCGGTCTTGGACATCGGCCTCGACGACTTGGTCGGCGCCGTGCCCGCGTGGATCAATGTGCCGCGCGAAACTCTCGTCGCCGGGCAATTCCACTTCTTGCCGCCGGAGCGCGTCGTGGTCGAGGTCCTCGAGGACGTGGAGGCCGATCCCGAAGTCCTGCGCGCGTTGCGACAGGCGCGTGATTCCGGGTACCGGATCGCGCTCGACGATTTCGTGCTGAACGATCGCACGCGCGAGCTCGTCGACTTCGCGGACTTCGTCAAGATCGACGTTCTCGGGCGATCGATCGAGGACGTCGTGCTGACGCACTCGACCCTCGCTCGCCGCGGTCTGAAGATCCTGGCGGAGAAGATCGAGTCCCACGAGATGCAGGCCGCGGCGCTTGGCGCCGGGTACGACATGTTCCAGGGCTACTACTTCGCGCGACCCGAATCGGTGCGCGGACGACGCATACCCGCCGACCGCAACGCGCTGTTGCGGTTGTTCGCGGAGATCCAGGATCCAGCGACGACGCTCGAGCGCGTCGAGGAACTCGTCGCGGTCGATCTCGGCCTCACGGTGCGCGTGCTGCGCTACGTGAACTCGGCCTTTCTCGGACTGCGCGAGCGCGTCGATTCGCTGCGTCACGCCATCCTGATGCTCGGCCTGCAGAGGCTGCGCGATTGTGTCTCGATACTGATCCTCGCCGGTCTCGGCGAGAAGCCCGCGCAGCTCGTGACGATCGTGCTCGTGCGCGCGCGGATGTGCTAAATCCTCGGGGAATCCGTGGGCAACGAACCCCACCGCCACTTCAGCGCGGGACTTCTCTCGTTGCTCGATGCGTTCCTGGATCAGCCGATGGGTGTGGTCGTCGAGCGCATCGGACTCTCGGACGATCTCTCCGGCGCACTCCTCCGCCGCGAGGGGATCTTGGGCGCGAGTTTGCGCATCGCCGAAGCCTGCGAACGAGCGGTCTGGCACGAGATCGAGGACTCCCGCTGGAGTCCGGCCGCCGTGCGCGAGGCGTACCTCGAAGCGCTGCGCTGGAGCGGTCGCGTTCAGTCGAGTCTTGGCCCGGTGTGACGATCACGGATGAGAGCCCGTGAAGAATCGAGCGTACGTGCTCTTTGATTCATGTGGCGACGCTGCGCGTCGCGAGAAGCGGTGATGTCTTCACGGCCTCTGAGCGCGCCGACTCGCGCGCCGATCGATGGCGGACATCATCGACGAGTGGCGATGTCCGTCGCGATCCGTTCCGCGCGCGCGATCTGTGCCGAATCGAGTGCGGTTGTCAGTCGCTCGCGATCCAGGTCGGCGAAGTCTTCGCCGTTCGCAACGCTCGCGCGGTACCACGCCAGGGCGGTCGCTTCGTCGCGCTGGACGCCGCGGCCGAGTTCGTACATGCGGCCGAGCCGCGCCTGCGACGGTGCGAAGCCCTGCTCGGCCGCACGCTCGAACCAGCGCGCCGCTTCACCGAGATCGCGTTCGACGCCGCGGCCCTGCGCGTAGAGCAAGGCCAGATCGTGCTGCGCGAGCGCGTGGCCTCGATCCGCGGCGAGTCGCAACCACCGCGCGGCTTCACCGTCGTCCCGCGCGACACCTCGGCCCGCGAGGTGCATGAGGCCCATCTGCGTCTGCGCGACCGGGAGACCTTGCTCCGCGGCCGAGTGGAACCAACGCGCGGCGACAGCCTCGTCCCGCGCGACGCCGCGGCCGCGCCAGTGCAGCCAACCGAGTGAAAACTGTGCCGCAGCCACGCCGTCCGCCGCCGCCGCGCGGAACAGATCGGCTGCGCGCTCGTCGTCCTGTTCCGCGCCGTCGCCGCCGAAGTGGAGGATTCCGAGGCGCGTGCGGGCTTCCGCGTCGCCTTGATCCGCGGCGAGCGCGAGCCAACCGGCGGACTGTTCGCGGTTCGCCTCGACACCGACGCCGTCCGCGTAGATGGAGCCGAGCAAGCGTTGCGCCTTGACGTCGCCTTGGGTTGCCGCGAGGCGCAGCAGCGTGCGCGCCTGCTCATGATCTTGCGCGACGCCGTGCCCGAAGAGGAAGAGCACGCCGCGGTTCGTCTGAGCCCGCGCGTACCCCTGTTCCGCGGCGAGCTCGAACCAGCGCGCGGCCTCGGCGTACGACTTCGGGGCTCCGCGCCCTTCGTAGTGGATCAGGCCCAAGTTCGTGCGCGCAGGCGCATGACCCTGCTCCGCCGCGAGGCGATACCACTCCGCCGCGATCTTCGGATCGGCCGCCGTTCCGCGGCCCTCGTCGTGCATCACGCCGACGAGGAACTGCGCGTCGGCATCACCGGTTTCAGCGAGCGGCGTCCACGTCGCGAGCGCGCGGACTTCGTCGCCGTCGTTCAGGGCGTGCCAGCCGTCACGCTTCGCGCTCGTGCAGCTCGTGAAGCACGCGAGGAAGAGTGCCGAGAACGTGAAGACGGCGCGAAGGACGAGTGAGCGGCTCATGAGGCCAGCTATCGGAGCCGCCGCGAGATCGGGTTGAGCGCTTCGGCCCGCCGCGGAGCGAGTGTCCCGCTCGCGTCTCTTTACAAAGGGCCGAGACGTGCAGCGATCTCTCGCGCGAGTTCACGCCCGGCCTCGACGCGGTCGCTCGGCATGCGCCGCTCCAATGCGTCTCGGCGCTCGCGTGCGAGGCGTTCGCCGCTCGCTTCTGCCAGCGTGTACCACGCGAACGCGCGCGCGTCGTCTTGCGCGACTCCGCGGCCGAGTTCGTACAGCATCGCCAGCCGCTGTTGTGCCGCACCGACGCCGCGCTCCGCTGCGCGCTGGAACCAATGCGCCGCGAGCGCGTCGTCCTGCGGCACGCCCTCGCCCTTCAAGTGGAGCAAGGCGAGGTTCGATTGCGCGACCGCGACGTCGGCCTCTGCCGCACGTCGCAACCACGACGCCGCTTCGACCGGATTCGTCGGCGTTCCGCGTCCCTCGAGGAGCGCGAGTCCGAGATCGGCCTGCGCTTCGGCGAGCCCTTGATCCGCGGCACGTCGAAGCCACGTCACGGCGAGCTCCGGATCCGCCGCGACTCCGCGCCCTTTCGCGAGCGCTGTCGCAAGGCTGCGCTGCGCCAGAGCGAAACCCTGCTCGGCCGCGGCCTGCCAACGTCGAACGGACTCGAGGGCATCGGGTTCCACTCCGCGTCCTTCGGCGAGCAGCATCCCGAGCACGAAGCCGGCCTCCGCGTCGCCCCGGTCCGCGGCGCGCGCGAGGAGGCGAGCCGACTCGACCTCGTTCTGCGCGAGACCCTCGCCGCGCAAGTACGCCAGTCCCAATCCACGCAGCGCCGGCGCATGATCTGCGCGAGCCGCGATATCGAGGTGTCGGATGCGCGCGGCCGGATCCTCGGCGAGCACGGCGAGCGCGTAGTGCGCGCGCGGGTCACCGGACGTCGCCGCACGCTCGAACCAGGTCCCTGCGACCGCGAGATCGCGCGGCATGCCTCGTCCTTCGGCGTACATCGTTCCGAGGAGCACTTGCGCGTCGATGTCGCCGCGCTCCGCACGCGTCACGACGTCGGTCGCCTCCACCGGTGCGGGTGCGGGTGCGGGCGACGCGGCGGTCGACGGCGATCCCGACGACTGCTGGCTGGTCCCGCAGCTCGCCATCACGAGAGCCGTCGCGATCAGCTCGAGAACTCGGGGCTTTCGCACGGGCCCGAGAGCCTATCCGCGCGGCGCGCCGACTCGATCAAGGGCTCGTGAAGAGAGCGAACCCGGCGAAACCACGGCAGCTTCGGTCGCTTCAGGAGGTCGAGGCCAGGATGCGTTCGACGACGTCCGCGTGACTGAGCCCGGCACGCGCGGCCGCCAACGCGAAGCCGGCGTCGGGCGAGATGTCGGGGTTCGGGTTCACGTCGATGACGAACGGTTCGCCGCGCGCGTCGAGCCGCATGTCGACGCGCCCGTAGCCGCGCAAACCGAGGACCGCGAATGCGCGCCGCGCGACGGATTCGATCCGGGCGCCGGTGCTCGCGTCGAGATCGACGGCCGCGACGACCTGCGTGAGCGCCCAGTCGCGGCTCGTCTCGATCCACTTGCCGGCGTACGAGACGATGCGCGGCATGTCGGGCGGAAAGCCGCGATAGTCGATCTCCGACAGCGGCAGGACTTCGAGGCCGTTCGGTCCCGCGAGCAGCGCGACGTTGATCTCGCGGCCGTCGATGAACTGCTCGACGATCGCGGGTTGCGCGTAGTGTTCGATCACGTGCGCCACGCGCGCGCGCAGGGCGATCTCGTCCTGCACGACGCTGGCCGACTCGATGCCGTGGCTCGCGTCCTCGCGCGAGGGCTTCACGATCGCGGGTAGGCGCAAGTCCCCGAGAAGCTCGTCGCCGCGTTCCATCACGACGTGACGCGGCACGGGAATGCCGTTGGCGGAGAGGATCGCTTGCGCGAGCGGCTTCTCGAGGCACAACGTCATCGCGCGCGGCGGAGATCCCGTGTACGCGAGCGCGCGCAGCTCGCAAGCCTACGCGAATGCCGGCTCCAAGCGCGCATCGCCGCCGACCGCTTCGACGAGGTTGAACACGACGTCTACATCGAGCGCTTCGATGAACGCGCCGATCTCGCGTCGTTCCATCGGCAAGGCGTGGAGGCTCGCTGAGTGACCGCGCGATCGCAGCGCATCGGTCACGGCACGCGCGCACGAGACGACGCCTTGGACAGCGAGCGCGTCCTGCGCGTCGCCCGCGGCGAGTCGTGAATCGTCGTTGAAGACGACGGCGACACGCGTCATCGAGCCCCGATCCGTGCGCGCGCTTCGTCCACGATCCCGTTCACCAGATCCTCGTACGTGCGGCCGATGCGTTCCCACAGGATCGCCAAATCGCTCCAAACCGGCGCGATGCCCGGGAGCGGATTCGCTTCGATGAACTTGGGCGTCCCGTCGCGGCCGATGCGCACGTCGATGCGCGCGATGTCGCGGCAACCGAGCGCGCGGTGGGCGTTCAGGGCCACGTCCTCGATCGCTCGGACCAGCCGCGCATCGCGTTGCGGAGGCGCGATGTACTCCATCTCGTCGCGCCACGTCTGACTGCGCTTCATCTCGAGCGAATAGACGAAGTCCGCGACGGCCGTTCGCTTCGGCACGATTTCCATCGGCGCGACGATGCGCGCGTTCGTCCCGGTCCCCATGACGGCGACCGTGAACTCCGCACCGTTGCAGTATTCCTCGACGAGGACCGGCTCCGCGTAGTGCGCGAGCAACGTTCCGACGCGTTCGTCCAGCTCGCCCGGGTTCGCGATCCGCGAGTTCTTGCGGATGCCCATGCTCGAACCCTCGAAGAGAGGCTTCGCGAACAGTGGGAATTCGAGGCTCATCGTCGCGAGGTCGCGCGCGCTCTCCACGACGGCGAAGCGCGGCGTCGGGACGCCCGCGACGGCGACGACGCGCTTCGCCATCGCTTTGTCGAGCGAGAGCGCCATCGTCAACGGATCGGAGTGCGTGTGCGGAACGGAGAGCATCTCGCACACCGCCGGAACGTGCGCCTCGCGTGAGCGCGATCCACGACCTTCCGAGATGGTGAACACGAGTTCCGGCGGCGTTTCGAGCATCGCCGCGAGGAACCGACGGCCTCCTCCGAGCCGCGAGACCTCGTGCCCGCGCGCACGCAGCGCGCGCTCGATCGCGTCGATCGTCGTGGGGGAGTCGTACTCCTCCAACGCGTCGTCGGGGCCGGACGTCGGTGCGTCGAAGTCCGTCTTCAGGTCGTAGGCGATTCCGATGCGCATGGATGTGGTGCGGGCGGTGCGAGCCAGCGGTCGCCACAGTCTAGTGACGGAGCGCGAGTTCGAAGCGCCCGATTGCGGACTCACAGCCGGTGGACGAGTCGCAGGCAGAGCGCCGCGTACGGTTCCTCGGAGCGCGGAGGTTGATTTACTCACGCGTTCTCCCCGCCCATCCACGGCCGCGTGCTTGGACCCGCGCTCGCGTCACCGCCTACTTCGAGATCGGATGCGTCTTCGGCAGCTCGTTCACGATGCGCGTCGCTTCCGGCGTGGTGGCCGCATGACCCCACCCGCTCGCGCTCTTGCCGTCGGCGAAGTCCATGACCATGTTGTCGTCCTTCGTCGCGCTGACGCCGCCGGGGACGTGGTCGAGGCCGAGAGCCTTACGCAGCTTCCACGCGATGATGTGGTCGGCGACGGAACTGTCACCGCTCAAGCCCAGGCCACCGACGAGTTCGCCACCCTTCGCATACAGCGCGAGCCCGCCGCCGAAGACGTTCACGCCGCCGACGCGGTGACCGATCATCGGATCGTGCGGCGTGCCGAATTGCTGCGCGTCACCACCGTACGCGA
>Ga0163149_10002259_pt1 | contig 23544 bp, 11 predicted proteins | sample OliLakLV19MP5G1_FD_148604 | JGI IMG/M metagenome (GOLD analysis project Ga0163149, IMG submission 148604) | Freshwater microbial mat bacterial communities from Lake Vanda, McMurdo Dry Valleys, Antarctica - Oligotrophic Lake LV.19.MP5.G1 | ecosystem: Environmental > Aquatic > Freshwater > Lake >...
TATCTTCTCTCACGTATTTCACCGAAGCTCCTATGCTGAATTTGTAAGTAAGCGCCTTAGCATAAGAAATCCCAAGTCCCATGCTATTAAGGCCGAACAACTGCCCCGTACCATAAGGCTGAAACTCTGTTCTTTGTTCCATATTGCCTGAGTTCAAATTATTGATACTCACTGCCATGTAATCATTTTCCCTGAGCTTGATATTTGCCGCAGCAAAGCTTTGATTGATGCCCAGCGCGTACATACGTGTACTGAAAGCAAAATTATGGCTGCCCAAATCGGTAAGTGTGGCAGGATTCCATTGCGAAGAATAGCCATCGCCTTTCATATTGGTAATAGCCCCACCCATTGCTATGGCTCGGGGACTGATGTCGGATTTTAAAAATGAGAAAGCAGAAATACCTGCCCTCTGGCCTCCCAAGTTTGAAATTAATTGGGCATCTGAATGCATAATGTGTAATGTGTAACTCATAATGAAGACACATATTATGAGAACCATTCTTTTAAAAAAATATATCTGAGATAAACTTTTACTCATTTTACAATAAACATTTATCATTATTAAAAACTCAAAGCCAAACCTATCAACATTTGCCTGGGTTGTATAAATCGAGCCGGATTGTTGGGAGGTAAGCCCTGTGCCTGTGGATAATCGTAACTTGGGTCGCGAGCATCAATTGGCAACTGGTCGCCACTATAATATGCCCTTCCTGTAACCGGATTTATGATCTGAGAATTTTTATTGTCGAAAATATTTTTAAACTCCAATGTAAGTGCCAAAGAGGCTCTGTTGATAAGCATGAAATCTTTGCTGATTTTCAAATCGGTCCAGAAAAGTGGCTCGCTCAGTTCAGTATAGCGTGAATCAATTACATCTACATATTCTGGTCTGCCATATTCATTTATTCTATTTACATATTGTTTAGTGTAGCGTTGTGAATTAGACTTGAATACTGCACTTACAAAAACCCTGAATCCCTTCATTGAAACACTTCCAATTCTCCAATTGGAATCTGAGCTGAAAATAAGGTTGAGTTTGGCATCAATTGGGGTGTCCCAAGCCAAATAATTTTCTTTGCCTACGCCTACAAAACCATTGTTTTGAATTTGCCTTCTTGATTCTTCAGCAGTATTAGATTTTCCAGTAGCTATTTGGTAGGTAAGACTGGTAGTAGCCCTTACAAGATTTGTAATTCTTTGGCTATACACTGCTTCCAACCCTCGGATTCGGGCATAATCTTGGTTGAAGTAAATGGTTCGTGTTACTTCAGCTCCTGTAATGTCTTTTGTAGTTTGGGTTCTGCTTACTACATAATCGAATTTGTCGTTGTAGAAGGCGGTAAACGTGACGCCTGCATTTTTGGTAATTTGCGATTTTACTCCTATTTCATAAGAGATAGTAACTTCTGGTCTCAGCGCAGGATTACCTACATTTTCCACCGAACTATTTCTGTAGTTTGGATTAAGCCCTTGGTAAATCCACAACGGATGCGACAATTGTTTGCTATGGGTGTAGTTAAAAAACAACACATTATTATCGGTAACAGGGAAATTAACATTCACATTTGGCAGCAAGCGTGCACTGTACTCTTTTCCCAAAAACTGGGTAGTTTGATTTTTGTAATCTTGGGCAATTTGAGGGTCGATTACCGATGTTTTTGTACCAACCTGATTTACGGCATCATCTGCAAATTTACCATAAGCCCAATAATCTAATCTCAACCCAATTTTGGCAGATATACCTTTGTATTTATACTCATCAGAAATGTAAAAGCCACCATTATCAGGGTTTACTTTCCACACATCTACCGAAGAGCCAATACTGCTCGAAGGCGTTCTAGTACCATCAGGCAAGGTAATCGGTGCACCTACCCAAGGAGATTTTACATCTATCCATTGCATTTCCTGTGCTTTGTGTTGTTGACCGAAAGTGAGAAAATTTCGGTTGTTGGGCGATGCATAGCTAAATTTCCAATTGATAGTATATTCTTGCACATAATGGTCGTGCCACTTGGTGCTAATGCCATTGTTGTTGTACAAACCTGGCCCAGGATTTACAAGCGATATTGGCGAATCGGGATTGTAAACCGACACCGGATCGGTAACGATAGAAGATGGATCTAGCACCCTATCGGTGGTTTCGGGGCGGAATGGGCGACCATTTGCATCTGCCCTCATATTGGTAAAAAGCCTTCCTAAAGTAGCATCAAACGCCCAACCTTTGGCAAAAACGTATTTATAATTTATAGCTGTAAGGTTGGTTTTGTTGGTATAGGTGGTGGCATTATCCATGTTCAAACTAAAATCATATTGAAAACCTGGCACCATTACTTGATCAAACCCTTGCACTATCAAAGTGCGTGTATTTTGGTTGATGGCTAAGCTGGTTTGGTTGGTGAATGTAAGCTTCATGCCCTTAGCAAATTTATAGGCTATTTTAAATGTGGCAGTCCATTTATTGTCTTGATTGGGTGCCCAAAATTTATCATCCCCCATAATTGAGCTTTGCAATTGAGTTGCTCTGGCTTTAGTAAAATCATCGGTAGTTTGCATATCAGTACTCAAGAAGAAAGTGAGCTTGTCTTTCATTTTGGGGAATGGGCCACTTATGTAGAAATTGGCAATATCGGTGTTCCATCCCATGGCTTTATTGCTCCAAAGCCGAGGCTTATCGGTAATCCAACTGCCACCCAATGCCAGTTTGCTACCGCCTTCTTTTACTTTGGCAGCTACCACACCCGATACAGCATCGGCATATTCGGCCCCAGCACCGCCTGTTACCAAGTTAAGTTCTCCAATAGAATTCGCACTTAGCCCTACCCCCATTCCATTGCCTGAAAGAGGATCCTTAGCACTTATGCCGTCAATCAAATAGGAAGTTTCATATACTCGACCTCCTCTTATTTGTATGCCATCGGGCGTTTGGTTTACGCCAGGTTGCAAAGCCACCAGTTGCTGAATGTCACGTACATTCATTTCTTTAATATCTTCCGCCATCACTTTAAAGGAAGACTTGCCCGATTCCAAATCAATTAGATTTTTTTCCCCTTCTATCACTACTTCGCCCAGTGTATTCTGAGCTTCATCGAGGGTAACATCTAATATTTTCTCTTCATTTTCCTTAATATTGATACCATTGTATTGCTTATCGCCATAGCCTACGTAGCTGATGCGAATGCTGTAGTCGCCCAGATGAATATTCTTGATTATAAAATTACCTTCTATATCGGTAGGTGCGGAATTATAGGTGCCGACAATCACAATAGTAGCTCCTATCAAAGGCTCTTTGGTGTTTTTATCGGTTATTTTCCCTCGCAGACTGCCTACAGGCTTTGGCACCTGTGCCAGCGATAGGTTTGAAAAAAACAGCAGTAAAATCAGCAGTAAAATTCTTTTCACTTATTCTTCAAATAATTGGTTTAGCACTTGGTCGAACAGGTTTTTCATTCCATCATCATTCTTAAAAATAAGAAAAGGAGCCGCCAGAAACACCTGATTGGTTTTCCCTGCCGAATTTTTGGAAAGTGCAGCAAGGGTAGTTGGTCCCGGCCATGGAACACCAGTATTGGTATTGAACTGGCTTGTAAATAATGCATTGGCAGTAGCTTTGACATAAAAAGGAGTAACGGGGCTAAAGGTGGCAACTCCGTAATGCAAATTGGTAAATGCCATGCCGAGTGAAGTATTAGGCGTGGCAAGCTTCACTTGGTTAGAATCTATTTGAGCCACTGGAACAGTATTTTTATATATACTATCGGCAGGGGAAAATAGGTAGTAAGGCGAATTAATATCGGTAGATAGCAACGATTGCGATATGAAAATATGCCCGCCAGTATTGAGGTAATTTTGAATGGCATTGCCCCCTAGTTCCAAAGCTTGGCTACCACCATAAGTAGCGTTGTTAGAATACCACAACACCTTTTTATACAGTTTTAGCATTTCCAAAAAAGTGAGGTTCCAATACTTAGGCAGATAGGCATCTGCCCCTTTATTCATATCGTACCAATCGTAGCCTTTGGCAGCATACACTTTATCGAGGTTGGATTTTACATAATTTCCATCTACCGTTGAGGCTATCTTGTAAGAATCAATCACCAATAAATCACTTGTTTTTCTCTTTAGGTAAAAAGTATTGGTACTATCGTTGATGCTAAAGGCTTTGCTAATGTCTTTTGCTTTTACCAACACTTGGTTTTGCCTATTCATGTACAATTGAGCTGCCGCCAATTTGGAAATAGAGGCTGATTCTCCAATCAAAATCTTTATGCTGGAGCTGTCGGTAGCACTCGGGTCGGTAGGCATTATGGTAACTAAGCTCACATTTCTCGAAAACCCAATCCACTCCGATTGATTTACCTTTATATACACCGAGTCGATATTGGCAAATCCATCGTCATCAGTGGCTTGCCAGCTGAGGGTAAATACCGATTGCACCGTATCGTTGAGTACTCGTGTAGAGGCTGCATAAGGTTTGGCTAATTCAATAACAGGTCTAGCATTTTTTATAGGAATAGCTAAACAAGGTGGCAATGGGTCTTTCACATACCTATCATCTATTGCACGGGCATAGAAGCTAATATCTGCATACGTCTCGTTTTTTTTGATGGGAAATAAAAACGAACTATCTGTATTGGGAGTAAATGTCCATTTCAGCCTGTTTTCATTTTCAGCACTTGAATTGCAAGCCAGAGTGTCAGAAGCTATTTCAAATCCTCTAATATATCCGTTTGCCGATTCTCCACTCCAATACAAGCGAAACCTCCCAGACAAACTATTAGAATCAGGTAAGTTGATGCTTGACAAGAATATTTTAGTAGAGGGAGGATACAATGCCACAGGATCACCTGTGCGACTAGTTTTGCATGAAAAAATCAGGAAAGCAACAAAGAGTGATAAGACAGTGTTTTTCACCGAATATAAATTAGGGGTTTGTTGTTTAAAATCATATTGCTACTCAATCCGATGTTGTTAGTTAAGCCTTTTTATTGACCTCACCCCCTTCCCCTTATTTCTGCTCCAATTCCGCAGAATTACAGAGAGGGGTGACTAAGGACTAACTAAACGATAATAGCAATCTGAGCTATTCTAGTTGTTTATTCCACTATCAATTGTTTCACAACGTATGCCCCTTTTCCATTGGTTATTTTGACAAGCAACATTCCTTTAGGAAGTGAAGCAACCGCTATTTTGGCTTCCGTTTCAGCGGCTGTTTTGCATATTAGCTTGCTGCCCATTATGCTTAGTATCTCTACATCAAATATTCCATTGTATTTTAAAGTAATAAAATCGTGGGCAGGATTAGGGTAAATAGATACATCACTTGCCGTAAATAAGGCTGTTTGTGTAGGCACTGAAAGAGCTACAATATCAATGTTGTCTCTTGGCAACAGCTTCATATTACCAAATGAATGCTGCACAATACCTGTAATTTTAGTAAACGACATCGTAGGTTTCACTATAATGGGCTTTGTTAGATACCCTTTCATAGCTGTGGTATCGGGGCCATTGGAATTTACACCTCCATTACTCAACAAAGTAGGCTTGGTAATTAAAGAAAAACGTTGCGAGTTGAAAGCCGTAGAGCTTACATTTCTGCCTGAAAGCACTCTTGTGCCAGGAATTGCTGTATTTCTGCTATAACCAGCCACTGTAGCCAAGCTTGGAAGAGTTGGCAGTATACTCGCATCTGTACCAATTCTGAATTCAGAAAAATTAGAACTGAAATCGGCATTGGTATCTACTACATACAACTTGCCGTTAGGGTCCGGATTTACTATCGATACCAACATGTGCTCGTATTTCTCTTGCGCATAAAAATCATAATTGCCACTCAGCACAGTTGGGCTTAAAGTAAGCGGTGTAATTACCACATTTTGCTGGGCAGGTATAGGGGGCAAGCTTACTGTAGGCACTAAAATTGTAAAACTAGAGCCGCTCGCTTGTCTTTCTTGAATAGTACCCGATAGCGTTATCTTCCAACCCAGTTTTATATTATTCAGATTTTGGCTTGCATCATTATCAACCAATATTGCTCCCCATTCCGGTGTGTTTTCTTGTTGCAACACTGAAAAGCCTGCCACTGCTGGCGTAGCCGTTACAATTCCTGTTAAGGTCACAGCTCTATCAGTATATCCAGATCTGCCATCAGAAAATGGCGTGTATTGCACATCTTTAATTTGCAAGCCATTACTTCTTACCACAAAGAACAAAGGCTTTTGCTTGCCTAAACCCGCACCTGGTATTGAAACAGGAATTCTAGGATATATACTTGTAAGCGGTATTGCTCGGCTATCAACTGCTTTTATATAAAAGTAAACTAGCTTACCGTCAGCAAAATCAGTTGAGGGAATAGTAGCACTGTAGCTAGCTCCTTGTGCAATCATGGGCAGATTTGTCCACGAAGCATAATTTAGGGTATCGAATGAATAATAAAGTGTAGCACCAGATACCGTTACGCCTTCATTTACCGACTGTATGTCGGCACTGATAGTCACCGATTCATTTTCTTTTGGAGCTACGGGGTTCACCTTAATACTACTAATGGCAGGTGGCGAATCGCCTAATTGATAATGTGTAGGAAAAAAAGGATGCAACTGATACCCTTGGTCTTGTATTGCCCAATCAATATCGGGGCAGCTTACACCAGCTGGTGCGTTTTTTGAATGCGAAATCATACCTTTCAACGATATATATTTTGCCCCTACTACCGGCACATTCAATCTACCACCCCAACCTGGTAGCCTTGCTGCTCTAAACCTATCGTACACCTGTATCTGGTTTCCGTTGGCATCTTCACAAATCAATCTCACGCGAGTAGAAGTCGATTTCGGGTCTATTGGCGGATTAGGCGTAACGTTTACCACCAATAAGTCTCTCAATTCTACAAACATCCCTTCATATTTTTCGCCCGTTACTAAGTTGTTTATTTGATTTGCACCGTTCAGCTCTGCTAAGTTGGTTATTAATACGGGGGCAATACCCTCTACTCTTTGTCCGTCTATCAATGGCGGCACGTTAGGTACTGAATTTGCACCTACGATTCGGGTTACAAATATGGGGTCTACCTGTGTCATACCTTGAAAGGAATTTAACACCCCTGTTATTTCTACCGAATCGCCAGCAAACAGGTTTAACATATCGTAGCCACCTATTGGGTCAAGGGCAGGGTTAGGCACGGAAGCCTCAGCAGAGTTAGTAGATTTTCTAATCATTATTCCAGAATACGCACTGCTTCCTGCCTGTACATACAATTCTTTTCCATTGGCATTGATCCCTGCTGTAGAGCCGTTTACGCCTGCAAACGTTACGCCATTTACTGTTGCCGCAGGAAAGTTAAGTATTCCCGATACCATCCAGCGGCCTCTGAACTGCACCGTAGTGTTATTTAGTGTGCTTACATCGTTGCAATTAGCCAATGCCGCCCCCGACAGCGACTGTATTTCCTGAATAGTAGTTTCCTTTACCTGTGCCATGCTGTAGTTGCCCATTGTTGCTAAAGCTAGGGTAATTAATAAAAGATAGATTTGCTTTTTCATAATGTATGGTTGGTTTTAATTAATATATTCGTTTATTTTTTTTAAAAACTATTGGCTTTCTGCCTTCATTACATGACTTTCTGCCTTCACTACATGACTTTCTGCCTTCACTACATGACTTTAAGTAATCTATCCAGGTCTTGTAGCAATCGCTACATGACTTTCTGCCTTCATTACATGACTTTTAGCAAAAACAACACGACTCAGAGTAATTATTTCTATATTATTCCAAATCAACACTTAATAAGCTCTACTTAATAACCACAAACTTTCCCGGATGTGTCTGCCCTGTGGCTAAGTCTTCCACCGAAAATATATACAATCCTCTTGCTATCAGTTGCGAGTTCTTCGAAAGCAAATCCCAAGCGTGTTCGCCCCCAGAGAATACCCTTTCCGTACCTGGAGCATAATTATTATACCATCCTCTCTGATTGTTTCCATTGCCAAGGTCGCCCCCGTTATAGCTCATGTCGTGGTTTATTTCATCTACCAAGTCGCCAGAATAAGTGTATATCTTAATATTGCATTTTACAGGCAGGTTTGAAAACACAAGACGCTTGTCTTCCTCGTAGCTCGTTTTAAATCCGTCCCAAGCACTCACTCCATAGTAGGGATTAGGGTACACAAAAGGGGCGGAAGTCTTTAAGCTGCTATTGGCAGGCTTCCCGGGAAATACTCTTTTAATATTGTCAAGCTTGCTCGACTCCTGCGAGAGTATCTTTAGCGTATCGTTGCCCTTATCAAATGCCGTAATGCTTACCGCATGTTGCCAACCAGAAAGCACATTCTTAAATGAATATTTGTATTGGTATCTATTGGTATCCCCTTCAAATACCACAGGTTGGGCAAGCCTTACCGAATCGAAGCCATTGTCGAAGAACTTGCCATTGGCTTTTACATCGTAAGAGGCCACCAGTTTTAAGTCTTTATTTAGGTCTTGTTCAGTTTGCACATCAAATCCTACTTGCGTTTTGTAAATTCTAAAGCCTTCAAAGTCAAGTTCTCTTGTCGATGGGTCGGGCGTTACTACAGCGTTATCTGTCCAATACACATCTATTTCATTTTCTTTGGCTACAACTTTTGTTTTGGGTATCACAGGCGGCTCGGGAAATATCCATCTGTCTAGCTTTCCATTTTTCTTTGCTGCTATTTCTTCCCCTTCATCTAGTTTTCCATTAAAGTTCTTGTCTTCCCCGTTGAATGAGTTTTGGCAGCTGATGGCATTGGCTATAAAATCGCCACGCTGGTCTTTCGTATCAAGATAGGCAGGCTGTCCATCATCAACGGTTGCCGCACATACAATAGCGAAACTCACTTTCACTTGCTCCCCTGGGGCAAGACTGCCAAACGGCCCCACTGAAACCAAGTTCGATCTGTTTCCTTTTCCTTTTATCTGCGTAAGTAAGGCTGAGAAATCTGGAAACGGAGTAGGATCTACATTCTGTCCCCTTCTCAGTCTGTTAAAACTTTGGTTATCATCTTGTGGCCTCAGAAAAGTAGTTTGATTCCCTGAAAAAGACCACGTGTTATACCTGCACTTAAAGCCCTGATTGGTACGTGGATGAAGAAAATTGCCACTCTTATCTTCCGCACCTAAAAATTTAAGCCCAGCATACCCTTTAGAATTTGGGTTAATATCGTCCGCATCAAATTCATAAGCCATACAAAGGCTATCTACAAACACATTGCCGCCAGAAGCAAAGAAAGGTGTGCCGCCTGGTGGAGTTATACTCACATTCCGCACTACGAAATCGCTCCAATACCCAATGTAAACACTGTCTATCAGCTTTGTTCCACTATTTTTTATGGTGAATGTAAGGGGTATAAAAAAATCTGCTGATGAAAAGTTCCAGTTATAAGCTTCCATGTGCACATCTACAAAAAGCGGATTTACATGCCCAGTAATAAGCTGCGAAGTACCCGGCACAAATGTGTTTCTATCTGTAAAATCAGCCATTATGTCTTCCTGCGACACACTAAATGCAGAATAATTCGGATTATCAAGCAAATTCGAACGCCTAATCAGCTTCGATGCTGCAGTAAACTCATAGCCCGCAGCCCCCGTTTGGTATCCAGATGCAGAGCTGATGGCACCTGTACTTACTGCTATTTGTCCGCCTTCTACTATTCCACCTATCCACAAGCCACCATTGAAAAGCCTTTCCAAGCTCGATTTCTTCGGGTACTCGCACGAGCCCCAAGGGTCGGGGTTGCTATCTTCACTCTTGCTATATGTGCCGCGAAAGCTGTTGCCTATTATGCCTAGGTTGTTTATAGTCATCTCCACGTTGGCCTTCGTAGTACGAGCAGGCTCTACTGCAAACTGAGCTTCACTACTCAGTATTACCACTAAAAATAACCAAGCACAACCTAAATTTCTCATCAATTTCTATTCTTTTACCGCCTTTAGCATTACTTTACTTCCATCTGGCATTGACAACTGCACCAAGTACAAACCTTTGGCTATACCAGCCACATACACACGCATGGTTTCATCCAGTTTGCTTGCCATTAGCTCATTGCCATATATGTCTGAAATAGAAACGATTATATGATTGGCTATTTCCAAAGGCATATTAATAGTGAAATAGCTTTCAAAGGGGTTTGGTGATATTCTTATTGCATTAGTAGATTGCATAATGTCATTTATACCCGTAGTTGTGCCCGGATTTATACCCGTAGAAGTATTTTCATTAATAATATTCAGGCGAAAGTTTAGCTGTGCATCCATAGTAAAAAAGCCCGTAATGGTGCTTAATGTGCCTGCATTGAGTCCAGAAATGGTAATCTGATTGTAGCTTCCCAATTTATAACCCCCCGTAATAGTGGTAGCTTCACTATACAAGGCTAGATTGGTAGCCGATTTGAATCCCGTGCCTGTTATCAATTGCAAAGGCGAGGTAAATTCACTTACATCCATAGCAAACACAGTTCCATTATCGGTATAGGTGCCAGTAATTGTTGTAAACGTACCTGGCAATGTAGTCAGGTTCTTTATGCCAGTAATGGTAATGAAGTTAGGGAGGCTAGATTTATAAATACCCGATATAGTAGTATTTGCATTGGTAAAGAATATACTGGCAGTCGATTTGAATACGCTGCCAATATAAGAAGTAGTAGTTATTGGCTGCACAATTGGCTTTAATTCTACATCAATTCTTACCTTCAATGCCACAGGCAAGTGATCTGAAATATTGTAGAGGGCAGCTATTACTTCTGCAGGTGCCGAATCGTTTGGGCCATCGTTTATGGATTTATTGTAATGCAATCCATCGTTGCCAATGGCTTTATAGCTACCGGGAATATAATTTAACTTAGCCGAATCGTCTAATACCGAGCGGTTTGTGAAAATATAATCAAATCTATCGTCCATTCCACCACCTGAGCCGCAGTTTAATTGTCCCGCAGCTGCACATTGGGTGTGATAGGGTGCAAATTGGGCGTTGTTCCATGTACCCGTGCCAATGGAAGTATTGTTTCCTATATAAAAGCTTTTGCCCGCAGTACTTGTAAGGGCGTACACTGGGTCGTAAAAATTGATTTTTGTGTTGCTGTTTGTGGTAAAGTTAGCAATAGCTGCTTCGGTTGTTTTGTAGATGTTGAAATCGCCCATCACAAAGTAATTGCCTGTTGTGGTGTAATTGGTGCTGAGGTGTGCCATTATGTTTGCTGCACAACCCGCCCTTTCCGCTTCAAATGCAGAGCCGTTAGAGGCTTTCAAATGCCCTATAATACAAGTGAAAAAAGCATTGTCGTCTGCTTTAGAAGGGTTTACATATTTGAAATTGTAAAGAAAAAAACTTCTAGGTGTACATGAAATGATAGACTGCCCTACTAATTGTATTTTGGTTGAGTTATAAAATATAATATCTCCAATATCATCGCCATTTGAAGCGTATATGGCAGCTTTGTATTGGGTTCTGCCATTGGTGTTAAGCACATCGTTTAATAAATAATCAACATATAGTTGGCTGTTACCTATTTCATTTACACTAAATACATCAGGCAGAGTATAATTGATAAAAGTTCGTAAGTATGGATTCTTTTCACTCACTGGCAATGGAGTACAACTAATGCCAGGCGACCCATATCGAAGTATATTGTAGTGCACGATAGAAAGCGTATCGTAAAAAGGCTGGGCTTTACAAATAGCTATGTTGAATAAAAGAAGAACAGAAAGGTATATATTTTTCATTCGACTGAATGGGGGAGATAATAGAAGGAGTAATAGAAAAGATAAAGGCACACTTGAGTGAAGTGTGCCTTTATACTATAGGTTAATTTATTCTATTACTATTCTCTTCGAGAATGAAGAGCCTTTTACTTTCACTAGGTACATGCCTTTAGTAGCAATGGCATCTACTTGTATTACTTCAGTAGTAGAAGTAGTATCATATACTTTCGTGCCCAGCACATTGTAAATTTCAAAGCTCAATCCTGCCTTGGCCGCAATTTTAAATGAACCAGCCGTTGGGTTAGGATACACTTCGAAAGCATTCGCTGCTTCAAATTCTGAAATACCAGTTGTCGAAACTATATACTCAATATTCAAAGAATACAATGCAGCAATGTCTGATTCAGAGGTTACTTTATACACTAATTCCGATACAGTTGTAAGTGTAGCCTTTGGTGATACTGTAATTGTAGGTACCAATCCAGTAACTGTCACCCCAATTGGAAGTGTTACATATATATTGTTTCCAGCAATTATACCTGTAACCGTAGTATTCAAGCCCAGTGCCGTTTGCGGATAATACACATAAGAAAGCATTGCATTCTCTCCACTTAAAGTAGTAGTAGGTATCTCTGCTGCTACCGACACTACCAATTGGTAGCCTTTGCTAACACCATTTTCAGCAAATACAGTGTAATTTACAAAATATTGAGGATCAACATTTACATAGGTAGGCACTACCCCTGATGCAGGATTGATTGTAGCGTTTGCAGAAAGTAGAATAGTGGGTACTAAACCTGTAACAGTTGTACCAAAAGGAACAGTGACATTTACTGTGTTTCCTATAATAGTACCTACTACACTAGAGTTCAAACCAGCCTGAGGCAAATATTGAAATGAAACAATGCTATTTTCACCACTTTTTGGAGCAGGGTATTGAATGTCTGCATAAGAATAAGGAGCTATTTGATAGCCAGTATTTGAAGCAGGTGTAGAATTAAACTGTCCACCAAGTCCCACAATAGTCAAACTTGCCACTTTATTGTCTCTACCAAATAATTTGGTAAAGCTTTTGCCGAACAAATCATTTACTGCTGCATATACTCTCACTACATATACTACACCATTGATTGTAGCATTTACATTCATTCCATTACCCGATGGTGCGGCATTCCATGAAGTAGAGTCTACTAAAGCGACAACGCGTATTAATTTTGCTTCTACACTTTCATTAATCGTAGTTACATCCAATGGTGCAGGGCGAGATTTTATCGAATTATCAGCCGCTACTATACTGCTAGCTGTAAATTGAGAAAGACTGTTATTTTGCCCTAAAGTTCCTGCTACGGTTACGCTATTCCCTTCTGCTAACAATGTACCTGAAGCTGTCAGTGTTGCATATATTGAATTAGGAATTCTAATTGTATTTGCGCCAGTGGCATCTACAATCGAAAATTGAACACCGCCAGATAGGCCTACATTGGCTGCAATATTTTTACCAAGCAATTGACCTGCAATAGTAAATGTCAAACTACCTGGAATGGTTGATAAGCCAGTGACCGCACTGATACTATTTCTAACATAGCCCAATGAAGTAATACCCGATAATGTTAATGGTGTAGGGTTAGCAAATTCCCAGTTATAAACAAAGCCTGCCACTGTAGGGGTTGCTAAGCTAGCACCGTTGATAGTTACATCATCTAATCTCCACCTAATAGCTCCCAAGCTACTTGCTGAATATTTGAATGCAATATAGCCTGAGCCACTAGCAGTGAAGTTTTTAAATCCTGTAGCAGTCACCAATGCATAATCATCGGCTATTACATTCCATCCTGCTAAAGAAACAGGACCTGTGCCGGTATAATTAGTTGAGAATAAAACTTGTGTAGGTTTAGGCGTTCCCGCATCTGCAAAAGAGAAGCTGCCACCATACCCTACTGATAAATTGGAACCTACAAAACTTAATTTAGGTGTAATCAACCAGCTTTCCATAGGGCTAATTCCCGCTGAACCAAAACCATTGGCTACCATTCTACTAGTGGAGGTAGTAACTTCAAGAATCCAATTTGTTAATGATTTTGGAGTATAAATAGACCATCCCGAAACAGTTGGGTTTGCCGTGAATGTCTCTACTATCTTTGGTTGCGGCACTGCTGGTAAAGAAGTAACAGTTACCACAAAGAAATTATCAGAGCCATTTTCTGCTGTTACTTTAAATGATTGCATCATAGAATAATCAAGAGGGGTGTCGAATGATGGAATTACAGATGCTGCAGAAGATAAAACGCCAGCCGCTGTTAAAGCATTTAAATTGGTACCAAACGGCACGTTGATACCTACTACACTTCCTACAATATTTCCTACATAGCCTCCTTGCAAAGTAAAGCCTGTGATGCTTTTGTTAGATGAAAGTGTAAGTGATTTTATAGCAGTAACTGTATAGTTTTGGATGCTAATACCATCTTGGGCAGTAACTGTAAAAACTTTAGCAGTGTTAAAATCAGTAACGGAGGCAAATGAAGGATTCACTGTAGCGTTTGCTGAAAATGTACCTGTTGCTACTAAACTTGAAAGGTTAGAACTTGAGGGCACAGTTACGTTTATCATGCCGCCACTGATATTTGCCGTTACACCATCAAGTACAAATGTTAAGATATCATTAGAAGTAGAAGCAGGCACTTTCGCAGCATTTACGGTATATATTTGAGTGCTTAGATTTTCAGCTGTTACTGTGTAGTTTACAGGTGAACTAAAATCTTGTGCAGTTGCAAATGAAGGATTAACAGTAGCATTGGCAGAAATAAATCCATTGGCAGTTACACTCATCAAATTAGTTGCAAAAGGCACAGTAACATTGATCATACTTCCGTTTATCATTCCCGCTACGCCAGCTAGTGTAAAGCCTGTGATGGAATTGGCTGAGGAAATCGTAGAACCTAATATTGTAAAATTATAATCAATTAAAGGAACTGAAGGAGTAGTGGCTGCAAAAGACCAATTTGAAATATTTGCTACAGCAAGTTTTATGTCATTAGCTACACCTGTAATCGTCCCTCCATTGTATTTCCCAAAAAAATTAAGTGAAGGGTAGCTAATTGCAGTTTGACCAGCAATTAATCCAGCTGGAACTCCTGAGGAGTTTGAATTTGTGGCATCTGCTGCCCAATTGGCTCCAAAATTATTTATTGCATAAATAAACGTAGGAGAGGCGGGCGTACCTTGAAAAATAGAAATCTGGTCGCCTGAATTGGAAAACCCTGTATTGGATCCTAATTGAGTTTGGAAAGTGAAAGCAGAATTAATATTATTTCCAGATGTAGTAAAAGTCGCGCCAGAAGTTGAAATGTTTATTACAGTTCCTGCGTTTATTGCTGAAGTTACAGTAAAGCCAAAACATTGTTCTCCAAACCTAAAGTTATTTCCTGAAACTGACCAACCACAGTCAGTAACGTAGAACATTGTGTTTGCTTCTAAATCTTTCAAAGCAAGTATTGAATAGCCTTCTGGTGACCCTATGTTGAAGGCTGTTATCGCTAAGTCGCCTGGTGACAATATTGTCTGCCCTTGCACATTCCCTAAGAATGCCGTTGTCATACATAAAATTGTAATTAATTTTTTCATAACGCTTAAAATTTAGTTAAAGATTTGGTTAATCAAGCTGCCAAATGTAATTGTCAACTTCTTAAAATATTGTTTTTCTCAGTTATCAAATTGTTAAGTTTTAAAAACATTAACATAACATAGGCCTAATATTGGCACACAACTGTCAAAACTGGCTTCAAAACTAGGGTATAATGGCAGCAAAAACTTATGCAGTTTGGCTGGTTCGGTAAACCAACTGATTTTATGAAAGGGATTATTAGGAAGCTCTATATCAATAAAAAATAGCACTATTCCAATACTGAATGTTTGTATTTAAGTTTAAGCAATGGCTATTTGGCTTTTGTTTTTACATTTCAGGCTAAATAGTAAATCGAGATTCAAATTCAACCAAGCCATCCCATTTGCAAAACAGTAATGGCAGACCCAGAAAAAGCCGCCCTTTGTCATTACAAAATGAAAGAAGGCAAAACACGCTAACACACTTGTTGTAGGAATATTTGAAGCGTACTGAAGAAAATCCCAAAAAGTAAATAGCTTTAATGTTTCAAATTAATGCCGAATATTGACCCATGCCAAAATCTGCAGTTGCTATATCATTTGAAATATTTGAAACAATAGAATCTTTACCTGCCGATTTGCAAATGCTGGCATTAGCAGCCCAAGACATTACACACACTGCCTACGCTCCCTATTCAAATTTTAAAGTAGGAGCGTCTGTGTTGCTGGCAAATAAGCAAGTGGTTTCAGGGAGCAATCAAGAAAACAGTGCTTATCCTTCTGGGCTTTGTGCAGAGCGGGTAGCTTTGTTTTCCACGGCTGTGCAATATCCGCACCAAAAGATTGCTGCTATAGCCATAGCCGCCACAAAGTCCTACAGCTTTTTTTTAGACTGTGGCCCATGTGGTGCTTGCCGTGAGGTAATGATGGAATATGAGCGAAAACAACAGTCGCCCATAGCGGTATTGTTTCAAGCCGCCCAAGGCAAATATTATCTGGTAGCTTCGGTAAAAGATCTACTGCCTTTTAATTTTGTAATGTAAAATAGTTGCTTTGGGGCACGGAAGCTACCTTGTAGTTTCAAAAAGTTAACCAAATCATAATACAAGATTGGATAGCAGTACAAATGCGATACGCTAGCTTTACGCCCCTAACCATCCCATTATGTTGAAAAGATTAACTACTGCTCTTTTATTTTTTCTATTTCTCTCCCATCTTTTTGCTCAAATACCAACTGGCTATTATGCTAATGCCGATGGCAAATCAGGAGCCTATTTGAAAACTGCTTTGTATGATATCATCAAAAACCCGTCTGTAACATCGTACGGTGGGCTATATACTTCATTTTTAACTACTGATAAAAAAGCGAACGGTAAAGTTTGGGATATGTATTCCGACATACCTGGGGGTACACCTCCTTACGAATACAGCTATGGAAGCGGCACTTGCGGAAACTATGCTAAAGAGGGCGATTGCTACAACAGAGAGCATTCTTTTCCCCAAAGCTGGTTCAATAGTTCTTCGCCAATGCAATCCGATCTATTTCATTTGTACCCTACCGATGGCAAAGTAAATGGCATTCGAAGCAATTATCCGTATGGGGAAGTGGGTACAGCCTCTACGACTTCTCAAAATGGCAGTAAATTAGGAGCATCAAAATCGCCTGGCTATTCTAGTATAGTATTCGAACCTATTGACGAATACAAAGGCGACTTAGCAAGAAGCGTACTGTATATGGTGACCTGCTATGAAAACCAAGTAGTAGCATGGCAAGGCAACGGAAATGCTGACAACATCTTGGCGGGCAATACTTTTCCTGCTTTAGACCAATGGCATATCGATCTTTTAGCCAAATGGCATCAGCAAGATCCTGTTTCTACCAAGGAAATAAACAGAAATAATGCGGCATATGCTGTGCAAGGCAATAGAAACCCATTTATAGATCGTCCAGAATATGCAGGTTTGATTTGGGGCTTTGGCACCACATCGGGCGTAAATACCAATACCTGCACGGGCATTTCACCAACAACCCAGCTTTCTAACATAAATATTTCGGCCATAAGCCAAAATTCGGCTAGCATCTCTTGGACAAATGGAAACGGCAAAGGCAGGTTGGTAAAATTAAATAACACAAATACATTCAGCAACCCTACAGACAATGCAAATTTAGTGGGAAATGCTGCCTACATCTCAGGGGAACAAAATGTGTACAGCGGAGTTGGCCATTCGGTGGTAGTTACTGGCCTAAACACGCTGACCACCTACTATATTAAAGGTTATGAATATGACTGCACCACTGGCACAGGCTTCATTTACAATAACAACCCAAGCACCAACAACCCGAGCAGTTTTGCCACCCTTTCTGTTCCCTCTGCACCTACAGATGGATCGAACGGAACTATAATCGTGAACCAAAACTTTACGCCTTGCCCAGCTGTAGGATGGCAAACTATTCTGGTCACAGGCACAAAAAACTGGTTTTGCAATGCAGGCGGCTTTATGGAATGCAATGGTTTCATCAATGCTTCATCGACACCAGCTCAGGAAGCTTGGCTAATTTCGCCAGCATTTGACACACGTAGTTTTACAGGATTAACCTTTTCATTTAAGTCTGCAACTAGATATACAGACAACACGATTGTCCATCCACAAATCACTGTTTACTACGCCACCAACTATGCTGGTTCGGGCAATCCAACTTCAGCCAATTGGACACCAATTAACAATTTCAGCTATCCTGCTTCGAACACGGACATAAATGCAAATATTGCTTGGCTTTCAAGCGGTTTAGTTACCGTCAATGGCATTTCTTCTGCCAACGTTTATTTTGCCTATAGGTATAAATCTTCCGGATCGGGCTCAAATTCTTCCACAAGATGGCGGATTGACGATGTATTAATCAATGGTTTGTCAAGCATTACAGGATTGCCACCAGCAACTGCGAATAATGCACCTACAGCTTTGAATTTGACTTTAAGTGGCTTGGCATCAGACACTTTGAAGGGTTCACTTATCAACAGCATCTCAGATATTGACCTTGATAAAATATTGATTACCATACAAAACGAAGAAACAACGGCAAAATTCGGAACCGTATCTATATTTGAAGATGGCAGCATTGCGTACAAATCTACGGCTTTATTTACAGGTATCGACTTTTTCGAGTATACCGTATGCGACCCAACTACATGCACTTCAGGCATTATATATTTTGATGTGAAGTATGTAAATAAGGCACCCATAGCCAAATCTGATACTTTTATAGTTGCTAAAAACTTAGCCTTTTCGGGTTCTATCAATGATTTGTATTCCGACCTCAATAATGATGTACTTACATTACAATCGTTTATTGGCACTTTAGCAGGCGGCAGCAATTTTTTGTTGAATGCTAATGGCAGCTTCACCTTTATTCCTAAGCCTAGCTTTGTTGGGCTTGAAACGTACACTTATAAAGTTTGCGACCAAGATTCTTGCAGCTTTGGCAAGCTCAATTTTTCCATTGCCGGTATCACTAACTCGATGGAGAAATTCGCAGACAATTTTAAATTGTATCCACAACCTGTTTCCGATATTTTAATTATTTCTTCAAATAAAACTATTATAAAATCAATAGCCTTATACAATCTTTTAGGCGAAAAAATAGATGTACAAGCGGTAGACAATTCAACTTCTGTAGTTATAGATGTGAGTCACTTAAATGCTGGTTGCTATGTTCTGATGATAGAATCCGAAAACTTCATCTTCGCCAAACAGGTATTGATTGTAAAATAGATTTCGTACAATCCATATAGCCCTTTAATGCTTTAGGGCTATATGGATGCTACCAAAGCGAAGATAGATAGGCTTTTAACACATCTTTCCACTTGTATCTTGCCCAATAATTGATGAATTTTAGACAAATTTTTAAAATTTGAAGCAACCCTATTTTAGCCTAAAGCCCTACTATTTCTATTTGGCTATTTGCATTTGTTATTTTATAATAGCAGCCGCAATTCTTCTTTTAAGCCAAAAAGGGCAATCCGAACTATATATCAATAGTCATTTTACCCCTTATTTCGATACTTTTTTTAAATACTACACCAATTTGGGCGATGGTTGGTTTTACGCTGCATTCAATATTGCTTTGCTGTTAGTTGGTTTTTATGAGGTGCTGTTGGCATTAGTTACAATTTTAATTACCACAAGCATTATTCATTTGTGCAAAGAAATACTGTTTCATGGAATTTCTCGTCCAATGGGCTTTTTCGTCAGAGATTTGAATATTCATTTGGTAAACGGGGTAGATATTCACCTAGAAAATACTTTCCCTTCGGGCCACACTTGTACTGGCTTTAATATGGCCATTATGCTGGTGTTTATTTTGGTAAAATATCAGCCTGCATTTAAAAATATATGGGTTAGCTTCATTTTCATTTTGGCTTTTCTTATTGGCATCTCACGTATTTATTTAATGCAACATTTCTTGGCCGATACTATGGCAGGCACTTTTGTTGGTACTTTTGTTGCATTGCTCGTAATAGTTTTATTTGAAAAATATACCCCATTAAAAGACCATACATTTTGGAAGCGTTCGCTGCTGCGGTTAAAAAACTAGATGCATTAAGTGATAGGCAAATCAAATGGCTGATTGCCATTATGGGTGCATTGCTATTTATTCCATTTTTAGGCAAAGTGCATCTTTTTGATTGGGATGAAATCAATTTTGCCGAATCGGCACGTGAGATGCTGCTCACTCACGATTATTTGCGTGTCCAAATCAATTTTGAGCCTTTTTGGGAAAAACCACCACTTTTTTTTTGGTTGCAAGCATTGAGCATGCACACTTTTGGGGTAAATGAATTTGCTGCCCGATTTCCCAATGCTTTGGTAGGTATTGTCACTCTTGTATCGCTTTATCATATTGGCAATCAGTTATTCAACAGAAAGTTTGGCTTGCTTTGGTTAGCTGCTTATATAGGCTCATTTCTGCCACATTTTTATTTCAAATCCGGTATTATAGACCCGCTTTTCAATCTTTTTATTTTTCTAGGTATTTACCAGCTGCATCAAGCATTTACAAAAGAAAGGAATACAAAAGCGATAGGTTGGGCTGGGTTGTTTGTGGGTTTGGGCTTACTCACTAAAGGGCCGGTTGCTCTGCTCATTTCTGGGGTTACAGCCATTTTATATTTCGCTGCAAGGTGGAATTTTAAACTGAAGCACCTGCTGTACTTAGCATTATTTGGTTTTTTAGCAGTATTGGTAGCTGCCCTTTGGTTTGGGCTTGAAACTTGGAAAAACGGAACTTGGTTTTTACAAACTTTCATAGAATACAATTTAAGATTGATGAAAACAGAAGATTCTGGGCATGGCCAACCAATTTATTATCATCCTATTGTGCTGTTTTTGGGTTGCTTCCCTACAAGTATTTTATGCTTACAAATGCTTTTTAAAAATAAAGATGTGGCCGAAAACACCTTCGCTCTCACTATGCAATTGCTGTTTTGGATTGTATTGGTGATATTTTCCTTGGTAAAAACCAAAATAATACACTACTCATCGCTTTGCTATTTTCCAATTACTTTTTTGGCTGTTTTTTATGTGACAAAATATGGCATTGCAAAATGGCAGAAAATACTATTGTTAATTGTAGGCTCAATCATTGGTGTGGCACTTATAGCCTTGCCTTTCTTTGTACAAAACATAAATTTATTTTTGCCATATATTAAAGATGTATTTGCCCAAGCAAATTTGCAGGCAGATGTATATTGGTCTGGCTATGAGGCTATTGTAGGCATTATTTTTATTATTGGAACTGTATTGGGGTTGTATTTTGTAAAAGGCACTTCCAAACAATTAGCCATTATTTTTGCATCCGTAGCCTTATGCTTCGAGCTTTCATTGGTGTGGGTAGCCCCGAAGGTCGAAACTCACATTCAAGGAGCTATGATTGATTTTCTAAAATATACGCAATCGCAAGATTGCTATATTAAAGCCATTGGCTTCAAAAGCTATGCACAATATTTTTACAGCAATCGAAAGCCTGATTACAACCAAGCTATGGATGAGGAAACAAAGCTTGTGTATGGCAATATCGACAAACCGGTGTACCTCATTACCAAATGCGATAGAGATAACTACAGGCTAATCTCCGAGCTTGAAGTAGTACTTGATAAAAATGGCTGGGTAGTGTATAAAAGATTGCCAGCAGATGGAAAGAAGTAGGAATGGAGATGAATAGCCTATCAAGTTTATATGCTTGTGTAGGTATCTTTCAAATAAAAAAAAGCTCCAGATAAATTCTAGAGCTTTTATATTTATTGTTAACCTAAAAAATATGGATTTTATTTCAAAGCATCTTTGAATTTTTCGTTGTCTTTTACGTTCATAAATTCCAAATCGTCTAATGCTTTTCTTTTCATAGAATCGTCAAGTTTGAAAGCATTCTTCAACTGTGTATTCACACCATCAATATCTGTTAAGCGAGCAGCTGCAATGGCTGAAGTGTAATAGTACACAGCTTTCGTTGCATCTTTGCTGATGGCTTCATCAATAGCGGCCTTAGCAGCTTGGTTATCTTTCTTCAACAACAATGCCAATCCTTTGTCGAATGTAACCTGAGCATCAGTACCTGCAGCATTCAAATCTTGTATTGCAGCATCATATGTACCAGCTTTAATATCAAGCACACCTTGTATTCCTTTTAAGCCTTTATTTACATCGGCACTAGGTTGAAATTTGGCTGCAGAGGCAAGGGCTTCAGCAGCACCTGCTTTATCACCTTTCATCAATTTGGCAGTAGCCATATTCAAATATACTTCTGAACCTTCTTTCTTGTTTTTTGCAATTTCAAGTTTGGTCATTGCTTGATCTACCACTTGCATTTGGGTAGTGGCATTGGGTTCTTTTTTAGCTTTTTCTAAATACAATGCTCCCAAATTATTAAATGCTTCGTAGCTATCGTCACGTTTTGAAGATGCTAACAATATTGCTTCTTGCTCTTCAGGTGCTGGAGTCAAAGTAGCTGCATAAAGCAATTCTTTTGAATCTAAAGTATCAGCTTTGGTTTTTGTACCGTTGGCAATATTTTTAGCCATCAAATAGATTTGAGCATCAGATTTTTTAGGCTTTACTGTCAATACTTCAGTTTGTGCGTTTCTCAATTTTGGATAAATTTCTCTTTCCAACATTTTGTACGATTTCAATTTTTGAAGTTTTAATTCTTTTTGGTGGAAAGTTCCCTCTTCACCATCTACAATTGCCAGTATTTCTTGTTTTTGGGCTGCATTCAATTTCTTCACAGAATCTAACTGCACTTTCAAATCTGCCCAATCTTTTACTTTTCCTTTCACTACAAAAGTGATAGAGTCAGCTACTTTACCATAGTTGAATTTCTTCATTGTTTCACGATAGTACTTTTCTATCGTCATGGCACGTTGTTCAGAAAGCTTTTCATTGAAGGCTTCAAAACCTTCAGGTGAATGCGTTCCTACAATGTTTACTGTTCTGGTTACATATTTAGTAGCGATAAATTTCTCGAAAAATTTAGCTCTTGAGCCTTTGGTTTCTTTAGCTTCAAGTTTGGCTATTCTTTTTTGGAAGTAGAAATTTACAACTGTGGGTTGCAATTCTTCTCTATTATCGTATCCGTGATCTGCCATAGCAGTTGGATATACAGGTTGCACCAATAGAGGTGTAGTGATGATACCACTGGTTACTGTGATTTCAGGTGTTTTTTTCCCAGGTTTGTTCAAATCTCCCATTTCACCTACTACTACTACTATCCCTTTTTTCAAATTGTCGGCATAAGCAAATCCAAATTTGCTCGACATTGTGGGTGGTTTGGTAGCTGCTTCAGGGAAATCATTGCCATTAAATACAACTTTACCCGCATTCACGCGATTTTCAAATGCTTTGTAATCTACTGTTACAGTGTAAATTTTGTTTTTCTTCAACATTTTCACTGGTACTACTGCCGACATATCGAATTTTACTGAGTCACCATGCAGTTCTAAAGGGCTAGGATTGGTTTTTAATTGTTGTTCTTTGGCCAACTTATTCATGTCGACACCTGCACAGCCTGCTAAAAATACTGCTAGGCAAGCAGAAACAGATTTCAAATTAATCTTACTGTGTTTTTTCATTGGTGGTTTTTTTAAAAGTTTATGATCAAACAAATCTAAAACTCTATTACATTAAATACAATATTTTGTCACATTTTTATATATTTGTATAAACATATAATATGTTGAGATG
>Ga0163149_10002266_pt1 | contig 23499 bp, 20 predicted proteins | sample OliLakLV19MP5G1_FD_148604 | JGI IMG/M metagenome (GOLD analysis project Ga0163149, IMG submission 148604) | Freshwater microbial mat bacterial communities from Lake Vanda, McMurdo Dry Valleys, Antarctica - Oligotrophic Lake LV.19.MP5.G1 | ecosystem: Environmental > Aquatic > Freshwater > Lake >...
TAAGCCAAAGCAGGTTTCACCATTAAAATATCTGCTCCTTCTGCTTCATCCAGCAATCCTTCTGTCATAGATTCATTTCCATTACGATGATCCATCTGATAAGATTTTCTGTCGCCTTTTTGCGGAGCAGAATCTGCTGCTTCACGGAACGGTCCGTAATACGCAGATGCATATTTTATGGAATACGACATGATGGCTGTGTTCTCAAAACCATTTTTATCCAACAATTCACGCATCGCTCCTATTCTACCATCCATCATATCACTTGGCGCAACCATATCTGCTCCCGCTTGTGCATGTGCTAATGCCATTTTTGCTAAGACTTCAACAGATGAATCGTTGTGTACATAATCGGAATGTAAAACACCACAATGTCCGTGCGTTGTGTAAGCGCAAACACAAACATCAGTAATCACATACAAACTTTCACCAAACTTTTCTTTTAAAGCTTTTACTGCTTTTACAACGATGGAGTTATTGCTAAATGAAGAACTTGCATCTTCGGTTTTTTGTTCGCCAACACCAAACAATAAAATTTTATTGATTCCGATTTTCAAACCGTTCTCTACATCTTTCAGCAACTCATCAACCGAATAATGATTGATTCCCGGCATTGCATCAATTGGATGAACAATATTTTTTCCTTCAACAATAAAGTAAGGATAAATAAACATGTCTTTTGAAAGACGTGTTTCAGCAACCATTTCACGAACGATTGCATTTTTTCTTAATCTTCTTGGACGTTGTAACATACTTTCTTTTTACCGCAGAGAACGCAAAGAATGCGCTGAGAACCGCAGAGTTTTATGTTTTATTATTTAAAAAATCAGTGTTAATCCCTTTTTTTCGCGTCACCTGCCTGCCGGTAGGCAGGTCCGCGTTCCCATCTATATGCCGAAAACAGCTTCCGCCAAGCCCACTTCATCAAATGATGCAGGTAGCAAACAGTTTTCTACTCCGTATTCTAACAATTTTTTTTCTGTTGATTTTCCTATCGCAATTACTTTTTGAGTAGCTGTAATTTTTCCTTTTTCGAAAAACGATTCTACGTTGGACGGACTAGTAAAAACTAAAATTTCTGAATCAGGTAATTTTGCATTTTCTTTTTTTACAGTTTCGTAAACGACTAAATCCGATAATTTACCAGCATCTTCAAACTGTTGTTGAATGGTGCGCAAACCTCCTTTTGCTTGCGGAAATAAAACGGTTTCCGAACCAACTGTCTTCGCGAATTTTTTGCCGACTACTTTTGTATCATTCACAGAACCAACAAATGCAGCATTGCGATTGTGTTTCTTTAGTGCCTGCTCCGTAGATTTTCCAATCACTCCAAATTTTGTTTTTGGAAAAAGTTCAGGGTTTTGAGAAAAGAAATAATCCACTGCATTGGAGCTTGCAAAAAACACCCAATCTGTTTTAGGAACAGCAGAAATTTTCACTTCCTTAGTTTCAATAAATGAAACTCCTTCAACTTTATATCCGTTTCCTTCCAATACATTTTTAAAAAATGAATCCTCTTTTAAATCACGTGTAATTAACACCGATTTTCCTTTTATGGCATTTAACTGATTCACAATTTTTTGTGCAAATCCATCGCTTGTAAATGATTCAAAATACAAGCGTTTCGGCATGGTGTTCCAGGCATCCGACTTAGATGTCCAGACTTTAAATTTATTGTCTTCTTTGATACAAAATACGCCCAATGGCAAAGAACAACCGCCATCAAACAAGTTTAGCACTTTGCGTTCGATGCCAATGATATCTTCTACTTTTTCGGAATTTAGTTTGTGAACGTATTCAAATAATTCGTGGTCGTCCTCACGAATTTGCAATCCTAAAACACCTTGTGCTGGTGCTGGAATAAACTCTTTTGGATCCAATCGCAACACTTTGAATTCGCTTAGGTCGATGTGCAAACGCTCAACACCGGCAGCTGCTAACATGATTGCATCGTACTTTTTATCCCGCAATTTTTGAATACGCGTAGGAACATTTCCTCGAAGGTCTTCCAATTTTATATCTTTTCTAAAAGCAAGCAATTGTGATTTTCTTCTTGCGGAAGAAGTTCCAACAATTGCATTTTTTTTGAAAGCATATTTTTGAGTATTGTCGACACACTCTTTACGAATCAAAATTAATTCTGCTGCATCTTCGCGTTCGGAAACCGCTGCAATTTTTAATCCCTCAGGAGAAGTGGTTGGTAAATCTTTGTGAGAATGAACCGCAAGATCGATTTCTTTATTTAATAAAGCATCTTCAATTTCTTTTGTAAAAAAACCTTTTCCTTCTAATTTATCAAAACTTAAATCCTGAATAGCATCACCTTGTGTTGTGATAATTTTTATTTCGGCAATTAATCCTAATTTTTGAATTTTGCGCAATACATAATTGGCTTGCCACAATGCTAAGTCACTTCCTCTACTTCCTATTATTATTTTTCTTTCCATTGTCATTTTGTCCTCCCCCTGCCCCCTCCAAATGGGGACATGCTTCGTAATATTAATTTCTTTAAAACAAAAATCTTCTGCGTTCTATTTTTGATTCGTTAAAATATCCTTCGCCATTTTCATTGGCACGCTGATGTATTTTTTTTCCATGTAGGAAATTATTTTATCCAACACTTCTTTCGATTCAGGATTCAATGCATTTAATTCTTTCGCAAATACTTCGTTTGCTGTTACCCGTATCTCTTTAACTTTTTTAGGAACTTCACTCATGGCCAGTTCCACTTTACGTGTTTTGAGAATTTGGCGAAATTCATAAATGTTTGCTTCAATAATTACTTTACAAGTATCTAGTTCCTGCTCACGAGCAAGTAAATTTTCTTTTGCAACTTCCTGAAGGTTATTGATTGCAATCAGATTCACATCGTAGTTGTCCAGAATTTCTGCATCCAAATCATTTGGAATTGCAAGGTCGATTACAATTTTTTGGGATGTATCATTTCCGATAAGATTCTTATACAATTCAAGAGTAATGACACTTTGAGTAGAGCCTGTGCAGGTTAAAATAATATCAAAACCTTCTTTATAGTTTTTTAATTCAGAAAGCGAAAATGCTTTTCCATTGAGTTCATCCGCCAGTTTCTGAGCATTAATAAGTGTACGGTTGAATATTGTAAAGTTCGCGAACTTGTGTTTTTTTAAGTATTGCGCCATGTTTGTATTGGTAACACCTGAACCGATGATAACAAAACGAGCATCTTGTTTTACGTTGAGTGAACGCAATTTTCTATAAGCAAGCGAAACAACAGAAACCGGATTTTTGGCAATGTTTGTTTCGGTATAAATTTCTTTTGCAGTTTCAATAGTCTTCTTCACAACTAGACGAAGTAAATCACCTGTCAACCTATATTCATTACATTTTTCATACGCGTTACGAACTTGTGTAATGATTTCTCTTTCGCCAACAACTAATGAATCGATAGAAGAAGCAACATTGAATAAATGACGAAGCGCATCTTCACCTTCAAAAATCTGTGCATTTTTTAGAGCCCAATCAATGTATTCTGAATTCCAATCTTCATTTAAAGCTTTGAAAAAACCTTCTAGGAAAGTGGTGTCAATTTCCTCTTCCATACAAAGCATAAATTCCACACGGTTACAGGTACTGAGATAAAGCATTTCCTCAATGTCCATGACCGCTTTTACCAAAGCAAGTTTTTCACCCGCTACATAATCTTCCAAATGCAGTTTCCCTATGTCGTTAACATCGGTTGCTTTGTGAGTGAATGCTATAATTTTGAACTTATTCAATTGTCTTTTTTGTTTGCTTCGCAAAGTTGGCGATGATTCTTTGCAAAATTGTCATAATAGTGTCAGAACAAGTAATTAGAACGATTTTAAATAAGCAAGTCTTTCAAAACCTCGATCTTGGAAATGGTGAAAAAGATTTTTGGGCACAAACATCAGGCGAATAAAAAAATCAAATTCAGAATTCAAATTTATCAAGAATGTCGATTTTTAGTTGATTCATAATGATTGAAATTTGTTCATTTTTTGCACAAAAACAGCGTTTTTTGGCAAAAAATGAGTCTTTTTCCAATTTTTTTCTAATTTTTCGTCTTTTAAAGAAACAGAAAAATGGAAGAATGTAGGCAATAAAAAGACCTAAAAGCCTATCAATAGCATAAATAATGAACAATTATTTGTGAATTATTTTGCTGTAAATAAAAATGTGCTTATCTTCGCGTCCCGTTTTAAGAAAAATACGGCATTTTTAGTACATAAATTAATATCTAAATACAGTGGAAGCAATTAGTTACAAAACGGTTTCAGCAAGTAAAGAAACTGTTACAAAAGGATGGGTTATCGTAGATGCAGAAAACGAAGTATTAGGTCGTTTGGCGTCAAATGTTGCCTACATTTTAAGAGGAAAAGACAAAGTAAACTTTACTCCTCACGTTGATACAGGTGATAACGTTATCATCATCAATGCAGAGAAAATTAAGTTAACAGGCAATAAAGTGGCTGAGAAAGAATACGTTCGTCACACTGGATATCCAGGTGGACAGCGTTTTGCAACTCCGAAATTACTTTTGACTAAAAGACCAACTGAAATTGTCAGAATGGCTGTTAGTGGAATGTTACCAAAAAACAAATTGGGTGATGCATTAAGAAGAAATGTATTTATCTATGCTGGTGCGGAACATCCTCATGCAGCTCAACAACCGAAACAAATCAAAATAAATACAATTAAATAATAAAAATGGAAGTAGTAAATACTCTTGGTAGAAGAAAAACCGCTGTAGCACGTGCATATGTGCAAAAAGGAAGTGGCGAAATTGTAATCAACAATAAAGATTACAAAGCTTACTTCACAACATCCGTTTTACAATACAAAGTTACTCAAGCATTTGCTGTGACAAAAACACAGGATCAGTTTGATGTAAAAGTAAATGTAAAAGGGGGCGGGGTAACAGGACAAGCAGAAGCTGTTAGATTGGCAATTGCTCGTGCTTTAGTAGAAACGGATGCAAATCTTAAGCCTTTGCTGAAAGCAGAAAGCTTAATGACACGTAATCCTAAAATGGTTGAACGTAAGAAACCGGGTCAGAAAAAAGCTCGTAAACGTTTCCAATTCAGTAAACGATAATCTTTTATCATCCGCAGCCTAGGCTAAGGAAAAACAGTATTAATTAACATTAAATTAAAGACGAAATGTCAAGAACAAATTTCAACGATTTATTAGAGGCTGGATCTCACTTCGGTCACTTAAAAAGAAAATGGAATCCAGCAATGGCTCCTTATATTTTCACAGAAAAAAACGGAATCCATATTATCGACTTGAACAAAACAGTTGCGAAAGTGGACGAGGCAGCAGATGCTTTGAAACAAATTGCAAAATCAGGTAAAAAGATTTTATTTGTTGCTACAAAAAAACAAGCAAAAGATATCGTTGCTGATAAAGTAAAAGCAATTGGTATGCCTTATGTTACTGAGCGTTGGCCAGGTGGAATGTTAACTAACTTTGCAACTATCCGTAAAGCAGTTAAGAAAATGGCTACTATCGATAAGATGAGTACTGATGGAACATTTGAAAATATTTCTAAAAAAGAAAAATTACAAATTTCACGTGAGCGTGCTAAATTAGAAATCAACTTAGGTTCTATTGTAGATTTAAGTCGCTTACCTGCTGCTTTATTTATTGTAGATATTTCTAAAGAACACATCGCAGTTGCTGAAGCAAAAAGATTAAACATCCCAACTTTTGCAATTGTTGATACGAACTCTGATCCAAATGCTGTTGATTTTGCAATTCCTGCAAATGATGATGCTTCTACTTCTATCGCTTTAATTACTGGTATCATTACCAAAGCAATTGAAGAAGGATTAGCTGAGCGTAAAGTGGACAAAGAAACACAAGCTGAAGAAAAAGAAGGAACGAAATCTTCTCGTGATGAAGCTGAACAATTAAGCGATGGTGCAAAAGTGAAATCATCAAACGATGGTGAACCAAAAGGACCAGGTAAAAAACCAAGAAGAAAAATTAACAGTTAATTAAAAATATAGAAAACGTCCCCACAGAAATGCGGGGACATTTTTTAATAAAATATAAATTCATGACAACAATGACGATTACAGCAGCAGATATTAATAAGTTGAGACAAATGACCGGTGCCGGAATGATGGATTGTAAAAAAGCATTAACGGAGGCAGAAGGTGATTTCGAAAAAGCAATTGACGAATTACGTAAAAAAGGACAAAAAGTAGCTGCTAACCGTGGCGACAGAGAGTCTAAAGAAGGTGTAGTTCTTTCTAAAGTTACAGCTGATAACAAACGTGGTGTTGTTTTAGCTATCAACTGCGAAACAGATTTCGTTGCAATCAATGCAGAGTTCATTAAAATGACAAATGCAATTTTAGATATTGCTATCGAAAAAAATCCTAAAACAGCTGACGAATTAAAAGCATTGCCTTTTGATGCTAAATTAACTATCGCTGATAAATTAATTGAGCAAACAGGAGTTATTGGAGAAAAAATTGAGTTGACTAAATACGACACAATTGAAGCTGCATTCGTTTTTTCATACAACCACCCAGGAAACAGATTGGCAAACATTGTAGGATTTAGTTCTGCAACTGTAAATGCTGATGTTGCGAAAGATGTTGCAATGCAAGTTGCTGCAATGGCTCCAGTAGCTGTTGACAAAGGCGATGTAGATGCTGAAACAATCAAACGCGAAATTGAAGTCGGCAAAGAACAAGCTCGTGAAGAAGGTAAACCGGAAGAAATGCTTGAAAAAATTGCAATGGGTAAATTAAATAAGTTCTACAAAGAATCTACTTTGTTGAACCAAGAGTTTATCAAAGACAATAAAAAAACAATCGCTCAATATTTGAACGATTCAGAAAAAGGATTAACAGTAACAGGATTCAAACGAATCGCTTTAAGCTAATTCATTATTATATTTTAAGTCCCGATTAATTCGGGACTTTTTTTTACCCCACCCGGGCCTCCCAAAGGGAGGAGATGAGAAACAAAGGATAAGTGGAGTATAATAAAAAACTAGAAATACTAATTGATACGTCTCCGCAAGTATCACCTTCTCTCCTGTGGAGAGGAGATTAAGAGGAGAGGCTCTATGAAATACAAACGCATACTTTTAAAGCTTAGTGGTGAATCACTAATGGGAAACAAACAATTTGGAATTGATCATGAGCGCTTAACCGAATATGCTGCACAAATAAAAGAAGTAGCTGGATTAGGAGTTCAAGTGGCGATTGTAATTGGTGGAGGAAATATTTTCCGTGGAATCCAAGCAGAAGCTGGAGGAATGGATCGTGTGCAAGGTGATTATATGGGAATGCTTGCTACTGTAATCAATTCTATGGCTTTACAAGCTGCATTGGAAAAAGCAGGAGTTGAAACTCGCTTACAATCAGCTATTAAAATGGAACAAATTTGCGAACCTTTTATCCGTAGAAAAGCAGTTCGTCACTTAGAAAAAAATCGTGTTGTTATTTTCGGAGCGGGAACTGGAAATCCTTATTTTACAACAGATACTGCTGCTACATTGAGAGCAATTGAAATTGAAGCGGACGTAGTTTTAAAAGGAACAAGAGTGGATGGAATTTACACTGCCGATCCTGAAAAAGACAAAACAGCAACCAAATACGACACCATTTCTTTTGAAGAAGTTTATGCAAAAGGATTGGAAGTGATGGATATGACTGCATTTACGCTTTGCAAAGAAAATAAATTGCCGATTATTGTTTTTGACATGAACAAAAAAGGAAATTTAAAGCGCTTAGTGGATGGCGAAAAAGTTGGAACTTTGGTTGAATTCTAGGCCCCTCTCTTATCTCCCCAAAGGGGAGAAGAAAAAAGGGATTTGAAAATTAATTTCGAGTACAATTTCGTACTTTTGTCTTATTACCTGATATTTAATACCTAAAAAAAATGACTGAGGATATTCAATTTATATTAGACAATGCAAAAGAGCAAATGGAAAAAGCTCTCGATCACTTAGAATCAGAATTAGTAAAAGTTCGTGCTGGAAAAGCTAGCCCTACTATGCTAGAAAGCATTTCTGTAGATTATTACGGAACACGTACACCCTTGAGTCAAGTTGCAAACGTAAATACTGCTGATGCAAGAACATTGGTTGTTCAACCTTGGGAAAAATCCATGTTGACGCCTATTGAGAAAGCTATTATGGCTGCCAACTTGGGATTAAATCCTCAAAACGATGGTGTGTTGATTCGTATTTTAGTTCCTGCATTAACAGAAGAACGCAGAAAAGATTTAGTGAAAAAAGCAAAATCGGAAGCTGAAAATGGGAAAGTCGTTTTGCGAACATTAAGAAAAGAAGCAAACGAAGAGTTAAAAAAATTGCAAAAAAATGGAACACCTGAAGACGAAATAAAAAGTGCTGAAACCCTTGTTCAAACCCTTACTGATGGATATGTTGTGAAATGCGATAAACATTTAGAGGTTAAGGAAAAAGAGATTATGACGGTCTGAAAGGGAAGTCAAAAGTTAAAAGTTATAAAGTCAAAAGAAAAGCTTCGGAATATTATTTCGGAGTTTTTTTGTTGTTCTATGCAATATTTACTGCCCTGCTAAAAAATCTCTATACTGTTCATCATCATCAAATGCGTCCAGATTACTTGGTGGTGGTCCAGTAGAGCCATCATCATCCCAGTAGGAATCGTACAAATTTTCTTTTTCCTTATTTTTCAGTCTTGTTGTTTCTTTAAACTTAAATTTTCTTTCTGTTGTTTTTAAACTATACTCTACTATATCCGGCTTAATTGAAGTAAATTTAAAACCATTGTGATAAACAATATGATTAGACTCTAATTCATTAATTGCATCATCGTCAAAAACAACTCTATCACTCTCACAAATCATCCATTCTATGTAATTAGGATCTGGCAAAGAGCCAATCAAGTTTTTGCCAAAATTTGAATAATTTCTTTCTGATACTTTTGAGCCATTTCTACATATGCTCTGATAATAACCTTGAAATGCAATCGATCCAGGAAAAGCAACTTGGTTTAAAAATTTTATTACAAAAGCGCTAATTCGCTGTTGATATTTTAAATTATCATGGTTAATAATCAAATATTTATCAGTCAAAGTAAAATCAAAATCTATCTTATAATTTTTTGCTAGTATAAACCATTCCTTTTCGCTCCTATCCAATTCAAAAATGTTTAAAAATGAAACTGGAATATTAAGAACACTATTCTCATTAAAAAAAAAGTCAATCAGTTCACCTAATAGACCTTTAAAAACAGCCTTATTGTCTTCTTTTGCAGCTGGTAATATTCCATAAAAAACATCTTTGACAATCCGACCCTTATATTTTCCAAAATCTATTCCGAGTCTATAGAATAATATTTCATCTGAGTTATTTAGCAATAATTTCCTTAACATGCAATCGATCAATATGTAAACTTACTTCCACAACTTTTAAACTTTGAACTTTCCAACTTTAAACTAGCTCAAGCCCAAACCTTTGTTCCTTCTGTGCAATTTTTACAGATGTCGATTTCGGAGCGGGAACGCAACACTGCACTTCTGAAATTTTTATACTTCTCGCCTTGCCACATTTCTTTGAACGATTCTATTTTTAAATTTCCCAACTGATGTTGTGCATCTTTATCGAAACAGCATGGAACAACCAAGCCGTCCCAGGTTATAACTGTTGAATGCCATAGTCTCCAGCAATGATTTAGCATTTCATTTTTGATGGCATAGGTTCCATCTTCTTGTTTTTTATATCTGGAATATTTTTCGATGGTTGGGATAAGTTTATTTCCATTTACATAATCGTACATTTGTGCAGTTTTAAATCTCACCTCATCCACTCCTACTTTTTTTGCTAATGCTTCCACATCATTGATCTGATGTTCGTTTGGCTTCACTACTAAAAACTGAAAAATAATGTGTGGCGTTTTTGATTTAAATTGTTTTTTCCACTTCACTACATTTTCTGCGCCTTCAATTACTTTATTGATGTCGCCACCAATCCTATACTGCTCGTATGTTTCCTGAGTTGTTCCATCAATGGAAATGATTAATCTGCTCAAGCCACTTTCTACTGTTTTTTTTGCCACCTCATCGTTTAAATAATGTGCATTGGTAGATGTTGCTGTATAAATATTTTTTGAAGAAGCATACTTTACCATCTCCAGAAACTTCGGATTTAAGTATGGTTCGCCTTGAAAATAAAAAATTAAGTATGAAATTTCTTTATACAAGTCGTCAATAGTTGTTTTAAAAAAATCGTTTTGAAGCATTCCTGTAGGACGAGTAAATTCACGTTTTCCACTTGGACATTCAGGACAACGTAAATTACAAGAGGTGGTTGGTTCAAACGTTACGCTAATTGGAACGCCCCACTGAATGGGTTTATTCGTCCATTTAGAGATATAAAAACTCGAGACCACTTTCGTAGCATTCCAAACTCTTCTGAAAGAGAGTTTAGAGAAAAATGTGAGTCCGTCTGAGATTCTTGGGTTCAATTGATTGCTTTTTGTAAAGGTAGTGAATTAGACCTCACCCCTGCCCCTCTCCTTGAAAAAGGAGAGGGGTGTGAGTGCTAACTGTAATTTTGATTATGAAAAAACGTCTATAATGTTTTTCATCATAGACGTTTGTATTTCCCTCTCCATTTGAAAAGGTTAAAGGTTGAGGATTATTTGGTCACTTCAAACTTACCTCTGTTGATTACTTCTTTTTTGTCGTTTAGTACATTATAAATATACATGCCCGTAGAAAAAGAACTTGTTTCAATTGTTAATGAATTACCAATCATAGAATATGTACCAACCTTACGACCGGTTACATCTAACACCTCAACAAAATCAGCATTTACAGAACTAGTGAAGTTAATCATGGTAACAGCGGGATTTGGAAAAACCGATACATTTCCGGAAGTTTCAATCTCGTTAACGTTATTATACCCTGCCCAAACAAAATTATCTACCCAAAAAATGCTACCTTTTTTTGCACCCGAATGTTTGAAAACACTAGATGATGCAATAACAATCATTGAATCGGCCCATACGGTGCTAAAAGCTGGATCGTAATTCATAGTAATGGTATTTAAGGCAAAAGAGGTTGTTGTTGCATTTGTAGCATATTGCCCTGTAGCAATTGTATCTCTTGATGTACCATTATATTTTGTCAAATATGCTAACACAAAAGCAGAATCACCTGCCATTGGAGAATATTTAGAAGAAAAAGATAATGTAGCAGGACGAACAACGCCAGCAGGCATAGTAAAGCCTAATGCTAATTTAGGAGGAGAGCCTAATACTACTTTACCAGTTGCTACAAAACCAACAGTATCAAAATTTTGCCCTGGAGTAAATGGATTCGGGATCAAAACAGTACTCGGAATAACATCAGTTGTAATTTTAGCGGCAATTAGACCAGCGGGAATAGTGCCTGTTGTTTCTTTTGAAACAGTAATTGGCATAGCACCCGCAAAAGAGCTATTTAACGTATTAAAACTAGCCCAACCGTTTGGATCCTCTGCACTTGTTCCAGGCAATGTAACAGCGCTCCAATATTCAAAACTAAAATCTGGAGCAACTTGTGCTAATCCATTAAAAGCAAAAGCAATAATTGCAGTTGCAGAAAGTATTATTTTTTTCATTTTATAGGTTTTAAATGTATAAACAAATATAGTATTAATATTCACTTTTTTACAAACCTATTTTAAAAAAACTTACGCACTCAAAACATTAAAAAACAGAGATAATTAATTAAAAAAAAGCATTTTAGCATGGCCATTCTTTCCTATCCGACAGCAACACCCGAGGTAAGAAAACAAAAAGCGCTCCGAAATTTCAGAGCGCCTTTTATAAATAGTATATGAATTATTTCGCGATCGTAAATTTACCACGATTTAATATTGCATTGTCTGCTCCTACTAAAGTATAAGAATAAACACCATTTGCTAGTTTCGAAATATCTACCACAACATTATCACCGGTAACCAAAATAAAATCAATCATTCTTCCCGTTATGTCCAAAATTTGGATTGCTGCTACTTTTTGTGCTTCTACCGTAAAGTTGATTTGATTTTGTGCAGGGTTAGGAAATACATTTACAACCGTAGCATTTGTTTGCTCATTGATTCCAACAGCTGGTAATGCTTGTAACCATGTTGCACTGCGTACGTTTGATGTTGAATCCATTGTAAGACTAGCTAGAGGAAAACCAACACCATTTGCCCAAAAGGTATACGTTGTTGTTGAATCAGCAGACAATTGAGGTGTAAAGCCCGGAATCGGATTCCAACCACCTAAGGCTAACAAACAAATATCTGTTGTATCGTATTTGATTATAGTTTCTTTAGCTCTTAATACATTGTATGTCCCCAAAGGAGTTGTTAATGAACCCCAAGCATCTATTTCAACTGTTTTGCTACTTCCAGAGTGTATCTGAATGGTATCTATAACAAAACCTACACCAGGATCAAATCCTAAATAAATTTTTGGGGTGGTTGTTAAAAAATTGCTCGTGAATGTTGTTAAGTAGTTTCCAGGAAAATTCATCAATTGATCGGCAGGAGAATTCACTTGATCAATTGTAAAAGGACCAGCACCAAAATCTACCGTTCCAGCAGAACCTAAAGAAGCTAAACCAGTAGCAGAATTAACTAAATAAGCATAGTTATTTTGCCATCCTTGTTTCATAGCTAAATTAGCAGATGAAAAGCTAGCGTTTGGCACCCAGCTAGCTGAAACAAACGTCATAGTATCAGTTGTATGCGTATTCAATGCCGACATATTCCAAGTTTGGCTGATTCCGAAAGAACCTTGCGATACTGTTGGCATGGTATCATTTGACTGATAAATAATTTTTATAGGAGCTGCAATATCAGCAGTTGTGATGGTAATTTGAGCGTTTGCTCCCAAAGCAAATAAAAACAAAGCTGAAGCGAGTAGTAAGATTTTTTTCATGTTTAGTAGTTTTATGGTTTATTTCAATTTTGGCAGACAAATATACAAAAAATGGATATCAAATTTAATATTTCATAGTTAAACGAAAATTAGACGGGGAAAAAGTGGTAGAGTTTAAAAGTGGAATCTAATTTAAAAAGTATTGCTTAATTGACTTTGCTTTTTAATTGGCAAATCCCCTAGCTCTCCTTCGACTCCGCTCTGGACAGGCTCTTTTCCAAAGCAGAACAGTTGATTCTGATGTAAATCAACATTGTAGATTAAAGGTGGACTGCACTTAGGATTTAACATTCGCCAAATCCCCCTAACCCCATTTTCCCTCCGTAGGAGTCCCCTTGGGAAAAGGGGGAATGCGTACTATTGAACAATTGATTATAAATAGAAAAAATTAAACGAAGGATTGCATTTCGTTTAATTTCGAATATGTCCCATTTTTAGCAAGTAATTGAGTATGAGTACCCCGTTCGATGATAAGTCCTTTTTGCATCACAATTATTTCATCAGCATGCTGAATGGTTGATAAACGGTGGGCAATCACAACTGAAGTCCGGTTTTTCATTAAGTTGGATAATGCATCCTGCACCAAACGTTCGCTCTCTGTATCTAAAGCAGAAGTGGCTTCATCCAAAATTAAAATAGGTGGATTTTTAAGCACAGCACGGGCAATACTCATTCGTTGACGTTGCCCACCCGACATTTTGCTTCCTCTATCGCCAATATTTGTTTGATAACCTTGCGGCATTTTGCTGATAAATTCATGAGCATTCGCAATTTTAGCCGCTTCTATCACTTGTGCTTCTGTAACGCCTTCGATGCCAAAAGCGATGTTATTAAAAACAGTATCATTGAATAAGATCGATTCTTGTGTAACGATTCCCATCAGCGCACGCACATCCGTTATTTTTGCATCTTTTATGGCTACTCCATCAATTAAAATTTCTCCTTTGGTTGTATCATAAAAACGAGGTAACATATCGGCTAATGTGGTTTTTCCGGAGCCTGATTGTCCCACCAAAGCAATGGTTTTTCCTTTTTCTATTTTCAGATTGATATCATTCAGCACCCAACCTATTTCGCCTTCACGGTAAGCAAAAGAAACATTTTTATATTCAATTTCTTTTTCAAATTTGTTGATGGATTTGGGATTTGGAATATCTTTAATCGTCACCTCTGCATCCAATAATTTATCAATCCGCTCGGCAGAAGCTAATCCCTTTTGAACACTGTAATAAGCTGTTGTAAATGATTTTGCAGGAGTCAACAATTGTGAAAACATCACCAAATATAAAATCAATAATTCTCCATCCATTGTTTCATCCTGAATAACCATAGTTCCTCCAAAGTAAAGAATGGTAATCAATACCGAAACGCCTAAAAATTCACTCAAAGGCGAAGCAAGGTCTTCTTTGCGGGAAATTTTTGTCGAGATGTTTCGGTATTCCTGATTTTCATTTTCGAAACGTTCTTTTGTTTTCTTTTCTGCATTAAACCCTTTTATAATTCTTAAGCCGCCAAGTGTTTCATCCATGATGGACAAAAGAACACCCATTTTTTCTTGTCGCCTTGTTGAAGATTTTTTTAGACTTTTTCCTATGCTCACAATTAATAAAACGGTAAGCGGTAATAGTACAAAAGCAATTAAAGTCAGCTTGGTGCTGATAATAAACATCATTATTAAAAATACCAGAATATTAAGTGGCTCCCTAAAAACCATCTCTAAGGATTTCATCACACTCCACTCAATTTCTTGCACATCGGTTGTCATACGAGAAATAATATCTCCTTTTCTTTCTTCCGAATAATACGACAAAGGCAATTCTAGTGTTTTGTTATAGACTTTATTTCGAATATCCCGAACAACACCATTGCGAATAGGTGCAAGAAAATACATGGCGAGGTAACGAAATAAATTTTTGAAAAAGATAGCCGCAATTACAAATAAACAAATTGCAATCAATACATTGAGTTTACCATATTCACTGCTTCCGTCTGCAATTAAATATTTAACATAAGCAGTGATGGAATCTTTTGAAATAACCAATCGGGGTTCCCCAGCACTTAAAATTTCTGTTACTTCTTTTGGATTGTTACTGAACAATACATTTAAAAAAGGAAACAATAAAGCGATGGAGAAAAATGAAAAAATAACAGAGAATATGTTAAAAACAATGTTCCAGACGGCATAACGCCAATATCCTTTTACATAACGGAGAACACCGAAAAACTTTTTCATTCGGCAAAGATAGTGTTTGTAGGCTTAATTTTGCTAATTTTACAGTCATAATTATAGTTAAATGGATTCAACACGTCAGTTAAAAGTATCGCGCTTAATACAAAAGGAGCTAGGTGAAATCTTCCAAAGAGAAACTCGTTTACTTTTTGGAAATGCGCTTATTACCGTAACGCAGGTTCGTGTGAGCCCCGATTTAGGAATTGCAAAAGTATACGTTAGTTTATTTAACGTGCCCGACAATAAAGCATTGCTAAAATTGATTCAAGAGCATACCAAAGAAATCCGAACGAAACTTTCTGACAGAATAAAAAAACAAGTACGAATAATTCCCAACTTGGTTTTCTTTCATGATGATTCGTTGGATTATGCAATGCGAATTGATGAGTTGCTTAAAAAGTAAAATAAGTCAAGTGGGTTAATTGAGTTGATTTAGTTTGGAAGAAATGAAAAAGTAAATCTTTAATTCAGGCTTTATTTGAAAGAAAAAAACACTGCCCAATTTACCCATTCAACTAAATTAACCCGTCAACCCATTTGAATCTTCCTTTCTTCATAGCAAAACGTTATCTGATTTCAAAAAAATCGCACAATGCCATTAATATTATTTCGGGCATTTCGGTAGCGGGAATTTGTATTGGCACTATGGCGCTTGTTATTGTGCTTTCTGCATTTAATGGCTTAACCGATTTGGTTCAATCACTTTACAATTCATTTGATGCCGATATAGAAATCACTATCAAACAAGGAAAAACGTTTGATCCGAACACCAGCACTTTCCAAGAAATTTTAAAATCAGAAAACATTGCTCATTACACAGAAGTGATGGAAGGAAATGCGTTATTGAAATATGACGACAAACAATCGATTGCAACAGTGAAAGGTGTGAGTTCTCAATTTAAAGAGATGAGTCGATTCGACACACTTGTTCGTGAAGGTGATTTCAATCTTAGTAAAAACAACATTGTTATAGGAAAATCCATTAGCTACACCTTGCAAACGCGCCCGAATGATTTTTCTTCACTAATCACTATTTATGCTCCAAAGCGCGGAAAGATTACTTCTATGAATCCAGAAGATGGATTAAACGAATTAAAAGTTTATCCTGCAGGTGTGTTTTCTATCAATGACGAATTAGATGGTTACATCATTATGGATATTGAAAAAGCAAGAACTTTACTTGATTATACCACCGAAGTAACTTCACTAGAAATAGGAATTGAAAAAGGAGCGGATGGAGATAAATTCAGAAACGAAATTATAAACGTTCTGGGCGACAAGTATGAAGTAAAAAGCAGAGAACAACAAAATGCACTTTTGTTCAAAACAATGCAATCAGAAAAACTATGGACTTTTATAATTCTAATGTTCATTTTAATTATCGCAACATTTAATGTGATTGGCTCTTTAACGATGTTGATTATTGAAAAGAAAAAAGACATCACCATTTTAAATAATATGGGAGCCGATATAAAATTGATTCGTAAAATATTTTTAGTGGAAGGGATTTTAATCACTTGCATTGGAGCACTATTAGGTTTAGGATTGGGAATGCTTTTCTGTTGGATACAAATACAGTTTGAAGTCATTACTATGTCGGAAGGTTATGTAGTAAATGCTTATCCCGTAAAAGTAAAAGTATTGGATATTCTAGCAATCATGGCAGCCGTTTTATCAATTGGCTTTATTGCATCCTGGTATCCGGTGAGGATATTTACTAAAAAACATTTGGCGATTTAAATACCACGACTACTTTCTATTAAATAATCGCTGCAACACTTTACTCTTAGGTTTTTTATACGGATAAAATCTATTCTTGGGAATATTATTAAAAATCAAAGCTACCACCAATAATATTATCACTCCGGTTAAAACGGGTGAAAGCACATATATGAATCCAAGTGCTTGAATTTTTTCGGAACCGATATTTGCAATCAAAGCTGTTGCTCCTCCAGGAGGATGAAGTGTTTTTGTAATCTGCATCATCACAATGGATAATGAAACAGCTAATGCTGACGACAACCAAACTTCCCCAGGAATTAATTTGTGTACAGCCACACCAATGATTGCACTAATTAAATGTCCGCCAACCAAATTTCGAGGTTGCGCTAAAGGACTATTGGTTGCACCATAAATCAATACTGCAGTTGCACCAAAAGAACCGATCAAAAATAAATTATCGTTTAATGTAAAATAGTGTGAGTTGATAAATCCGATGAGAGCAATTCCGATAAACGCTCCAAGAAATGTCCAGATGATATCTGTTTTATCAATTATGGTTTCTCTGTAAAAAACATAACGAACAATACGGATGTTTCGTTTAACTTTTTCTTTCATTGTAAACTAAGCTACTTCCAAAGCACCATATTGCTTCTCCACTTTATCCAAAATCATTATAATCTCATCATAAGAATAAGTAGTAACTAACTTCAAACGGTATTCTTTAAAATTAGGTAAGCCTTTAAAATAGTTTGTATAATGTCTGCGCATTTCTACAATACCTGCATGATTGCTTTTCCAGCGCATCGAAAAATCCAAATGCTCCTTACATACTTTTACTCTGTCGGAAATAGTTGGAGGAGCCAAATGCTCACCTGTTTTAAAAAAATGTTTTATCTCATTAAATATCCATGGATAACCAATACTTGCTCTGCCAATCATAATTCCATCTACGCCATATCGCTCTTTCATCAATTTTGCTTTTTCAGGAGAATCCACATCACCATTTCCAAAAATTGGAATTTTAATTCGAGAGTTATTTTTAATGTCGCCTATCAAACTCCAATCTGCTTCACCTTTGTATAATTGAGCACGGGTTCTTCCATGAATGGTTAAGGCTGCAATTCCTATATCTTGCAAGCGTTCTGCCACTTCCACTACATTTTTTGTATTATCATCCCATCCCAAACGGGTTTTCACAGTAACTGGACGGGTAGCAACTTTTATAATAGCAGAAGTCATTTCTACCATCTTAGGAATATCTTGCAAAAGGGCAGCACCGGCACCACGACAAGCAACTTGTCTTACCGGACAACCATAATTAATATCGATTAAATCAGGCTTTGCGTTATCGGCTATAATTCCAGCTTCACGCATAGAATCAATATCAGAACCAAAAAGCTGAATCCCTATTGGGCGTTCATATTCAAATATATCAAGCTTTTGAACACTTTTAGCGGCATCACGAATAAGTCCTTCCGATGAAATAAATTCGGTATACATTAAATCAGCACCATTTTTTTTACAAACGGCACGAAAAGGTGGATCACTCACATCCTCCATGGGAGCAAGCAATAATGGAAATTCGCTTAATTCTATATTACCTATTTTAACCACTTTTAAAATTTTAGATTTGTTGAATTTTAGATTTAAAAATTATTAATTCGTAAATTCGCATCCATTCGTTATCTGAACGCTACAAAGTTACCAAAAATAAGCCTATCAATGCAAAACATGGAGCAAGAACGACATTCCTGGATAAAATTAGCGGTGATTTTCGCATGGCTGTTATTGTATGCAATAGCGTCAATTGCTGGAAGCAGTGCTGAAACGGAGCTGAATTTAGACAATTCGATGACTGTTAATTTGTTGTATTTCGGGCAACTGATTGGTGTTCTCTTTTTATTTATTGTTCCCGCTATTTTGTTTGCTGGCTTATGGACCAAACAACGCATCTCGTATTTAGGAATTACTACAAAAGCATCTTTTGCAACTTTAATTTTAGCAAGCTTTGGAATTATACTTGCCTTACCAACCATCAATTGGATTGCAGGAATAAATGAGCAAATGCATTTGCCAGAAGCCTTGAGCGGCATAGAAGAATGGATGAAGAACAGTGAAGCGAAAGCACTGGAGATGACACAATTATTTACAAAAGGAACATCTGTTGGAGGATTGCTTTTGAATTTATTTGTTGTTGCATTCATGGCAGCCATCAGCGAAGAGCTCTTTTTCAGAGGCATGATTCAAAAAGTATTGATTGAATGTTTTAAAAATAAACATATTGCTGTTTGGATAGGCGCGATATTGTTTAGTGCATTTCACATGCAGTTTTTTGGATTTTTTCCACGAATGTTAATGGGTGCTTATTTAGGATATTTATTTTTATGGAGTGGTTCTTTGTGGCCTGGAATTTTAGCGCATTTTTTCAATAATGGGATGGCGGTATTCCTGATTTGGCTTTCCAACAGAGGAGTTATTTCTTCGGATGTAGATAAAATAGGCACATTTGAGAATGAACTGATTTACGTTATTGCTAGCATTGCATTAGTTACCATTACCCTCTTTCTTATTTATCGGATTCAGAAGAGAAGAAAAATGATAGCATAAGCTGAAAAACTTATTACATTTGCATCCCAATTCCGGAGAGGTGTCAGAGTGGCCGAACGAGCAAGCCTGGAAAGTTTGTATACTCGCAAGGGTATCGTGGGTTCGAATCCCACCCTCTCCGCTGAAAGGGACTTAGGCTTAAAAAAAGAGCTAAGTCCCTTTTTTATTATAGCAAAATCGCCCGTGTGTCGGGCGATTTCAGCAATAATGTAATTTAAATCCGGAGTTCGAAATGCCCCTTTTTCCTTGTCATATACCAAACCGTTAGGAAAGATTAGTTTTTGAAGTTTTTCCTTGAGTGAAATACTGCCATCTTCCCACAGTTTACGCAGGTTTCCGCATAATAAAGTAGCTTCATTTAGCATTTCCTGAAGGTTCGAAATCGAAACGTTGCAACCAGCCATTTCTTTCTGAATATTCTTATGATCCTCCCGATATTTTGCCAAGAAACGGTCGTAGGTTTCTTTATTCATTTCTTCCTTAATAAAATATTTCTCCTCTAACTTCTCAATATTCCTCTGAAGCTCGCTCTGCCTGATTTTTAGCTCCTTTTCCTTCTCCACGTTGTCTTTGTTCAGTTCGTAATAGGTGCTTTCTAATTCAAGTTTAATGGCATCAGATAAATCTTCCTTTATTTGGTATTTATCAAGGTCGTTTGCAAATAAATCATGCATCGTTTTTGCACTTTTGTTGCACTTACAACCCTTTGTTCGGCACTTATAGTAATACAAGTTCTTCTTCTTGACAACGTAGCCCGTGAAGGGCTGTTGGCAATCGGAACAAGTAATAAAAACCTTTAAAGGCATATTTACATTTTCAAGTTTGTGCGGTACACCGTATTTTGTAGAAGAGGAAACAATGTCGTTCACTTTCATAAATACTTCTTTGGTAATCATTTTTTCATGAACGCCTTCAACTATTTTTCCGTTTAGCATTCCATGAGAAATTAATCCGCAGTAAAAAGGGTTAATGAAAATTTTATGCAGTTGTTGCTTATACATTTTAACACCTTGTGCCTTAAGTTTCAAAATAATCTCTTCATTCTTCAAGCCTTGTATTTTCCAATCCCAAGCTTTTTTTATTTTCTTGCCATGATCATTTAAAATAATTTTACGTTCGCCATTGGAACGCACTATATCATAACCTTGCGGTGGCTTCACCACCCAAATGCCTTTTTCAAATTTTGCTTTCATTCCTGCCATCGCCACTTGCTTGCGTTGATCGTTATCCCAGCGACCAAATAATAATTGCATATCATGAAATAAAACACCGCTTGGGTTTGTAGTATCAATGGGTTCAGTAACGGCTTTCACATGTACGCCATGTTTTTCTCTTAATTCATCAGCAATTGAAATCGCTTTTCCTCCTGTTCTACTAAAACGTGTCATTTTATAAACTAAGATGGTACTTAAGCTTCCTTTACTATGCTTTATAAAATCAAGCATTCTTTGGAATTCTTTTCTTGCATCCGTTTTTGCACTTTCGTAAGTATCACCGAAGCGAGATACTATAATTAAGTTATTTCTTGCGGCATATTCTTCAATAGCTTTTTTCTGAGTTTCTAAAGAGTCGTTTTTATCAAACTGCCCTTTACCGGAAACCCTTGTATACATCACCACCAAATTACTCGCAACTTTTGTATTAGCAGTTGGGCTGAGCTTCCCGAACCTTGCCGCTAATAGTTTATCTTCTGTTGTCATTGTTCTCCTTTCTTTTTTATGCTGCTTTGTTATATGCTATTTTTAATTCCTGATCCTTTTTCTTCTGATTCAAATGCTCGTAAAATATTACTGCCAAATTCTTTATAGCGAATATTATTTCTTGTGCTTGTTCATCGGAAATATTTTCATAATTCCTTATTCTTTTAATTTTAGCAACACTCAATCCTTCGTGCTTCTTGCTTTCAATAATTTCCATGTCTTCCCACTCTTTTTCACAATTCTTACCTCTTTATCTCTCTCGCTTTAATTGAAGTACGGTACACTTTCCCAAACGTGTTAACAAATCCTGCTATAGTTTTAATGGCGATAACTATCGTCACAAAAACTTGCACGTTTAAAATAAAGATGCCATACTCTTAACGCTTGCTTAAGTGTCGTTATAAAATGAAGGATGTTGAAGTTCTCTTTGCACGGAGCAAAGCTAAATGCACTAAAAATTATGGTTTCCCGATTTCGGAGCGAGTTTCCGTAAGATGCCGGAAGTTTTATGATTTAGAAGGGAACAGCTTGAAACGGCACATGGTTTTTTTTGTGAAAATACTCCGGGATTATTCGGGGATTATCCGGGGGGAATCGGGGGAGATTCCGGGATGATTGCTAAAATGCCGAAAATTATTGGGGATTACCGGAAAATACTCCGGGGGGATTACGGGGGTATTCCAAATTTCAGGATTACGAGTTTATTTTCATCAATCAGCACCCTTTAGGATTCTATTCCGAGTGTACTTCAATCCAATAATCGATATTTTTTGGGAGGGATTTATAAAATCACTACATTTGTTCATCCATTTCTTTAGGCACTTGTGCCAACCAAATAATAAAAAGGATGGATATATTCAACTTCAACAGATTTTTTCGGGAGATTAAACCCCATAACCCCTTAAAAGGGATGGACTATGTTCAACAAGCATTATCAAGAAAAACAATTGCTTTTTCTGAATTTTGGAGTGTTGCTAATAGAGAATTAAGCAGTCATAAATTTCTTTCCCTTTATTTTAAATCCAAAACAGTTTCTCCGGAAATCCTGTCCTTCTTTTTTCAAAACGAATTAGATGTTTTAAAAGCGGTAATCAAGGAAACAAAAGCCTTCAAGAAGAACGTTCATTTTGATTCTATAAAAAATATATTTCTTAACGACACTTCTTTTATTTTAGAAATGGAGTATTGGAAAAAGGTTTTTCACGAAATAGAATTAGAACTTGAAAAACATAATTCTTTTTTATCCGGCTTTAATCTTGAAGAGCTATTGGCAATTTGTAGTTTTTATTATGAAAAGGAACGAATTACAAAACAAATAGAACGCAATACGGATTATCATTTAATTGAAATCATAAATGAAATATTAAATTATAGATTTAGCCGAATCAAAGCACTAAATAAACCAATAGTAAATACTCATTCCGATGAATCTCTTTACAAATTTGGCATTAAACTATTAGGGCAGCTTTTATACAAGGGAGATCAAAGCATTGCCGGAGTATTTAATTCGTTTGGAAAATTGGCTGACCTAAATAATATCTACGATAAATATTGCGTTCAAGAATTTACTCTATCGTTTTTTGATAGCAATACAGCCAATGTCAAACCAATCAACGAAGAGAACTACCTTAAGTACAAGCATGATGGGAAAAAGTATCAATATTGGGCAAATTACTATGCGAACTCATTAGCCTTTCAATATCCTGATGTAATTAAAGAGATTGAAGAATCTGAAATAAGTTGGTATAACCAAATTGGAGCGAAAACAGTTTGGGCTAATTTTTATCAGTACGTAGAAGCGGGCTTTCCCGAAAAAATTAAAATTAGTGAAAATGATTTCATAGAGCCAATGGCTTTTTTTCGAATTATCAATTCATTAGGAGGTTGGTCGAATATTAGATGGAATAATTTTATTGAACAACAAGTTCTTGAGGGCAACCCTGAAAATCCGTATAAAATTATTCTCGATATAATGCTGTTTAATGAACGTGAATACAAAAACAGCGCTTTGCCTCTATTGTTTCGTGAATTCGATATGCTTGTGAGGCAAGCTGAAGAAATAAACAGGACAGAAAAAGATGCCGGTCGCTTTAGCATTTCTCTTTTTACTAATAATTTATCTGATTCTAAAACAGCGCGAATAAATATAAGCGACAAGCCTTTTGTTAAGATTGGAAAAAATATTTATTGGATAGCTGGTATTTTATCAAATAAAAATTATTCGGTTATGTTGCAGAATATTATGTTGCAAAACGACAGAAAAAAAGACGAGGGAAGTCCGACAAAGTTATTTAGCCAAAATACAGAAGACAAT
>Ga0163149_10002269_pt1 | contig 23449 bp, 18 predicted proteins | sample OliLakLV19MP5G1_FD_148604 | JGI IMG/M metagenome (GOLD analysis project Ga0163149, IMG submission 148604) | Freshwater microbial mat bacterial communities from Lake Vanda, McMurdo Dry Valleys, Antarctica - Oligotrophic Lake LV.19.MP5.G1 | ecosystem: Environmental > Aquatic > Freshwater > Lake >...
AATCCCAGGAGTGGGCCCCCCCCCCCCCAGTGAGCCGATGTGGACCTAAACTAACAAGAAAACAGTCAAAATGCTCAGAGGGGCATCACTTTGTCACTGACACCATGCATGAAAAAACTCTGCACAGGCTTCAACAGCACTTGTCATCCAAGAAAATCATTGTGTGATGGGGATGACAACAGCAATTGAATTTCACCATCACAATTGCTAGCTAGCAGACAACAGCTCCAGTTGCCACATGGAGAACATGTGGGCAAGAAATTCAACTCATGCTGCGCACTTAGTAACAAAGCTACCCCCAGTGAATGAATTTAGCTTATTAAATAGTTGAGCACTGTAGCTCATCATGATTGTGTGCAGTCATTGAGGGTGCAAAAATATGCGACACATATGCAAAATTGAATCGAATTACCTTGAAGCAGTAGCAGCAAAAACCCCATAGTCTACCCATCTGTGTTCAAGGTCACTCAAATTTAGGGGCTTGCCCAACACACAGTCCGCTCCGCTCTCTTTGAAGAACTGCACATCTTCAGGAAGCACATTGCCGGTCACACCGGCAATGAAGGAGTTGAAACCAATCTTGCGCATCTCTCTGGCAGCCTCTGGTCCTTTCATCACTGGCATTTCGCAATCTAACAAAACCACATCGTATGGGGTCCCTTTCTGCATGGCCGCCTGTACCATTTCTACGGCCCGTAGGCCGTTTTCTGCTTCCTCGCAGACATGGTTTTTGGTCTTTAGCAGTCGCGCCATTAGCTTGCGACATATCTTGACATCGTCCACCACTAAGATGCGTAACACCACATCCTTGTAAGCTTCCACGTCAGTGAGTGGCCCATCGCTCTTTCCATCCTGTTCTAAATCCTTTCGATCTTTCAAGCGTTCCGGTAGGTCAGACTCTGGTATCTTGTATAGTGGCAGTACCAAAGTAAAACATGTTCCCTGTCCAAAACCTTTCGAGGATACGTCCACATATCCGCCATGTTGTTCGGCGATGCCTTTTGACATGTATAATCCAAGACCACTTCCTTGGCCAGATTGCAACTTGTCCAGGTCGAACTGCGATCGATCTTGCAAAAGCGGCTGAAGGTCCTCTCCCGACAAGCCGGCCCCAGAATCCACGACATCGACTTGCACGTAGCCGCTCGGTAGAAGGCTAAGCGGGTTGCCACGCTCGAGATCAAAGTCTACGGGCACGTTGTGGGCCGCATCTTGGGCTGAGAGGGGTTTCCATGTTACCTGAACCGAGATTTCCCCTATCGAATGACAAGAATCGCGGTTAGTGAATCGTTTGTATGTCCTTCGGGCTACAAGGGGAAGAAACCGCATTTTTCTTACCATCATTTTGCGTAAACTCAAAAGCATTCGATATGAAACTTCGTAGAACCTGACTTATTCGGACGGCATCGCCAATTACATATTGTGACGACACATCAAGAGGTGCAGATTTTCCGCCAGAAATGCCGATAGATGTCTTCTCTTCGCCCGAGTCTAGTATAATGTCTGTGGTGATTGAAGTTTCGGCATCTCTGTCGATTGGCATCGACTTGCTGCAGTTAACATTGAAGCGGATATTCTTCGCGATAGACGCAAGATGAAACTCGGATGCAGCTCGCTTGATCAATAACCAAATTGGAATGATGGATAGCTCAAGTGGAAGCTTCCCCGATTCGCTTACGTTGTCATAGTTAAGCAGGTCTCCAAGGACATTGACTGCGCAGTTGGCGTTCACGAGAACATCACTGGTTAGATCTGACCAGTCTCTCAGTTGCTCCTGCATCTTCTTCTGGCATACTTGGGGTACTGATGATGCTTGTCCTGTAGCAAGTTGTTGTGTAAATTTGGAAATAGATTCTTCCAAAAGACGGGAACCAATACAAATAGTGTTCATTGGTGTCCTACGTGGCGGGGTGGGTTGTAGGGCAATCGGTGAGCTAGAAGTCATTCAACGCGGTTTCACAATTCATACAATAGGAATCAGGTAGCGTACCTGATCTCGTGACTTATTGGGGGTAGAAAGTAGTAGGAACGGACAGTCGATGAGCAAGCACTCATTATTCAGCAGGGTTTATCAAACAAGCAGTACAATCGAATCCACGCAGCGTACCTTATGAAGCGAACGAAACAGCGCCTGGCTTTCGTAATTGCTTGTCGGTGATAAAGCTCCTGTTGTACTACATGGTCGTAGAGAATAAAGAGAATCTAAAAAGAAGAAGACCATGCATCCACGTCATGTTAGGACGTTCACAACAGAAACACACTAGCTAGCAAAAGTAAAAGTAACCCACATAAACGAGAGACGTACCGAAGTGAAGAAAATGATGCACAATGTTCCCACCAGGGCAATGATTGGGTTATCCGTGGCATACACTTCCACGAGTACTTCATTCGGGTAGATTGTCAAGTTGTAAGTTGCCGATGTGTGACTAAAGATCCCTGGGTTGTACAGGTCAACCGTTTGTCCGTACATTTCAAAGGCCGGGTCATGAAGACGCCCTTCCCCACTGTCAAAACGACAATGCCGACCATTTCGTTGAAGGATCGAGGAAGGGTAAATAGATAGGCTTGCCGTGAGTACGCATGACAAGAAAGACAAAGAATGCAATCTCTACTGCATGTTCCGGTACTTACACAAAGGATGCAACACCATTTTGGACGCTGTAGGTATAGGATTGTGTTTCTGTTTCGAGGACACAGTCCACTCCACTGACTTCGGCACTAAAGAGGTGCTCCAGTACTTCGTTCCATTTCATGGCGGATGTAATGAATCCGGTTATCTTGGATGAAGGCAAGGCGAGAGAAGGCAAGGAAGAAATGAGAAGTGGTTCATCATGGGGAGAAAGAGGCGGAAAGCAGCGCACACTTACCAAAGTCTTATTGTTGGCGGGGTAGATAGGTTGCATAACGGTCGCGGATGGACCGCTCGGTATGCCGTCTTTTTTATCATGAGAAGTCGTTGAACACGAGGTGAGGAGTGAGACATAAACGTACAAGCACTACTCATAAAGGCTTCCACTTCTATCTAGCGCTGGATGAATATCAATCTTTGCTTCACGGCGTACCTTTGTCATACATGATCATCATATCGGAAAGCATGGCACATTCATTCAGATAGGAATTGTCCGACAGAGGGTCAATGGTTGTGTCATTGGCTTCAAGTGTAGTAGTCGCTGCTTCTGTTGGTTTGCTCCAGGCACATTCCAACATTTCGTCAATGACCGTTCCAAACCTGGCCATGGAATGCAGGTCAAACATGAGAAGGGGAGGACCAGCACTGTGCATGATAAAGGGCGCAATGACGTGATATTTGCTACCCCAATCGGTGTTCCCATCCGTTACACGATATAAGGTCAAGTTTTGGTCGTATCCATTGACTCCCCTCTCCAGACCGTGACCACTAAAGTTTCGGAGACCCGTCGTATTGGGATAATCCCAATTGATGGTCGCAAAGGCCGTATCATAGGCAAATTCCTCAAAATTTTGCAAGTGTTCCGGCCACACCAACGGTGCCAATCCCATGGTAAAGGCCTCGGCTGTATCCATGATACTCGCGGCCATGCGTTCAAAGCCAAACATGCTGGCATTGGGCCACTGCGCCGCATCCGGAAAAGCATTGGAAGCAATGGTGGCGAGTGCTTTGGCACCCTTGCGTTTGCGTTGGGTAATTTGAAAGGCTTCGGCGAGAGCGCGCTCGGCAATGGCATCAAAATGTTCTTCGGCCAATCGTTCTTCCGAACGGGAAATGACGCTGTGGGCACCATATCCCAAACAGGCTGCTACCGCACAAAGGCACGCGAGAAAGAGCACCCGGCTGGTCCAAAGACTCAGGGAAAAGTTGGGAGACGCACAATCGTCGTGGTGGTTGTTTTTCTTGCCATGGTCATTGTTGTTCTTGGTAGGAACGCCTGTCTTGTTCTCTTGCCTGGGAGGAGGACTGCTTGTGCTATTACCGTTGAGCGCTTCCCCATCGTCGATAGCACTCTCACCGCTCTCTCGGCTCCCGTAACTCTTGTTGGACGACATCGGTCCTGTTGCTGCTGTCATGATTCTATGATTGCTCGATGGATGTCGGTTGAAAGTAATACGTACACAAGAAGGGCAATAATTTGATAGCTTTGTGTGTGGATGGATGTGTGACGGTGTTTCAGTTGTTCGGGTGCTGGTGTGGTGATAAAGCTCTGGCTATTGGTTGGGGTGGATTATTGTGGGATAATCAAAATGGATGCCGGGGCCATTACATGTTGTGTTTGAAGAGCTGTTTGAAGTAACTTCAGGCGGCATGTCATTTCTCTTCTTCCGGACAAACGGGTACACTACCGCAGGAGCTTTATACAAACGCTTCGGGAATTCGGGTATGGCCTGGATGATTGACACTCTACTAGCTAGCAGTACCAGGTACTGGAGTAGTAGTACCAGGTTGAAAGTGGTGAGATGGATATTACAATGTTGCTGTATGTTGATTTAGTATCTCACGATGCGAACCGAAGCTTACAGTACTAGCTAGTACCAGGGTTTAACGAGACAGCAGCACGGAAAACTACTGGGAGTGGGAAATGGGAATTGACTGGTGCTTTCAATTCGAACACGTGTGGTACAATAAATTGTAGCCTTGGAAAAACCGAATTCAGTGCGCGATAGTTATGGCGCAGTAAATTCCTTATGTCTGATTGGAGAGTTCTTTATGCCAAAAAATGCTTCTTTATGCGAATTTAACCTGTTCTCCGAAAAGAAAAAGAATCAGACCTTCTTTTTTTTTAAGACATACAGTACGGAGTAGAGGATCAAGTTAGGTTCTTGTGATTCTTTACTCCGAGTAGCTAAAGTGATCTGACTAATTACAGTTGTTTTGTCCGGTTTGCCAAATGGCCAATTTTGGAAAAACACGAACAATAAGAAGAAGAACAAAGCTTCTTTTGTTTTCGTCTTCAGAAGTGACGTCATTTTCAAATTTAAATCGTTCTTACGGCGACCGTCTTGGAGAATCTGCTTCTGCGGTGGAAAACGTTAATTCATTCACTTGCTGACTTCTTTTGGGGAACAATGATGTCCATTCATGCTGAACAGCTTTGACTTGCACTCTGTTACTGCCAGAGTCAGCACGACCTGCAGCACCACACTGAACACTCAAGCAAAATGATGTTTCAAACTGTTCTTTCTGCTTTCACCAGTTTTCTGCCTCATTCTGTTTTTCAATCCTACATTTTTCCACTCCAGTCAGCCACACTCAGCTGCTGTCAATCATGGTGCAAGACAATCGATCGAAAAGTGCCAATTGTGTCGCTGAAATTGCTCAATGAAAGGTCACGTGATGCAAATCATTTGATGCTAGCCACACGCATGTACCCACAAAGCACAAATGTTCCACCACCAAGCATTCAGATTCAAGCGTCTCAAAGCCCGGCTCTTGTGACTTTTCCAGTCTGGTTTCTCTTGCCGGTTCATGGCCGCATCCAAAAAAAGCCAATTTCATCAGAGGTGGCGATTGCAATGCTTCATCATGAACACAGAAAGGAAATGAGACAAAGTCCACAATGAGCCATCTGCAAGTGTTTTGCAGTGGCACGGTCATCGTTCGGGATGGCAGATGCAACTTGGTTGTCTTGCATCCATGCCTTCAAATGATTGGGATCCCTCAGCAGGATCACATTGGCAGGCTTGATGAGGCATGTTGAAAAATTGGGTGCTGAATGCCAGCATGGTTGACAATGTCTGTCATCGTGATCCATGAGAACAGTTGCAAAGACTTCCTCGGTTGGCTGCAGCCAGAAGACCTTTGTTCTCGATTGATGCAGTCATGAATGAATTCATGTTGTTGGAAAAGAAAGTTGTGCGACAACAGTCAGGGTTGCAAATTTGTTGGGACAATGGAAACACTTGACATTTTTCTGTGATAGGGTGGTTCCTTTGAAATGCTGCAATGTGATTGGTCAATCACGTGATGTCACGCTCTTTCATCGAACCATTCATTGAACATCCGATGAAAAAAAAGGTCACTTTTTGGAAACCCCTGATGTTGAGAATGTTCAACATGCCATGGTGACAGTTGCAAGAAATGGAGGAACATGAATGGAAGACAAGTGCATGTGTGTCTCCCTGTCAATTGTTTTTCTGGGCGTGGCATGGTTGGATGCAGACATCCAATCAATGAGTCCCTCGTCATCTTGAAGCTCGCGACTGACTCAACCTTTTGCTTCCGCACAATTGATTCGGTCTCACATGAGACCGCTGAGAGAGGGGAAGCATGCGAAGGGGGAGCTTTGAATGGAAAACCCTGCGCGCAGACTGCACAAACTTTAGCACAAAAAGTGCAACAGTGACGTTTTGACACTTAATGTTTTCATTGTCATCTATTTAAGAAACACATTTTCTAGATAACAAATAGTTTTCGCATCTAGCTCGCCCTGCTTGAACGCATTTTGGGTTGGATTTTGCCTTTCAATTTATTGCTGGTACATTAATCTACACAAAGCGCCTGTAGAATTTCGGATTTTCGCGCATTTTGCCCTTCTCGTTAGCTTTGCCCCATACGAGCGGATTCTGAATGGGCTCCCACGTAGCTTTGGTACTGAAAGCTACTTAGCTTCGCCCTCAACAGTCGCGAAGCGGCTGGGGGTTCTCCCATACATTAATCGCCCGGGTGGAGTGAGACCCCCCACGGGAAAACAAATAGGAGTCATCGAAAAAATGAGGCTTTTACGTGTTTTATTTCCCTCTGACATCGCGCACCAAACCTATTCCAACTGCAGCAGTTCCGAGAGATATCGGTGGCTTCAGATGTTGTTGACACTGTAGATAATAGCAGCCAAGCCGCAATACAACCATAGGATTCTCCTTGCACAGACATTCTTGACTAGCTAGTCGTGAAGTAGCGATACCGGGTATATAGCAAAGCAATATTTAACGTTTGTTGTATAAAATTAGACTTTGTATAACACTACAAAAATATTATGCAAACAATATCCGAAGAAGAAAGTCTCCGCCTTTTGCGAGACTCGGATAAAGGCGGCGACCTGTACAATGCAACGAGCGAGACCGGCCCATATATTAAGGAGGAGGATCCTCTCAAGTCAGATCATCAAGACCACTCCAACAACAGATATCGTGGCGCTGAAAACTTTGTAGATGAAGATGAAGACGAAGATGAAATGGAAGATACCGTCCTGATGGCCTTTCGCCATCGTGCTTCCACCAAAGTGAGCAGTTTGGATTTTGAACGCATTGTCAATCAATATTCCATTCAAGCGGTCCGTGATCAATGGAATATGGGCGCACTGCCTGTGGATGGAAGTCATCACGGAAATACATCTACACGAAGTGGCGGACGACGCACACACCGCGGTCCCAAAACGAAGGGCCCCAAAACAGGCCGCACCGCTATGCGATGGTTTTTGTCCGTCTTTGCAGGTCTCATGACGGGATTGGCCACGATCTTGATTGTACGTCTTATCATTGGCACTGTATGACACTGTAGCGCAGTGCAGTGTTGCCGTCATGCCGTGGTTATGTACTGGTTTCCCTGTTTTGGAATTTCGTGGAAACACACACTCACCTCTCTAATCTCTTGCTAACTAACTGTGTCTTGCTTTTTTGCATTTTTGGATTCCTTTGTGAAAAAAATATATACTACTGATTGATATTCATAATGACAACAGGTCCGAGTATCTGGCAACTTGGTATCCTGGCGCAGCCATAATTTGCAGTCCCTAATTCTCAATCCCAATTACAGTGATAACTATGTCATATCTGTGTATATTGTCCTCAATGTTGCGGCCGCATTGGCGGCATCGCTCTTGTGTTTGGCGTGGGTCCCACAAGCGGCTGGATCCGGCATTGATCAAGTCATGGCCTATTTGAATGGGATTCGAGGAGATCAGAAATTTACTCGCTTCCCATTGTTTGTTGTCAAAGTGGTGGGTACCATTTTGTCAGTGTCCAGTAGTTTGGCGGTGGGACAAGAAGGTCCTCTGATCCATATCGGTGCCATTATGGGAAGTGGATGTACCAAAATACCAGGCGTCACGTCCATGTTTTTGCAAAAATGTCAAGAATTCTTTGGAAATCGTTGCAGTTGTCCAACAACACGGTGCGAATGTTGCTGCCGAAACTCACCTTCCAGTTACTATATACGAGGACCGACAGTTGTACAACGTATCATAACATGGGCTACCACAGAATTGAGTTATTTTGCGACTGATGCGGAACGCCGCGATTTGGTCTCGATTGGAGCATCGTGTGGATTTGCCGCATCCTTTGGTGCTCCCGTAGGAGGTCTACTCTTTATCTTGGACGATATTTCGAGCTACTTTTCCAAGTCACTTCTTTTGCGAATCTTGGTGGCCAATGCAGTGGGAACCTTTTGTTTGGCCGTGGAGCACAACAATTTGAGCAACTACAGCGTCATCAACCTCGGAACGTACACGTCATCTGACAGCAACATCTTTGTCAATCGCGTGGAAGAAATTCCACTCTACATTATCGTAGGCGTGGCAGGAGGCATCCTTGGTGGTCTTTTTACCAAAACATGCATGTTTATACGACGTAACGTATCGAGAAGATACCCGCCAGAAGGACCAAAGCGTCTCATGTACCAGCTTCTAGAAGTCGCCATTGTCAGTGTCTTGACGTCAGTGGTGATATTTTATTTGCCAACCTTTCAGTGGGCCTGTAAACCAAGACCGGAAGGTTATGAGCTTGATCTTCAAACATATGAATCCGCCTTACATAGCAAAACACGATTCTTTTGCGGGGAGGGTCAAGTCAACGAACTCGCCAATATTCTATTCGGCAGCCGCATTGATGCCATCAAACGAGTTTTGACAAACCCAACACAATTCAAGCTGGAAACGCTTTTGGGGGTCGGAGCGACTTTTTATGTCTTGATGACTCTGACATTTGGCATTGCCATTCCCTCTGGTATTTTCACCCCAACTGTACTCATTGGAGCGTCTCTGGGAGGAGCAGCTGGCATTATCTTTCAAGAAAAGATTGACGAGCAAATCACTCCCTCGACGTTCGCCTTGTTGGGAGTGGCGGCACTGCTTGCTGGAGTTCAACATTCGACTGTCAGTGTAGCTGTCATTCTTGTGGAAGGAACAGGCCAAATCAAAGTCTTGACACCAGCCATCATCACTGTGGTTGTGGCACGATATGGTAAGTACTGTCAACATGCCGTCAAAAGTAGCGATAGCTAAGCTCCTCTGACCAAACCAACCCGCACTCCATTGTTCAGTGTCAAAATGTATACATTCCAGGGGAATCTTCAATGCAGTCATGGATTTTAAGGGAATGCCGTATCTTTATGCTGGTGAAGAGCATAGAAGATACGATGCGATCGAAGTCAGAGATATTCTCTTTGACGGCCCAGTCGTTTCTGTTTCGCCCCGGGAGCAAGCAAAAAGCATTGTGGAAATGCTAGAAAGCAACTGCCATAATGCATTCCCGGGTAAGTTTCCTTGAGATCCATATTTCTCTTGACTTCTACTAATTTCAGCGGCTACAAATCGCTCATATTTTGCATCTTGCTCTATTCACCCGGCCTTCACAGTAATTGATCCAGATACAAAAAAGTTCCTTGGGATGGTTAGACGTGATCAGATATGTGCTCTGCTCGAATGTGGTGTGTTTGATACCTCCTTTGGAGATGGTGCGATCACACCGGCGTGGACAAGACCCGAATCGGGTGTGAGCAAAAGTCCTCTAATGCGTAAGTTAGGCGCTCGCTCCCGATTGTCGACCTATTCTTCATATAGATTCCTCATTTATTCTTTTTTCCTTCAAAATCTGCAGGATGGGCCTTCCTTATCAACGACGACAGATACGATTACGTAAAAGAAGCCAGCAAGTTGCCTCCCGCTCCAAAAACAGTTGAGCGAGCTCCACGGTATAGCGTCGTGGCCTCTCCCAAACTACAACTTGCAGTATTCTCGGAACTCCCAACGGAATTTGCAACCGTCTCTCTCCACAAGTCAAAAGCATTGTATGTCTCTTGGCTTAATCCGGACTATGAAGACTACTGGTTAAATCTTGGTGCAGTAATGAACCGTGGAGCCTTCAGTGTGCCGTAAGTCCTTGGACAATAAAACTGGAAATACGTACTGTATCTTGCCGAGGAAGTTGCTTACACGATTTCTTTTCCTGTAGTGAATTTTGCCCGGTTTCGAAGGTTTACAATCTTTTCGTTAGTATGGGCCTTCGGCATCTCGTCGTCTTAGGCGGAGATTCAGGAGGTGAAGTTGTGGGCATAATTGCCAGAGCGAATTTGATGCCAGATTACATTGAAGTAATGACGGGGATCTAGCTAAGTCACAATGTGTGCGAATCGTTATAATTGTCAATAACATTATCCCATACGTCAGAATTGCTAATTGCTCGAAGAGATCAGCTGGGGGGTCTTTGAAACCTGAAACTTCGTATGTTTGCTAGCTGTCTTTCATCAGGCGCGCGCTATCATAGGCTTTAGCATTGATGGCTTCCGTGTCACCGTACTTGAGGCTTTCGTAATTACATGCGAAGGTCCGCTTTCCTTCCTCGTTATCGATGCCTCCGCCATCACAAATGTCCTAACTCGTACCAACCCGCTCACACGACAAGCGCCAAACCGAAGTCGATCGTATACGATGTTGTGCCCCACCACGGTGGCGCCATCTATAACCGTCCTGGAATCAGCTGAGATGGCCCCAAAATCGTACATTCTCTCTCCGAAATACAAAATCCGGCCTTCGAAAGCAGCTCCTAGCATCCAGCCGACGAGCCGGAACATAAGGGTGCCCCAAATTACTCGAAACAGCGACCAATGCTGATAAGTATCAAACGAATTCTTATAGACTCCGTGGAAGAAGCGAAACATAGGAATCCGCACTCCGAAGTACGTGACGGCTTGTACGACCCAAATCACAACAAACCAGGCGATAGATTGGGCCAACAAAGATGCTGCGCAGATTGGTATGATCGTCAGGAGGGAGAGTGCATCAAACGTCAGCGACCACACAAAGTATGCGGGGACAATAGTGAAGAGGACGGCTCCTAGCACGACCAAATCAAGAACAAAGGTAGCAATCTCTTTTGCATACAGCCTGCAGGAATGGCTCATTTGGTGTTTCTTCTTTAATCGTTCTCCGAGAACATTCTCATTGACGATGCTGAGCGGTGGAATAATCGACTGCACAACAGTGACTCCCGAGGCAATGTGACAGAACTGGCCGAGGCTTGCTGCTTCAATAACTGTCCTGTGGAAAACACCATCACTTTTGATATCAAATGTAACCGTCTCCATGAAAGAACGGTGTACACTAACTAGGTCCAGTTTAGATGGAGGAAATGACTCCATCTCAACTTTTGAAACCAAGTCAATGTCCATGCCATGTAGCATCAAAATAATGTTGCATAACCGGGAATTGCGTGCAAACAAGCGGAATGGTAGCGTAACAAGCAGGAAATGGTAGTCGGCTGCCCAATCTGCCAGATGATAACACCAAAATCTACTGAGCTTGCCAGGTCTTCGCTTTCCAACAAGCAATAGCTTGACCACAATGCTGCTGAGAAGCGATAACAGTATGCAAGTTGCTCCAAAAATAAGCCAGTAATCAACAGTGCCAACAGCCACATCTCCGGGTGCAGCATTGATGTATTCTGCTCCAATCCACATGCCATATAGCAAGCTTAGCTCAACTAGAACCCAGGCCATTTTAGATATACCTACCGGGAGCCAGTACGGAAACCGTGGAGAGTCACTCTCGTCTTTCTCGTCTGCTACAAATGCCGGATTCCCGGTCAATTTCACATTGTCTTCTACGTCTGCTCCCTCCGGTACAACTGACAACATCTCAACGTACACCCCGTTTCCGATTTTAACACCTGGGCTCAAAATGCCTCGGATGACACACCGATTCCCGACGGAAATCGGACGAAATGCCATCAGGGGCCCCCTCTCGAATCGTTCCCAAGAGGAGAACTTACGGCACTTTATCGTGTGGCACTTCAAAACCGTGTTCTCCCCCAGTGTCACCAAATCAAATTCTCGCAGGAACGCATCCAACTGACAAGTGGGATCCAGCTTCGCCCCCATAGCAATGTAAAACCACCAAAGTAAAGGAGTGTTTTTGATGAAGTGGCCTACCCAAATTTCCCATAGATCGACCAATCGATCCACAAACCACCATCGAACGTAGAAAAAGGAGGGCGTCACAACACGGCTTTGCTTGTACCTCCCAATCACCAGCCATTTAGCCATTATCACAAGAAAAGAAAAGGTGACCATCCATATCGGGACCATGAGAAGAAGCATCAGCTCGTAGGTTTTGAGAGATTCGTACGCAATGTAGCAAGGAAGGACCGGGACGGCGAACAGCACAACAATAAGCAGCGAAAGCAGAATTTGAAGGAATCCAGTAGACCACCATGACAAATGGGAACTCTGGCTTAGCTGCAGGTACAGGGCGTCTGTCATTAGAGGATTTCCCGATGACTCCAAAATGTGCTCTTTCAGACTGGACGGCGTCGGATACCGATCGAGACAGTCGGGAGCTAACGTGACGTACATTTGAGTCTCGATATCCCTTCGCAAAGGCACCGAGGCAAAAGACGTCAAGCCCAATTCTTCCCAACTCAATTCATTGTCGAATCCTGAGCCCACGTATCTTGCCAGTATATTGTCGAGTTCGCTTCCGTGTAGGTGCGTCAGAATTTTCTGTTCGCCAAACTTGACTTGTGTTTTTTTGCTTCTAGATTCTATGATGGACTTGAGATCGGGTATGGCCTGCTCTTCCATGATAGTCTGAATATCAGGGACAACAACACGATCGCGTCTTTCTGGATAATCGTACAATATTGTGATCTTCTCTTTTAGGATTTTTGTCTTCGTGAGTCGCCGCAAAACCAAGCCTTCTTGCGTTTTCGGGAGAGACCCCTCAGACACCGCCAAGACGCTGGAAGGCTCTATGCCAGTCGATTCGGTAATGGCCTTTGCGACATCCCGACAAACCGCTTTGACTGTCTTGCCATTGGTCGACTTGAAGACTTCAAAGACTACCTCGACTGTGCCACCAACAGAAGAATACGCAGCGACGCATCCAGGTTTCACTTCCGGTCGAGCATCTTCGGCAACCCACTCCACGTCAGGGGGGTAATATTTTATATTCTCTTTGTTTGTCATGGCGTCTTTGCTGCGACCACAGATGTACAAGTGATCTATCTCCCAGAAACCCAAATCTCCTGTACGGAGAAACTTTTGCTTTGACCCTTTCAGTCGCGCTTGAAAGATTTTCTTGGACAACTTTTTGTTCTTGTGATAACCACCTATTTTGCCTAGGGCTAAAACTGCAGGGTTGTGGACCCATACTTCTCCTACGACACCGTTTCCGGCCCTTGTCCGTGTGGTAGGATCTACAACCAGGATCGTGACCTCCTTCGGCAAAATCAATCGCCGTGCAACAGCCACCCAATTCGTTGGCGCCACATTGAGGGTGGTTGGCACGAAAACATATTCTTTTTGAATCCAGGAAACCGCTAACACGCTTTCGGCCAGTCCATAACCAGCTATCACATCGCATTCCTTATGGAGCCGGTATGGGCCAAAGAGCTTGCGAAACCTGGATACGGTGTCGTACCGCAAGGCTTCTCCGATGTTAAGCAAATGCCTTAGCGAACGGAAATTCATATTCATTGCATTCTTCTTCTCTGCAGTCAGCAGCTCAAACTTCCGCATGACCAAACGATACGCAGGATCCGGTGCTGCCGTCCAGGCGATCTTGTATCGCGACATCAGTTCCAACCACTGAAGCGGAGATTGCTCAAATGTCATAGATGACATGAGATGCATGTGGCATCCACTCATGAAGGGACAAAGCATAGTCAAGAACAATCCAAGGTGGTGATCTGGTGGCAGCCATGAAAAACCTTCCAGTGCAGCACCATCTTGGAAAATAGTGGTCAAGCTCATCCGTGTCATTTGTATTGCTTCATACAGAGCGACAAAGGTGATCGCGACAACTTTTGGATCTCCAGTGCTTCCAGTGGTATGTTGGAAACAAGCCACATCATCTGGGACAAGCGTCCTTTCGTCGAACGAATCCCTATCGTCACTATCTTGAGAGGATAGGAACGAAGTTCGTGGGGAACCACTTGCGTCTTCAGAGGAAGCGGATGGTGCGGCCGGCTGCCTCCAAAAGAAGGATTTTCTCGCTGCTGGCCCACCTCCCCCACCACCAAAGATCGACATACGAGCTCTTGCAGCGCCCTTTTGAAAGCTTGAACGCTTTTCAGGCAGTTTATCCACGCAGTGCCACGGAGCATCCATGGGCCACATGAGACGACTAGAGGAGTTTCTGTCGGCTGTGTCTTCCTTTTTCCAATATTCGACGACCGAGTCTGTGAGGATCAGTGCTACCGGAGATGCAGCCTTGATGATCAGATTCATTTTCGTCAAATGGTCATCAAAAGGGGCAATGGGACTTCCTACCAGAATGGGCACCACACCGCATCGTAGACACCCCAACCATGCTGAAATATAGGACAACCCATAATCGAGGCACAAAACAACATGCTCTCCCTTATTGACTTCCCACGTGTACCGCAAATGATAGGCTAGTGTACCAGCATCCTCCCAAGCCTTGCCAAAGGTCAAGGTCTGTGTCGCCTTGCCGTCGGCTTCATAAAAGGTGGCAAAGGTATCATCTCCGTGTTTTGCAACGACATCTTCCAGATCCTTCAAGAGTGGAACAGCAAGGGTGCTCGTGGAAACGCTGCTGCGATTGGAATACGAAGGTCGTAGCGGTGCCACTACATCCTCTTCCTCGTGACCCGTTTCTGTTATTTCGGCTTCCTCGCCCGATTCGCCGTCTTCCTCCTCATGTTCTGGAATTTCCTCGATAGGAGGCACTGCTTCTCCTAGTGCTTGTTGTAACTGCATCCGCGCCACGGAGGATCTTTCTTTCTTGGCTTTGACATTGGCCGCCAATCGATGCCGGTCTTCCATTTCCCTTCGTATAGCTTCCATTTCTTCTTCGGCCTTGGCTGCAGCTTGTTGTGCCTGAAACAATTCCAGGTCGCGTTCGACAGCTTCTGCTTCGGCCGCCAAAGTATCGGCAACCTTGAATTGTTGGGATGCTTCCAGGGCACCTTTCTCGGCATCGGTTAAGGGATATCGAGTAGTAGCTGCCGGTTTGGCATCATTATTATCGTTGTCATCGTGGTCATCATCACTGTTCCTTAGTTCATCCATTCGGGGCAGACCAAAGGTAGAAGATGCTAGGTAGGAATCGGATAAAAAGGTGTCTGGTATAACAAACGAATCCTCCGATTTGTTACTCGATGTTCGGTTCAAGTGTTGCATAATGAGACTGCCACGAGGGTTATAATGACGGCTTTGGTTAAAGCTAGCACGAACTTCGGCTGCCATGTGTTCACTGTCATCCATATTAAAGTCATCACCGTCGTCGTTTTGACGCTCACTCATAATCTCACTAATGTCGTACATGATATTGTCGGTTTGACTATCATCGAGTCCACTAGTAGTATTGCTGTCGTCGTTCATTCTGTTTTGCTCGTCTTCGGTTTGTTCGTCGGTCTGTTGACTATTATCATTCAAGTAATTACTGTTGTCGTTGCGAATGGCGTTGTCGCCATCCTTCCCGTTGCTCATGTTTATCTCTAATATACCTGCCTTGATAGGTAAGTGTGGATTAGAGGGCTGATACAATAGGATGGTTTTTCTGGAAACAGATATATGGTTTGTTAAGGAAGATATCCAGCTTTGGATAATCAGGCCATGCTATCTCCTGCTGCTCTTTGTAGGTTGTTGTCTATGGAAGTGTAAGCAAATCGTTTGCAAGCTCTATGTCACACAGATATATCCAATCAATTATATAGTGGCAGTTGGATTGCTGCTTATACTCTCTGAAGCTATAAAGCAAGGCGGATTTCTACAGTTCTAACTAGCTAGCAAGAAGTTTGCTAGCGACTAGCTACAAATAGCCAGTACAACTGTTGCTCTTACTGCTGCTTGGCGGCAGTCTATCACTAATGCAGTCATTTAAATTACCAAGCAAATGGACTGAATTAGATACGTTTACCCAATGTATTATTACTTTCGAAGTCGAGGCGCGCGTGATGTTAACTCCATTCGTACCGACTATTTTGTTTGGGCCTTTTGGGGTGACCTGTAGGGATGGGGAGAATAGATGTATCAATGAACCGGTGAAAGGAGTCTGCCACTCAAGCTACTTCGAGCTACTACTAACTAACTTTAGCTGTACTGAGTAGGTTTCGGCAAGCTTGAATGAACCCGCTACAACAACGCAGCACCGATCGGGTCATCGGTATCTTTTCCTCTAAGATATTTGTGTGATTTTCTTTGGTTCCCCCGGTGCGCAGGTCTCACGAGTATCGAATCAATAATGCGTCATGCTCAAAATGTCAACAACACGAACAGGCAGAAGAAATTCAAATTTGGATGACACAATAAAATTAATGATGATAACAACAAACAATGACGAGAGAGCGGCAAATAGTCAGTGCTTCAGCATTTACATTGACAGATGCCTTCGTAACCACTTCATCATGCATTACTCGAGATAACAACAGCCATAGCCATCAGCTACACCCCAATGTCATTGCACTCTATCAGACAAGAGAATTCTGGAAAAAGGAGATGTCCACCCAAACAGTGGAAGAGTGGACTGTGGAAGAGTTGACGAACTGGATCCAATCCAGGATCCATCGTGCTGGGTATAACGAGCTTGGTGAAAAGCCCAACCAGAAGTGTGCTCATTTGATTGAGAAATTGATCCATGTGATTAAGCAGCAGGACATTACAGGAGGATTGCTTCTTGCCGGTGGCAAGTCCTACTTGGGCGAGAAAGCGTCATCTGTCCTTTGCAAACGAGAAAAGGCGCGCCTTCATCACGCATTGGCTTTCATCTTCAGTATTGTTGAGGAGGCTAAGGAGCTACAAGGAGTTGTACCTTACTGGCAACGCCTTTGGATGAGCAGTGCGGCTGGCAACGCCCTTTATGCGGAATACGAGGGTACCGATCAAGGTGCAAAGCTAAGACTGGCATTAAAGCCATGCCCACTCGCTGATATAAGGTATACCAAAATATGCCATCTCGAGGCTGCCAACGATGTCTTGGAGGCAGATCTAAATGTGGACAAGATGATTTTACCGGTTGGAATTGCCTGTCGTTTCTTGGTTGTTTCGGTGGCTCCACGAGAGGACCCAACAGTTGTCTGGTCCAACCTAATCTACGTACGGAATGATCTGCACGTGGATGGTGTTGCAAACGGGTCAGACGATTTCACTTCAGCAACCGCGGGGGCAACAAAGCGACAGCGCAAAAGAGGCAAGAGAAAGGCATTGAAGCACCGACTGCGGTGGGAATTGATAGCTTCCGTGGACTTTAGTCAGCATGGCTCGGCGTTACCAGGACATTGGCATCTCAACCGAACTTCTAATGGAGACCTGGTACCCCACCTAAGCCTTGGAATCGGGGACGAGGACAGTCACCAACGCGAGGTCTGGCACGGGCATGAAGATGGCTGTCCACTCTGGTGGCAGTTCATACCCAATGGTATGGTTTACAAGGAGAAACCACGGCGTCTTCTGCTCTCACTAGACTGTTTACGATGACCTACCTTAACGTTATAGAGCTATGAGTAAAAAATGGTGTTGCAACTGCACGGCCCAGAGCAACAGAGCATCAGCCACTCCGATCAGACTGTGACGCTGCGATGACTGTAGAGAAATAATCTAGTGTTCTTTTAAAGACACCCTATTAGCAAATTCCTCAGACGATCCGACCTCGACTCCCAAAAAACTTTTTTATGCTCTTGCTACATGTATTTCCTCCAGATATATCAAAAATGTCATGGATATTGGCGGATTAGTATGTAAAGTTATCTATGAGCGGAACTGCTCTCGTTTGTACTACGGCTGTACTGTTCCCACGGAGGTCAATGTGTGCTGTTTGCCTTGTTCGCTCAATGTCAAAATTGCGAAAGAGCTCATACAGGTCCCGAATAATTTCCGTGATGGGGCCATGTACCAGAACGGACCGCTCCCGATAGGCCTCCCCAAGCTCTAAATCGACATGTCGTAGCTCTCTGGCCTCAAAATATTGCAGCGCCATTTGTTTGATCAAATTTTGTTCGTATCCACGTTTGCAATTGTGAAAGTAAATCAAGGTTAAGTGCGTATTGGCACCCGTGTTGATGGCAAGGGAGAAGCCATGGCCAAGTTTCCGATTGCCATTGTTACCAGGTCTATTCGCCATTTTAACGTCAGATTACGCTAACTAGCAAGTGTTCGTAATGAGAAATGTTATAATGGAATATCAAGAGGGTCTGAATCCATCCAATGGTGTGGCCATGTTAGAGCGGGTTTGAGGAGGTCAGAGAAAGGGTACAAAGTCGGTATCGGGACTCACTTGTATTGTTGATACCCGAACACGTCAGTCGTGTGTCTCATTTTTTCCTGATCTACAGCCATTTTACTTCCTCCTGATGACAACTTGGGCATAGTAGGTGTCATAACACACTGAGCTACTATAGCAAGCTAGTTGTCGACAGAGAGCAGATGCAGCGCTGTATTAACAGAGACCGAAATTCATATTCTAATAGGCTTCAGCCGTTAACCCTTCTCCCCAGAAAAAAATGAAGCCGTGCTTCCGTCGCTATGGTTGGGTCGTATGCTTGTCCTTGTCCATATCAATAATATTCCACGCGGATGGCCTAAGTAATAATATTGGCACTACTGGCACGACATCACCCACTAGTAGTAATACCAATCAGCAAATTTCGTTACGAGAATTACTGTCGACATGTGTGGATGCCTGCCAAAGAGGGTGTCATGAAATCCGATGCGTTCAACAAGCCCGCCAAGACGGATTCGGCCTCGAAGTGGAATGGAAAGATGCCCGAGATCCCAAATCGGCGCTTACCGAAGCGGATGCACGGGCCCAACAAGCCATTGTCACGTCGTTATCCAACGAGTGGGGTCCTGCATTGACCATTGTGGGCGAAGAAGATGATGAAGAAGACAAAGATGACGACAACAATCACAAGGACGACAAGACCACCGGATCTACGAGAGGAGATGAAGCATTCCTACGCCGTGATTTGGTCAAATTTAGCGTCGACAACAACAATGTTCATAATGATAATGATGATGATGATGATGTACACGTCAACTTGCAAGATGTTGCCATTTTTGTAGATCCTGTGGATGGGACCAGGGAATTTGTGGAAGGACGTTTGAAAAATTGCCAAGCCCTTGTGGGCATTGCCGTCCGGGGCCAAGCCATGGCGGGAGCCATTGGCATTCCCTTTCCGTCGGGAGACTTGTCCGCCGAGACAACCGTTGTCTATGGACAAGTGGGGGTTGGATATGGCGTGGTGGGAACTCCTCTGGAACCAAATCATGAAAATTCCAACAGTTTACTACGACCCATCCTGGCTTCGGGAGATGCCACCATTGATGTCATGGTGACTGCCCGTCGTATCATTGAAAATGAGCTGGGTGGTTCGAATGCCTTGTATGGAGGTGCGGGAAACAAAGTATTGGCCACCGCTTTGGGATATGCGGATTGTACCATACAGCATCGGTTTGGAGGAGCTTGGGATACGTGTGCTCCCGAGGCGATTTTGCGGGCCATGGGAGGTCACATGACGGATATGGCAGGAGAGGAGCTACAAATCCACCAACCTAATGCAGCCAAGGAGGGGCTGGTTCGATTGGGATTTGTTGCCACGGGACAGAAATCAGTGATTTCCCACAAGGAGCTGCTTGCAAATCTTCATGCAAATGATATTGTGCAAGCATATATTGCCAAAGGAAAAGATCGTGTCAACCAATAACAACAGTAGGTTAAAAATGTGAAAAATCCAGTAAAATCTATATATGTGTCATTTCTAATTCTAGCGATCTCTCCGTGGATGCCGTATCACCACTATCTTCGCTGGAATTCCGACCCTCAAAACGAGTGGAAGCTTTTTTGAAGGACTTTGGCTTGTCGACTTTCTTGTACATGGCTTTTCCTAAAGCGACACCGGCGGTTTCCGGCAACATCCATGTCAAAATGCTCACGGTCGTACAGGCGCTTACCATGGCAAAGCCTGTAAATAATTTCGAGTTGCTGGGTCGTACCAGCCATGGACTGGAAATTCCACCCAATCCGGCGAGGGCATCGGCAATGGAGTGTGCTGTATTGCGAATTGATGTGGGTAATAATTCTGCCGCGTGAACCCACGTGACGCTCGTGGCTCCCATGATGAACATGCGTGCCATGAAACTAAAGACCAAAAGTGTGGTTTGATTGGCTTGCTTTCCAGTCACGTCTTCTCGATGTGCCACAATGCTCAAGGCCAGAACGCAGATGCCTCCCAAGAAGTAGGGGATCGTTTGTGTCAGGATCCGTCCCACGCGATCGACCAATAATAAGACAATGGTTTGTCCCACTATTTCTGCCATGGATGTAATAAAAATGGCCAGATAATCATAATTAAATTCCGCTCCGTCCTCGAGGTCCTCCACGTCGGCAATGGCTCCGTCAAAATCCGCAAAACTACGTAGTATACATAAAATAAATCACAAGAGTTTAACTTGTGTGAGCAAACATAAAAAGAAATTACACAAAACATAGGATCCCGCACTGCACTTCCGAGCCTTCCAGAGGAACTTACGCTAATGTCACGACTTGAATGGTACCCCAATAAATGAGATCCAAAAAGAGCCAAACTCCAAAAAAACAGAGAATCGTCCCGGTCCATTGACCATGAAATAAACTTTGGTACACCTGAACATGTGGATGATGATGATTGTGGTGGTTGGCACTACTGCTGCTATCGACGGGCTCGTCGATATGATCAAAACACTTTTCGTGTTCAAAGCTGACCCCCGGATCGACCACCGCGCCACCCGCGCAATAGTCGGCGTCGTCTTCCTCTTCTTCCCCAATGATGAGTTCGGTCGATTCTGGAAACAAACGATGGGGATCTTGTCCATTGAGTTGGGCCGCATGACGAAGAACTTCCAACGCCGCCTCGTGTTGGCCCTGTTCCACCAGCCACCGTGGACTTTCCGGGACCCACAACCATCCAAAGATGGTACTCAGGACACTGGGAATACTCGTCATCAAGAGTAACAATCGCCAGCTTTCGGCTTGTCGATAGGCAATATACGCACACAGGGGTGTCGCACTGGTCCCGACGGTCCAAAAATATCCCAAATACAGGAGCGTCTTGCCACGATCTTGACTGGAGCAAAACTCGGCCTATTATCAATCAGGTGGAAGAGTGAGTCAAAAACAGAGGTTAGTTAAAATAAATAAATACATAAATAAATGTTCTGCCATGTAATGGATATTCACAGCCACTAACTTACCATAGTATCAAAGGGTATCACAGTACCACCTACTCCAAATCCAACACAAAATCGTAATAAAATCAAGACATAATAATCGGGCGAGGCCGCACTGAGCATTCCACAGACCGCCACAATGGTACTGGAAATCAAAAAGGTGGGTTTCCGTCCGACGGAATCTCCCATGGGCCCCAAAATAAAGGTCCCGGCCATGATGCCCACAAAGACACTGCTGCTCAAAAAGGACGCCGCGTGACTGGACAAGTCCCATTGAATTTTAATGGTTTGGTGCAAAAAGGAAATCACCATGACCACCATGGCATTGACACCATTGGACATACCGACGGCCCACAAGAGGCGACGATGAAAACAACCGCGGCCACCGCCATCGACATTTCCCAATGAGTCAATCGCGTCATCAATGGTCAATTGGACGGCCGCGATTTCCTTTTCTGCAGTTGGCATCATGGTAGTAGGATGGTCCATGTCGTCGTCGTCTTGTTCTAATTGAGGATGATTGTCGCTGTGCAAGCCAGCCGTGGTAGTCGTTCTTGGAGACATGACAAAAGTAGTAGTTGTGTTTTTAGCTTTTGGAGATACGGCACCACCTGCCACGATAGCCGTAGTCATTCCGTGTGTGTGATGGACTGGAGCAACAACGATTTGTTGTTGTTGTATGAGAATAATTGTTCGAAGGCTTCGCAATGGTGGGGTGTTTTAGTTGGATAGATAGACTACTAGTAGACCTATTCTGCCACAGTCTTGTTCAGATCACGATAGCTACTATCTAGCTAGCTAGATAGAAAAATCGATAGAGGTTTTAGTGAGAAACTTGACTGTTGAATTAGTTAGTACACGCGGTATCGTACTACTAGAAGCGAACAGGCAACTGGTGTAAAAGACCTCGTTGATCGTTGATTCAGTTACTTGATTGATTTCTCACTTTCCATCCGTACTCAAAAAATTTGGAGCTCCGCGCTGTGGCTTCCGGCAAAACCGTCCAATCCGTCCAATCAGCCATTGGTGCGGTCTCTTGGCTAAATAGTTCTTGGTCTTTTGTGAAGTCTTTTGTGATCGCCTGGCGCATGTCTAAATCTTTTCCTCTCGTAAAACGTTTTCATCTAGATGCTTCATTCGTGTCAATCTTTCTGTGACCTCCATCCATCTGGTGCAATTCTCACCAGTTGCTTGTGTCTGTCTTCAACAGGTTGACAACTTGCAACTGTGTTGGGCCTGCTGTGGCATGACAGTGGGAACAATGTGACCCCCATCATATTTTTTTAACAAAGCTCCAACAAGCTGGTCCAATGATCCCCTGCATCAATCACTGTTTTTGTTGAACAAATTCACAGTTGTTTCTGACCTGCATGGTTCAAGTTGCCAAAAACGGATTTGGAGTTGTGAAAACACATTTGATTGTCAAATGCAAGCTTTGAGGAATGCGTTGTGATGGAACCAAAAAACACATGTTTTTGAACTTTCAAAAAACGAGTGCTGCTGTCTTGAGAATGACTGAAACGCCCATGTCCAGACAAATGACACCAACAACTTGGAGTCCGCTGACATGTCGGTTTTCAATTGGCATGACAACTGCACTGCGCTAAAAGCTACAGGCCTTTTGAGTTGTTTGTAAATGAAAATTATAAGCTTTAGAATGAAGCTAAAATGAATGTAATATTTGAGAGAGGTTCAGCTCGAGATCCTCGGCGCAGTCCTCTCTCTGCTAAGTTGAACGATGCTTCTACGTGAAGAATCGGCGCGCCAGTTGCATGGTTTGTTGTGACTTTGTTATGCAACGATAGCTCGTGTTAAAAGGGAAACAGAACAAAACGTGTTCTGAACCACATGCATCATTGTAACGGTCTAAAAGACACAGCCGTTACGATGTGTAGACCAGCGTCTGATGACGATGGTTACGTGGTCTTGGAATCTATCCTTAGAGACCTTCTTCACTGCTTGTGAAGAGTTGGGCTAGCAGCAACTAGTCCGACATGCTGAGAAGCGTGTCTTTCGTGAATGACCCTGATTGAGTCACGACCCTGTGAGTCCCGTATGAGGACACTCTATGCATAGCCAATTGCAGGAAAATGAGGGCCT
>Ga0163149_10002272_pt1 | contig 23427 bp, 26 predicted proteins | sample OliLakLV19MP5G1_FD_148604 | JGI IMG/M metagenome (GOLD analysis project Ga0163149, IMG submission 148604) | Freshwater microbial mat bacterial communities from Lake Vanda, McMurdo Dry Valleys, Antarctica - Oligotrophic Lake LV.19.MP5.G1 | ecosystem: Environmental > Aquatic > Freshwater > Lake >...
GGTGGCAAAGAAATAACGGCACAGTGCTGATTGTTTGATTCAAATTATCGAGCCACCAGTACTGATGGCAGATTTAGTAAAATCACCCACACAAATCCGCGAAGACCCGTTTTTTTTAAAAGAACGGTCATTTGCCGTTCGGTAATGGTGGTGTTCATAACGTTTCTCCTGCCGCTGTTTAGGCGGCGTTATTGCGCAAACGTCAATGTAAACGGGTTAGCGATAGTGCGCCCGCCAAAACGCTTGAGCAGCTCGACCACATCGTCTGTTTTAATGTGTTCACGAAAAATGATTTCCTGAACCTCAGGCCTTCTAGTGCTGGGAATTCGCATGGCAAAGAACTGCCAGAGAACAGTACTGTGATAATTCTTCGCCAGTTCAGGAAATTCGACTAGAGGGCGAAAATCAGTTTGCCTAAAATCGTCTGCGTATTCGAAGTGCCACAGGCTGTTTTGCCTGGTCAGTGTTCCAACCAGCAAACCGCCATACCTGAGAAGAAATTTTGCATCAAGTTCAGGCGGTGCATGCGAAAAAGCAGAAATACTCTTTTGACACATATCGGTCTTTCCTCCATATCTTTGTTGAAACCGGCTATTTATGCCGATTTGATCTAAACACCTAACCCTTGCTCGCAGGTCGCAGAGCTATCGCGAGCTTGTGCAGTGCAGTGCATAAGGAATCTACGTGAGAAGTGCGGATGCACAACGAAGGCGGTCTGAATGAGTAAATTGGTCTGTTTTATGCAAGTCCGCCGGCGAAAAAAATGTTGATACATCAAAATACTACGATCTTTGGGGTAAGGTTGCCAAGGGTGCGACGCAAAGGGTAGCGCCCAAAGTGCAGTCAGCCTAGTCGTTATACGCAGCAGATCACCGGATCTAACTATCAGAGCTGCGCCACCACATACGATATTAGAAAAAGAGAAAATCTTTAACATAACTGAAAGATGTTACCAAGTTATTAATGACTATTACCGAGTTGTTAGATATGCCCTGCGGTCGGCGGCAACTGCCAACCGTTAGGTCCATCCGGGCGCTGATTGAGAGGTCCACTGCTAGCCTTTGCTGCCCTCGCTACCGTCAAAACCGAAGGTGTTTCAGGTCCTGAGGTCTGAATGCTTTTGGTAAGAGACTCAAGCATTTTAGATGCAGCGGCTTGAGCAGGCTCTTTACCTCCTTTATTGATCGCTCAGACTGGCAGTTCATCTATGTAATCAGTCAGTTTCGATTGTATTGTTTAAGCGCATCAACTATAGGTTTAGGCATTTTTGCCAGTTTATCCAAGCTGGAATAGACCGGATTGTTGGCAACTGGAAAAGTTTTAAGGTCTACATTTTGTTGAGTTTCGAGGCGACCATTGCCAATCAAAATGTTATCAAAGGCTGTGCTGTGGCTTGCGCCACCGGGGCGGCGAATTTCCCCGCCGCGAGTCATCCAGTCAAGATGTGCATTCTCGACAATATTCCCATAGGTATTGATCTTCGTTGCATTTATGCCGCGATGCTCGCTCCCTACTGAAAAACCGAAGTCGGCCGCGGTTATGTAGTTATAGCGAATTTGTACATCGCTTCCGCCATCGATATAAATGCCCGGTGCCGAACGGCTGTAGTTATAGGCTGAATTTGTTTTAGTGCTTATTTCTGAGGCATAGTTGAACTCCACCACACCGCGTGCTTTGTCTAGAGCCGGGTTAGGCGACTTGCCTTCGCCGCCGATCACATCAATGAATATGTTGTCGAGTCGATAACCGGCATTGCCAACGATTTTAAAGTCTTTGACGTTGCCGTTGATGGGGATTGCTTCAAGCTGGCCCAGTTTGAGGTCGTGAACTTTGTTGGAAAGGATCTGCACGTCTTTAACAGTTTCACTTTCGCTGGCGCCACGGCCATAAATCCTTATGGCCTCTGTGGATTGGGCTCCATGTAAATTATTGCCGGCAATAATGATGTTACTAATGTTTTTACCTTCGACCTTGATGCCGGCCTCCAGACCGCTGAACTTTCGCACCTCGAAGTTTTTGATGGCGACGTCATAGATATTAGACCCAACGCTGAAACCCGCAGTGCCACGCCCCGCTGTCTTGCCGCCAGGCTCGATCACGGCGGGGTTTTCCGCATCAGTTTGGACCACCAAATTTGATTTGCCAATCTGGATCCGTTCTTTGTAAATTCCTTGCTCTACGTTAATTACGCTGCCCGGGGGCGCGTTATCCACAGCAGTCTGAATAGATGCGCATGGATTAGCTTTTGTGCCAGGCTGGTAGCGCTCATCGCCAGGTCGTTTTGAAACGAAAATTTTTGGTTTTTGCCAATCTGCGCGTGTCTGGTCTGACACTGTGAGCAAACCTTTTTTGAGAAAGTCCTGGGCAATAGGTGGCAGCTGCTGACCATCGCCGTGAAGATATTTTTTGCTTGAGCTGCATCTACTGCAACTAACTGGGAGCGCCCGGTGGCAACTTCAGGCTGTGCTATGCGCGCGGTTTCTCTAAGCGAGCTGCGCTCCGAGTTGACTGAACCGACAGAGTCGCCGGAGCCGGTCGCCTGAGAAAGGAAGAGTTTCGGAAGCTTATATTCAGCCAGTGGTGCACCAAATGATGCCTCGAGGCTGGAGCGTTTTTGAGGGCCTTTAGGAAATGAATCGGTCCAATTTTCGATATAAGCAGATTCGTGCAATTTATTGTCGAGTTGACTCGCCCCTGTTTTGCCCCGGCTTTCTATTGTTGGTTTGTCAGTCATAGATAACCCAAGATTGTCAATGCACTAACATTGTTCACACCATTATTCATAAAATACGTGAAAGTTACGGGCATGGAGCTTTTGCGGCGTGTCTTTTACTGGTTAGTAGTTCATAGTTGTCACTGCTGCCTAATTGGGCGTAAGCCGCGCGCACTTTGGCTGGTAAATTTTCAATTTTGGCGGCTGTATTGAGTTCGGCTTGAGTTAATCGGCCATTATGATCGCCATCAATTTTGTTGAAGCTATCTTTAACGATTTCGATACTGCTTTTTTTCACTATTTAAAGCCTGATAGAACTGGCTTTGCCCCTGGTTAATTGCCATTATTTCGTCTGGAGCAATTTCGCCGCTAGCGTCAGTATCGATGCCGCCAAAGTGTTCGTCTAGAATGTCGACGCACTGATAATTACGCCCTTCTGTACTCTTTAAAGCCTCTGCAATCTCATCTTTTGATACAGATCCGCTCTGGTCTGAATCCCAAGTTGTTAGATTGGTGTTGTAGTAAGTTTGAATTTGCTCCGGCGGTAAAAATCTGTCTTGCCAGGCCACCGGTTCGTCATCGTGCCCTGCATCTAGTTCGACGCCAGGTAAGCTTTCAGAGCCAGATTGTGTGACCTGACGCCGACCGAAACAAGTGTCGCCGGCTCTGCTTTCTTCAGCTAGCCTGAGGGCGGTTTCGTCGGGGCCATGGTCCGCCGTACTTTTCTTGGTTAGGAGGTGACGAGGTATTTGCAGTGTCTTGAGCTTTTTGAACTGCTTTAAAGAGTCAGTACATTTCGTTGTAAGTTGAAAATTACAGGCAAGATCTAGGTAGTTCAAATTCTTTAGCTTTGTCAGGTTTTCCAATTCTTCATTTGAGATGTTGGAATTTCTTATACACAACCTTGTCAGGTTTTGAAATTTTGCTACTTGCCCAATCTCTTCGGTGGACAAAAATATTTTCTCGAAACGCAGATCGCGCAGGCTATTTCTTTTGCTCAGAACATGGAGCAGTGGCGCGACGCTCTCCATCGAGTCAGATTCCGGAGCCATGATGCTGAGCATTTGCAAATCGGGCAGAATCTTTATGCGGGCAAGCATTGAGGGGTCTGCGTCACAATTGCAAATGGACAGTGAATCTAAATTAGTCAGCGGCGCAAGTAGCGAGGCAGATTTTTCTGAAAGCGACAAAGTAGCCAGTTGCAAGTAGTGTAAGCCCTTCAAATGCGAAACAAATTCGATCAAATTGTCTGCATTTTGCAAACTGCCATTAATCCATAGCGAGTCTAAATCGGCAGGATTGAAATATTTTAGTACTGCCGGATAGGTGGCTATAACTCTGTTGTCTGCATCCAGCACCACATGGTATGTAGGTGAAACTTCAATGATGCCGCTGGCTCGGTATTTTTGCTCTTTTGCATTACCGCCGCCGTCATTACCACTGCTGTTTAGTGTGCCAAGTGAAAAGCTTGTAGGTAGTTGGAATCGCTTTATCGGTTTGCCGTTTTAAAAGGCAATGCTGACAAATTTTCTACTATTTCCTTTCAAGAATGCTTCTACTTCGTTTTTGACAACCGGGTTTAGTCCGCTACTAGTTTTGCTTTCCCGAAGCTCAGAGATGCCGTGTGTAATGTCCACATTAAAGCGTGCCTTAGTACTTTTGGCTTTATTTTCTTTAGCGCGAAGCGCCCTTGATTGCCTGGCCAGCTCATTTTGTAAAAAGTAAAAGCCTGTGATGCTGACGGCTAAAACAGTCAGTAGCAGGAAGGGCAAAAGCAATCGCTGGGTCAATGGTTTGCTTGTTCTGTCTGGTCTCGACTGGCTCGGTGCAGCTGTAAATTTCGGCGCCGCGAGCACCGCTTTACCGGCTTTGATGCGCTGCAAATCCAGATATAATTCTTTGGCAGTTTGGTAGCGCTCGGCCGGTAATTTGGCCAGGCATTTGCCGATTACCAGATTTAGTGACTGCGGCAAATTGCCGCAGTCATGACATCAGTCAGCAAGGGTGGCTCTTCTTCTTGATGCATCAGAGCAATCGCTACCGTTGAATCACCTTCGAAGGGCACGAAACCTGTAAGAGTCTCAAAGAGTGAACAGCCAAGGGCGTAAATATCTGAGCGGCCATCTACTAAATCACCAGCGGATTGTTCTGGGCTCATATAGTATGGGCTGCCAAAAACCTCTCCTGCAGCGGTTAGATTTTGTGCTTCGCTATCTCAATTAAGCAGTTTTGAGATGCCTAAATCGAGAATTTTCACCTCAATTTCGCCTTCTTCAAATTTGTTCTCGCGAGAGTTGTTGGAACAGAGAAAAATATTGGCTGGTTTTAAGTCGCGGTGAATAATACCGTTGCGGTGCGCATATACCATGCCGTCAGGTAATGCCAGGAAAATTTCAAGGGCGGTGCTTAAATCAACCGGACCTCTTTCAGCAATTATGTCTTCGAGATTGTGTCCTTGCAGCAAGTCCATTGAATAAAACGGAATGGATTGGTTATGAATGCCCAGATCGTAGACTTTGGCGAAACTCTCGTGATTGAGTGAGGCCATGGTTTTTGCTTCAGCTTGAAAGCGGAACCAGCTCGGCTCGCTGACCAGGTCCGGCGACAAAATTTTCAAGGCAAACGGTCTTTTTAGTGATAGATGTTGAGCCTCGTAAACAATTCCCATTCCCCCTCGACCGATCACCGAGAGAATTTTGAAAGTCTTGCCGACAATGCTTCCTGGCCCAACGGTCTCTTGCTCGTTGGCAATGGAAGCCGCTGAGTTGAGCCATTTCGATCTGACGCGCTTTCTCTGGGTGGCTCTATGGGCGGTGCTTGTGCGGCTGGCCACTTTTGCTTTGGGAGTTGCTGCAAAATTGTCGCCGCACTGACAGCGCAGCTCTTTGAAAAGATAAGCTGTGAATGACCCGGCTCTGCTATTTTCGGGGCGGGCTTTACCGCACCGATTGCAGATTTGTTCTACCACGGCTTCTTCGGCCAGGCGACTTGCTGTAGCTTGCACTGATTGTTTAACCTGGCCGCAGCGGCAATAGTTGTGCTGAAAGAAAAAGACGTCACTGAACCGCTGGGCTCGGTGGCGTGAGGCTTTCTGCAGTTTTTGCAGTGTTCCTGGCTCATGATACTGCTGATCTCTGCATATTATTCCGCCGTGGCTTCAAATTATAGTCAGCAGAGCGCATTAAGTGTACCGCAGCGGTTATTTTAAACACCTTTGGGCAAAATAGGTGATAAGGAAAGTTGAACCATGGTCGAAGTTTGGAATTTGGGCCCTACGCTTGAATCAGGCATATTACAAGAATCAGGCATATTGCAATAATCAGGCAGATCACAACAAACTAGTTAGCCGCGAGAAACTGGAGATGGCGCAAATTCAGCAAGAAGGACAACTTGCACCATTCTTATCGACAATTGAAACCGCTTTAAGCGGTGATTTTCAGTTCAATGAAATGGAAGATTTGGAAATCAAGCAAAGATTTATGCTGCAGAAGTCTCTGCTGAGCGTCGCTCACGTGTTGGAGGCGGAAAGCGACACCGGTGATTCTTGCGAGAGTTTGCATAAGCTGGCCGTGGTTTGCCGCCTTTATGACTATCCGCAACTGGCCCAACGGCTTTATCTACGCGCTCTCGAGCGCTCAATCGGCGATAGCGGCGAGCAATCCATCGCCACGGCCAGACACCGCAATTTCCTGGCCGGCCTTTATGTGCACTTGTCCCGCTTTGAAGAGGCCTCGCGACTGATAAACCAGTCTCTGGGCGCTTATGAAAAGCATCTCGGCATCGAACATCTCTATTGTCGCATGACTTTATTCGCCTCCGTGCTGGTCTATGCCAAGCAAAACAAAATGATGGAAGCCCTTAAATTGTTTGAAATGGTGCAGGTGCCGAGTCATAGCATGTCCGGAAACGCGTTTTCTGATAGTCAATGGAGCGTGGTCAGCATGCGGCTCTGGATGCTCTCATTGCTGCGCTTTACCCAGGGGCGCTATGATGACGCTTACGAGCTTTTTCGCTACACGGCTATTCTTGAAGCCAATGAAGTCTGGCCGGGCAATTTACTGATTTACAAAGCGCTCTCTGATTTAATTGCGCTTTGCCGTACGCTTGGTTTGCAGTCTGAGTCTCAAGAGTGCCAGGATCTTTCGGCCTTAATTGAAAGCACCCTGGCCAATACCAGACGCAAATAGAGCGCGGGATATCACGTATTGTTTGGCGGCGGTTTTAGCCTTAACCTCTACACGTTCCAGCAGGTTTATAAATGGAAAGATTGCTGCTCGCAAAAGAGACCGCTGCGGCACCCGAGAGTGTCGAGAATAACGACGACGATAAGCCGCGCCGCAAGGGCAAGCAGGCCAAGTCTGCCAAGCCCGCAATTGATCCAATTTATGGCGAAGACGCAGCCGAGCGCTATGTAGCCGACCATTTCGACAAAGACAATCCCTTTGGTTTTAAGGGAGTGAAAAAAGAAGACGCGGCAAAACCCAAAGAGCTCGCCATTTTCGTCAATCTGGCGGCCAACCGCGGATTGCTTAATTCGTCTTTGCGTGAAGACGAAGAAATTCGCAAACTGGAGAAATTGACGAAGGATTCTCCGGTTACCGTTATTGTGCAGACGGCAATGAATCGCGACCGTTCGCTCAATCGTCTGCGCGCCACCAAGGCTGATCTGATTATCAATGCCCTGGGAGGCATGGAGCCTGACCTTAAACAAACTGAAATTGTGCGCTACGAAATCGCCAATGGTTCGAAAAGACTTTTATTCGCTGGTCATTCACGCGGTCTTACTGAAGATCTGGCCGACTTGCTTAAATCTTCTCCGCAGGCCATGGGAGCCGACCGCCTGGTGCTGCTCAATCGCGCTCACGGCATGGCGATGCACGGTTTGCGCGGTGATGCCGGTAATACTTCGATTGGAGATTTGAAAACTACTCTTGGTAAAGCGCTGTTCGACGCCGGCAGAAAGACTTTTGATGTTGTCAATTTTGATTCATGTCTGATTGGCAACGCTCAGACTCTTACCGAAATTGCGCCGGTGGCCAAATATATTATTGCTTCGGAAGTGCCTGAAGTGGCCATCGCCTCCACTGAGCAAATTTCTACCGTTGATAACGGCGATAAGCCCGGCGCCAATGCTCAGCCGCTGGCTGAAATTGTGCGCACCATGATCGCTAATCCGCGCCTTGATAGCAAGTCTACTGCCACCATGATCTGGTCAATGAATGAAAAAGATTGTCAGACTGTGAGCAAGGACGGCCTGTGTGGCGCCAATACCCTGGGTTTATATGACGCCGCTGCCGCTCCGGAATTTTCTCAGAGTCTTGATCAATTTGGCAAAGTAATGTTAGAAAATGCCGCCGTGGCTGGAAATTATCAGGCCATGCAATTGGCGGCGCAAAAGACACCGGTAATAGATGGCGAGGGAGACGGCCTCACCAATACTGTTAAGCGTCGCGACCTGGGCATCTATGTGAAAATGGTAGAAAGCGGGTTAGCGGACGGTACGATTGTTGATACTGCCGGCGGTGACATGCAGTGGGCCGTAGATGCTCTGCAGGCATCGATGTCACGGCTGGTGACTGAACATTTCAACAGCTATACTCCGGCATTGAAACAACGTTTTGAGGAAGTGAAACTGCCGCCGGCAGCCCTTGACGGTGTAAGTGTGTTCTTGCAAGAACGCCAACCGGAAAATATGAAAACCGCCTTCGAAAAACAACTGGCCGACGACAGTCTTGCTTCGCAGCCGCACTGGAACCAGTTTGTCAGAGCAATGGGATTGCCGAAGTAGAAACATTTTCAGCGCCGTCTTAAGAATAATCGCTACGAAATTACTTTTTCCGGCTTAGCGTCAATGCAGTAGCCGAGCCCTTTGATGGTGCGAATGCAGGATGGGTTTTGATCCCGATCGATTTTTTTGCGCAGTCGTGTTATGCGCTGTCGCACGGCCTCTTTGGAGGCATCTTCGCCGGCCTTGAAAATTCTATCCATGAGCTCGTTGTAACTGAAGACTTTGCCGCGATTGCGCAAAAGCAGCTCCAGCAGGGCATATTCATTGACGGCGAGGGCGAGCGGCTGACCGGCTAAGGTGACGGCTCGAGTGGTCATGTCGAGGCTGACTTCATTGACGGTGAGCACCGGTTCAGCCATTTTACTTGGCCGCCGCAACAAGGCATTAACCCTTGCCGCCAGTTCTTTGAATGAAAACGGTTTGGTGAGATAGTCGTCTGCTCCTAAATCGAGGGGGTCCACACGGCTGTCTATGTCATTTTTTGCCGGTGAGAAAAATGATGAGCGCCTGGCCGCCTTTTTGCCGATAGTTGCGACAGATATCGGCGCCCGAAAGCTCCGGCAAGCCCCAATCAAGGATAGCAATGTCATAACTTATGGAGAGCAGACGCTCGATCCCCTCGCTGCCGCTGGCCACGGCTTCCGCTACATGGTTGAACTCGCTCAGGCCGTCCACAAGCGCATCGGCAAGTTGAACGTCGTCTTCAACGATTAATATTCGGGACATGGGTAAACCATTTTGTGCGGCATTCTTCCGTGGCTCATTTGTTTTTATGCCCGCTATAAGAGCTTACCCTGTGTTTTTAACGATTGATACCAAGCCTTTGTTCCATGGCGCGCATTCTGGTCAAGAGTTCTTCTTGAGTTTTAGGTTTTTCACCGCGGGTTTTGGGGAAGGCCAGATATTCAATTTTGGATTCTTCGGTGCCACCATGTCGGGGAGATGGGTTGAGGCCAAGGTCTCTCGCCAGAGCCATGGAACCTTCGCCCCGTTTGGCTTTTGGTCCGACATCGCCAAATACTGCTACTGCCATTTTGCCGTTTTCTTTGTTGCGCACAAGAGCCATGTCGCCCACTTGTACACCGTGAGCTTTATATTGACCCTTAGGCAGCACCACATATGGTACTTCTTCTGCGTTTACTGAACGCGCTTTGTCGTCGTCGTAACGCATGCTTGTTTTGGTATTACCGTATTTCGGGTCGATTTGCCTGGCACGGGGCGAGCCATCGGCGTCAACTGCCATTTTGGCTCGCATGTAGAGACCGTGCTCGGTATTGACTAATTTTCCGGCGGGAGCAAAAGCCCTTTCGGCAGCTTTATCCATCAGGCGGTGAGCTTCGCTGCTCACCGGATCGGTTTTGACAGCTTGACCAGGATTTTCTAGAGCGCCTTCGTCGCCCGCTTTGGCATCTGGTTTTGCTGCGGGTTTTGCTTCAACTACTGGTTTTCGTTCTGGTAAAATTTTTGCTTCCGAATTCTCTTTGGCCGGCTGGTCTGCTGCAGTTAGATGTCGACTGTGCACACGTGGAAGCGCTTCTCCATTGCGCGTTTGAGTGGTGCCGTCTCTGGCCGTACCGCCCAGTTCTTTGGCGGAACCGCGCCAGTCAACAAATTTTCCCTGGGCATTTTTCTGCTGTTCAAAACTGCCGTCGCCATTGGCTACGCCTTTAAGCAATGGCTTTTCTCGGCCGCCGGCTTGTTCCTGGCCGATGCTGACCAGTTCGCGCCCTCCTGCTTTGCTCGTATTAAAGTTGAGCGAGTATTTTTCTCCTTTATCGTTTTGCAAATCGAGTTTTTTAACGCCGTCTTTAGCTAGTTGTTGTGCTGCTGCCAGGCGATCCTCAGGTTTGGCATTAGCGTCGGTGATGGTCTGTACACGCTGGTCAATAGTGGTGTTTTGCTGAACAGTTTTGTAGAGCTCAGCTGTGTTGTACTGCGGATTTTGTTCGCCACCGACTTTGCCCGGTGTCAGAGTTGAGGTCATGCGAGTGTCATCGAGCATTTTTCGCGAAGCTACTGCCTGAGCTGATTCTGCCCGGTCTGTCTCTTGATGACGGATTTCTCGACCTTCGACCATAAACACCTGCTAGTAATCGGTAAATGCATCCTAAGGCTGGTAATGTGAAAGTCTCGTGATAGTGCAAAAGTGGTAATGGAGCGGATCAGACGCGGGCAGCGCGACGCCTCTGGATTACAGGGAACAGAGAAATTTGCGCAAATTTCTCTGTCCTAGAATTTGAGGCGAAGGCACAAACCGGTGCGCGCTTTCAAATGACATTTGCGAGGATTCAAGCTCATCTCAACAAGCTGACCTTGCACATTTAAATCAAAAGTGATGATGCGATAACTTCAACCGCAAGTCTCCGCCGGGTTGTTGCGGAAGCCGTGGACCGGCAATCTTTGCCGCCTTCTTTAATTAAGCCGTCGGGGCAGGGCAGGGGCTTGAACTCAGGCTCTAGAGCGGCCGGCTCCGGCAGTGTCGGTTGCTTATTGCACTGGACAAACAGACTGATCCAAAACAAGTAATCGTTGACTTAGCCGACGCCATTGTGGCACTGAAGGCTGTCAGGCAATTAAAAGGAAAAGTGGGAGTGGTTGGCTACCGCCTGGGTGGGTCCTATGCCTATCATTTGGCCACCAAAGACATGGTGGACTGCGCTGTCGGTTATTATGGCGGCCAGATTGCTGACAGCCTGGACGAAGCAAAGAATCTGCATTGTCCTTTAATGCTGCATTTTGGCGAAAAAGATGGCCACATAGCGCTCACTGCCGTTGAGAAAATCCGCGTAGCATTACAAGAAAAAGGCAATTAACACCTATCCCGCTGACCATGGCTTTAATTGTGATCAACGCAGCTCATACGATCGCCAGTCGGCAAGGCTGGCATTCGGCCGCAGCATGATTTTGCTAAATCAAAATTTGCGCTAATTATTTTCGTCTTGCGAGAAATCGAGATTATGCGGATAGTCGCGCTTCTTGTGATTATTGCCGGTTAGCGGCACAGAGTCATCCACCACTTCGAAAGCAAAATCATCCATCCAGACGCAACCGCCACCGCTTAAAAGCACACCAAAAGCAATGTTGACGCTGCGGTCAGATACCTCCAGAACTATCTCGTATTTCGTCCAATCGGTGTCGCGTAAAATTGGCCGATCTTGCATGTTGTCAAACGCAAGCGAATCGCCACGTTGGCCGCGCTCGCCGTCAACTCTCATCCACATACCGGCCCAACCATCAACATTTTTCGATTTTACCCAGCCGTTCAAACGCACTCGTTTATCTTTAAATTCGCCCACACGAAACATTTGCATCAAGGTGCCGAAACCATGAAGCTTTTGCGTATTTGATTGAAGAGAACCACAGCGATCGCCGCTGTGAGCCTCAGTAAAACACAGCCCCATGTCGTATTCGCGCGGATTAGAACCGGCTTGAATCCAGCCATCCGGTAAAGTTAGTTCCGAGCTTTTGTCACCGTTTGCTGATTGTTTGGCAGTGTCTTTAAAGTCTTTCGGTTCGCTTTTTGTAGTTAAATTTGCCGCAGTTTCGACATTGTTTTTTTGTTTTTTATCCGCTTTTACTTTCGCTTTGTCTTTTTCTTTTTTGGCCATGAATGAAACGAACCCCGGTTACTACAAATTGCTTGGCTGATTTTATATGCCCAGAATTTTCGCCTTATTTGGGCTTTTATTCACTCAACCGTTAACGGTTGAGTGATCACCTGGCCGACGCGGCCATTAGGACTTAAATACACAAAACCCCGCCATTTAATATTAAATAATGCCCCAAAATTTGAATGGATCATGGGATTTTCACCATTGTCGTTCCGGGCATATGGGCCATAATTATGGTGGTAATTTGTCCCCCGACAATTAGACTGTCTCTGATATGTGCAAAAACAACGGTAGCAACCAATTGATGTTAAGGAGCAGGCTATGGGCTCTCCTTTAGAACAAGGCGCCGACACGCCGGAGAAGGTTCAAGACACCGCTAAGGTGGCTGGAGCTGATTCGAATTCGGCCGTTCAGAGTTTTAGTACAAAAGATTGGCAAACTGCAAAAGTTGATGGCGCTGACAAACCGTCCTCCTTGCCGAATGTGGCTATAGAAAAGGCCGATCCTGCTGCAGTGTTGATTAGCGACAAAGCCACTGTCGAAGAAAAATTGAAAGCTGTAGAGGCGCTGGGTAAAGCTGGTCAAACAAGTGTTGATATTGTTGACAAAGACGGCAGTAAGCGCAACCTCACCGTTGAATTAGAGAAAGCCGGTGCCCGAACTCTCGTGCATCTGTATGCCACTGACGAACAAGGCAAAGAGCATGTAGTTTTGCGCGGCGTCAAAAATAGCGACGGTACTTACCAGCAACAGCAAACGGAGAGCGGCAACCCCGTTAGCTCTTACGGCAGCTGGTGGTCGAAGAATATGGGTGATCGCACCTACTTCACAGACTCAAAACAATCAGACGCTAAACAAGCATCTATTAAGCCTGCCCAAGCCGCTGAGCAAGATTTGTTTCCCAGCAGACGTAACGAAATTCCAGCGGAGGCAAAAACAACTACCGCTGCTGTTCAAGGCGAGACTAACCAATTTCCAACCAGACGCAATGAATTGTCGCCTGCCACAGGTATTGAAGCTGTTCCGCGACCTGTAGTTGCGGTGGAGCAGCCAAACGGCGCCGCCGATCTAGTGGCCCAGCAACAACGTCAAATGGCTCAAGCCGAGCAAACTGAACAAATGGCCGCCAGAGCTAGAGAGGTCACCTTGCCCTGGGCCAATCGACCAGTAGTTAAACCGGTAAGCGATGGTCAGAGGTTGAACCAGCTGTTTGACGGCGTGGCTGAAAAAGCCGGTTATTCGCGGCGTATCACCCAGGTTGATGACGGTACTGTCTACTTCCGGGCCGGCATGGCCATTGACGCCGATGGCAGCCCGCGCGCTACTAGCATTGATCCTACCGGCCAATCGCGCACATCTTTGCGTTATAAAGGCGGAGCATCGGTTAACGCCGAACAGACCAATTATTTCGTTTTGCCTCTTGAGCGCTACCAGCAATACGGTGTGCGTCTCGGCGACATAGCCGCCGTGCGTTACAATGATCAGGTGCGTTTTGCTGTGTTCGCCGATGTCGGACCGCATCAAAAATTAGGTGAAGGTTCCATGGCCCTGGCAGCTTCCCTCGGTGTCAATCCAAATCCACGCAATGGCGGCACTCAAAGACCGGAAGTGGAATATATTGTCTTCCCTGGTTCCGGTAACGGACGCCCACTTCATAACGGCGCCCACGAAGATCTAGGCCGCCATTATCTGGGCAAAGCCTACAGGAAAAATCGCTGATGGCAGAAGCGAAATCCAGCACTGAGCCCACTTACAAGGTTGTGGCCGGCGACAATCTCTGGAATATTTCGCGCACTTTGCTTACTGCCCATGCAGGCAAAGAGCCCAGCAACGCTGAAATTATGAACTTGGTCAATGAATTTGTGGCGCTCAATCAAATAGCTAATCGCGATCTGATCTATCCAGACCAAATTCTGCAAATACCCAAATTTTAAACGTACGTTTGGAACGTGCACAATGGAAATGGCCGGCTCAATGCCCTAGAGTATTTCCATGACCGACGGCAATTTGCAATCTCGTATTACTGCTACTACTGCTCTAGAATCCGCTCCGTTATTGCAGCGCATTTTAGCGAAGCTAATCGACGCCGCTATATTGACGTCTTTATTGAGTGCAAGTCTGGCCCTCGCTTATCTGGTCAGTATGTTTATGAGTTTCCCCCGCTCGTCATTATCTGGGGTGGGAGTGGCACTGCTGGTGGGCCTGCCTGCTCTGGGATTGATTGCACTCCTGGCTGTACCGCTATATTTTGCCCTGTTTGAATCATCGCGCTGGAGCGCTACTCCGGGTAAGCGGCTCATGGGTTTAATGGTGAAAAAGCCCGACGGTGCGCGCCTTGGTTTTGCCTCATGCCTACTGGCGCATTTGATTTACTGGATACCATTTTTGCTTTTGCCCATGGGCAGCTTTTATGCTCCTATTTATTTGCTGGCGCAACTGGCACTGGCTGGGCTTGTCGCTGGGCTAATTTGTGATAAGCAAAGATGCACCGCCGTAGATTTTTTGTGCAGGCGGTTCGTCGCCCGCCGGGAAAATAGTCTAGCGCCGCAAAAATTTCAAGGCACAGAACGTTTGCCTGTGCCTCTTTTGCTTGTATGGACATTTTGCGCTTATTTGCTTCTGGCGCCCTTGCTCACTTTTTCTTTTGGCCAACTGGGCAATTATTTTTATCGCAATAAGATTGCTGTCTGGCGACAAAAAGGGCTGCACAACAGGGGGAAAATAGTTTTTGTTGAAAGACAAATACTTGCGCCGGCAGTTTTGACGGAAGCCGATCTTTCAGAATTTAATGCCTTGCCCCAAAGTCTGCCGCCGGATGCAATCGTCTGTCTGCAAGCAGTAGTGGGCAGAAAACTGAGCGGCATTGTCGGCGAAGGTTCAGTTTTGACGCTGGAAAATTTTGAACCGGGCGATGGAATTGCTATCGAGAAAGCCGAACAGCAATGTGCCCTGGCGGTCAACAAAGTGGCGTTTACTCCGGCTTCGGCAGGCCCGACCCCAGCCAATAAAGTGCTTGTGTATCGCTGGCACGACCTGGTGAAAACCGGACAGCTGATTGGACGCCAGGATATTGAGCCGGCCTGGATAGAGGAAGTGCAATTCACCGATTCTATGTGTTTTGCCCCCTGGCAGATTCTTGGTCGCCGGGTCTCTGAACATTGTAAGGCGATGAGGCGTGATATTGTTCACTGCCAATATATGGAACTGCCAGATACTTCCTTGCAAGCTGCCCGCGCTCTAAAAGCGGGCCAGGCTGTGCTTGCCGGCGACATGCAGGTGTGCAATATGACCGCCAAGCAGCGCTGCTACTCTGCTATCTCTGCACCATATCTGGTGCGCGGGGCAAAACTAAAACGCGATATCGCTGCCGGCCAGCTTTTGCGCTATTGCGATTTTGACAAGCTCAGTGATTGATTTGCTTGGCCGCTTTTATTACTTGAAAGGCTGCCAGAGCCAACTGTCTCGCTTCGGCGTGATCAACAATCGGGTGTGGATAATCTTGGCCTAAAGTAACACCCGCTGCGGCCAGTTCCAGCGGTGCTGACCAGGGCCTGTGAATATTTTTGCTTTTGATTTTGGCCAGTTCCGGAACCCAGTGGCGCACATATTCTCCGTCAGGGTCAAACTTTTCTCCCTGTAAAACCGGATTGAATACGCGAAAATAAGGCGCAGCGTCGGCGCCGCAACCGGCCGTCCACTGCCAGCCCATTGTGTTTTGTGCCAAGTCGGCGTCTACCAGTGTGTCCCAGAACCAGCGGGCACCATCGAGCCAGGGCAGACGCAAATCTTTCACAAGAAATGATGCCACGATCATGCGCACGCGGTTGTGCATAATGCCTGTATGCCAGAGCTCACGCATCCCCGCATCGACCATAGGATATCCAGTCAGACCTTTCTGCCAGGCCTGTAGTGCTTCTTTGTCAGACTCCCACGGGAAGGACCTAAATTCGGGCCTCAAGGGCTCTGTAACAGTGGCCGGGAAGTGATAGAGCAAATGGTGCGAAAATTCACGCCAGCCGACTTCTCGTAGATATGACAATGCGGCCGCGCGCAAATCTTTATCATGTGCCGCCTTTTTCTTAACGGCGTACCAAATTTGTCGCGGGCTGATTTCACCGAAATGCAAATGTGGCGACATGCGCGACACCCCTTCAATGTCGGGACGGTTGCGCATACTCTGGTATTCACCCAGGCCAGATTTGATGAACTTCTGCAATTGTTCAAGGGCGCTTGCTTCGCCGGCTTTCCAGGTATTGACGATGCCCGTGTGCCAGGGAATTGTCGGCAACAAATTTAGTTCTTCAATGGTCGATGCCGCTTTTGGTATTTTTGTCAGTGGCGGCAATTTTCGCGGCGCCGCTACCGGCAAATCATTGTTAATCTCAAGCTGAGCCAGACAGGAGCGCCAGAAGGGTCCGAATACCTGATAGGGTTTGCCTTCTTTCGTCCGTACTTGCCACGGTTCTATGAGCAAAGATCCGTTGCTGGTCTCCACGTGCAAGCCAGTATTTTTCAGCGTTGACTTAATTTCTTTGTCGCGCTCAATGGCAAATGGTTCATAGCGACGATTCCAGAAAACGGCACCGGCTCCAGACTCTTGAGCGATCTGCAAAAGAATAAGTTCGCTTGTGAGCGGCTTTGAGGTTCCTACGGCGTTAGATACAATCAGACCGCTTCCAAGACTTTCGAGCGACTGTTTTAGCGCTGACAGTGAGTGGTGAAGCCAAACCTGGGTGGCCCCGCCCGGTGGCCAATCACCTTCTTCACCCGGTGCCCAGATGTATACAGGCACGACGGTACCACCGTGAGCCTCAGCCCATTCCAGCGCGGCTTTGAAACCAGGGTTGTCGCTCAAGCGCAAATCTTGCCGAAACCAGAATATTGCTGTTTGCTTTGGGGTCTGGTCTTTCACAGATATTGTTCCTCCTTGCCTAAATAAGACTAGCGGTACAATGCGAACATCGTGTGAATATTTCCGCATTGTCTGTCAATAGGAAAAATGCCTTGATGCTTGATAAAGTATTATGGTCAGCTGTAATTGTGAGAGAGAATAATGGCTGAAGCAAAGCCTGTGCGAATCGGCGATTTGTTGACGCGAGCAGGAGTGCTGCGCAAACAAGATTTGCAAGAAGCAATTGATATTTCCGAAGATACCGGTCAGATGATCGGTAAAGTGCTTATTATGTCCGGCTTTATTAGTAAAGAAGATTTGCAGGCCGCAGTTGAGGCCCAGTCTCTGGTTCGTGACGGAAATCTCGAATTTGAGCTGGCACTGCTGGCCATCGCCACCTGTTCTAGAGAAAGGTTATTGTTTGACCAGGCCCTTGACCAGCTGGGCTGGCATGCGGAGCAGAAGTTTCCTAGTGCAAGGCTGGGCGACTTATTGGTTTCCAGCGGCATAATTAGTGTAGATCAGCTGGGCATAGCCTTAGAGGAAGTGCGCGAATCGATAGCACCTTTAGGAGCTGTCTTAATTGAGCAAAAGGTGATCAGTCGCGAAATACTTGACGACGCCCTGTCTGTGCAAGTTGAAATTCGCAATTCAAAGATTAGTAAGCAGGATGGGGTTTACAGGCTGACCTGCTGGGCCCGTACCCAGGCCTGATTGGGCTTTGCAGTAATACGCTCAAACTTTCGACATAACGGAACCCTCTTGGCAGCCTCCCGCACCCCTTTAGCATGGCTTGCCTGAAAAACAAAGAAAGCCACCAGATACAGTGACCCGGGCGTTTTATGGTTCTTTCTTGTCGTCTTCTTCAGCCGCCAAGCGCTCTTTAGTGGCTTCGATTTCAGATGATAATGCTTTGTTGGCAAACTGGTCGAGAATATCGGTGGGCACGCCCAGGGCTTTGGAATTGGCGCGCATCTCTTGCACCTGGCTGGCCAGCTCACGAGCTTCCTTGGAGGCACTGGGGTCCAGCGTAATCGCCTTTAGCTCCTGTGTCTGGCTGAGCTTACGTTCCTGCTCTTTATGGCGGGCCCTTGCTGCTTCCTTTTCAGAATCTGGTTTGCTTTCGGACACAGCGCCTCCAAAAATCTTAGTTTAACCCGCATATTTTAATACAGCAAATTTTAGGCCTTAGAGCGGGAGGGGACCATACGGCTTTCACTGTCACGAGATTTTAACGTAATTGCTCCTATTGTGGAACAGTAGCGCCTCTGGCAATGTTCAGCGACGCCTTACGAATCGACAAATTGGAATGTATGGCAGAAATATCTCTCAGCGAAAGCAAACAAAACTTTCAGCCACAAAATGAAGTAAGTATGCCGGTGAGAAAATCGGCTCATCAGGTTTTGCCTTGCTGCATAGGCCAGAAGATAGAATCAAAAGAGACAACGGGCTCGGTCGCAAGGAAGCTTCAGCAGAGCCCAGCCATATTGATTTGGGTGACGACCCGTATAAGTCCGCTCAGAGAAAGATTTTCAAATTTAGCCCCTCCGATTCGCGCGCTTCCGATGATCGTGCCGGTCATCAGGGAACTTCAGCTCAGTCCAAATCACTAGACCAGCGTCTGGAAGATGGTCGCGTCAAAATGGCTGAGCTGGCCGAAAAGGATATGACTCAATTTTATCCCAGTGTTCATAACGGTAAAAAATATCAATACGCACCTACCTTCCACAAAGATATGCAGCATCTGGAAGAGCGCCTGAAGAGCGGCCAGGTGACGAAAGAAGAAGTGGCCCGCACCTATGAAGCGATCGGCACAATGGTTGGTACCGAGGGTGGTGCAACCACTCGCGGCCGACGCTTGCAGTTGGCAAAAAATATCATGTTTCATGCCGGCGGCCCTGACAAAACCGATCAGGGTGAGTACAACACATGCGCACTGACCTCGCAGCAGGAGCGGTTATTCACCAGGGCTCCCGGCAAAGCCAGCGAGATCATTGCCGAAGCTGCCACTACCGGTCAGTGGATAGCTCCTGACGGCAAAGTGATCGACCTCGACAAGTAGAGCCTGGTACCGCGCCATGAAAGTGTCAGCGGGCAGCCAATTGACGGTACAAGAAGTTACGCCACTCAAATTATGAACAACATTCTTGCCAATGATATTCATCAGCGCCGTGACAAGAGGGAGCACTACACGCAATTGATTGACCACGACCTGAGCGGGCGCGCCCTGCGGGGAGGCGACAATGGTGAGAGGTTATTCGTCAAAGGCGGCAAAGAATTCATTGAAGACGGCAAAAAAAATACGGGCGCCCTACGTTGATGACGTCGATATAGGTGCGCAAATCAAACGCATCACTGGCGACACCGGCGTTGTCATCACCAATAAAAATTATGTTGAATCCTTGTCCGGGCAGAAAACGAACACGATTCAGCTCAAATTAAAGATGTGGTGCGCGTGACCAGCCAGCAACAGTTTGCCGATACCCTTGGTCGCTTGAAAGAGGAGAAAAAATTCCCTGCCGTTATCGGCCTTGAAGGCACCTGTAAAGAGCTTACTCGCGGTTTACCTAAACAGCCTAACTTCGCAGACGACGGCCCACAGGCTCACATGCTTTCAGTGGTAGATTACGACGCGGCTAAAGGGCAAGCGAAAATTTCCAATCAGTGGGGTCACGCCGGCGACCGCTGGATTAGCATTAAGCATTTGTATGATGCCACCAATCCCAAAACTATTGCTTGGCCGTTGCCGAAGGCACGATAGCTTTGTTCCAAGATTGCTTCAGTTGCCACGGCCAGGTAATTCTGGAAAGATATGTATGACAGTTTTACCGCCTATAGCTTCACCATGTCTATGGAGCCCAATCCCAATTTAGGCCATAGTCAGGGCGGCACCGTTGCCGTCGGTTCTTTGATTGGCGGCACTTATCGAGTGCTTGGTTTTATCGGCCAGGGCGGCATGGGCCTGGTTTATAAAGTCGAACACCTGATGATGGCTAAAGTAATGGCACTCAAAGTTTTGCGACCGGAGTAGGTTTCAGAAGACGTTTGGAAGCGCTTTCGCACTGAGGCTCAAGCTATTGCTCGGCTTGACCACCCCAATGTGGTCAGAATCTACGACATGAGCCAGACTGCCGACGGCATGCCTTTTTACACCATGGATCTACTGGTGGGCGGCTCTCTAGCCGACCATTTAGATAATAATGGCGAACTGGCGGTGGCTGAAGCGCTGCCGATTTTCAGGCAAATTTGCTCCGGTCTGGCCTATGCTCATGACCGTGGTATTGTGCACCGCGACATCAAACCCGGCAATATCATGCTCATTGCCGACGGCAAAGAAAATGCGCCACCCCTGGTCAAGATCGTTGATTTTGGTATTGCTAAGTTGACCGATTTCGACGGTGTCATGAGTCAAGGATTAACCAGGCCAGGCGAGGTTTTCGGCAGTCCGCTCTATATGAGCCCCGAGTAATGTGCGGGCCAAACTCCCGATTATCGCACCGACATGTATTCCGTTGGCGTAACTATGTTCCAGGCCCTGACAGGCCGGCCGCCTTTACTGGGCAAGAGTGCTCTAGAAACAATTTCCATGCAGCAGGCAGTGAAGCCGCCAACACTTGCGGATGTCGCTCCGCAAGTTGAGTTTCCCTATGCCCTTGAGCGCATTGTTGCCAAACTGCTGGCAAAGTCTCCTGAGCATCGTTATGACTCTCTGGCTGACTTGGCGCGTGAGTTGCTTTATTTAGAGCGCGGTGACACTGCTGCCCGAAATCGCACTTCCGGCGATGAGCACAATGAGCATCCCGAGGTAAGCGACATTTTTGCTCGCACCGTTGGTGATACCAACTGGGGTGTGCAAAAAAACGGCGGAGTTTTGATAGCGGCGCTAGTTATCGCTCTTGGTCTGGTTGTGGCCGCGGCCTTCTTTATTATACAATATCGCCGGGCGGCAGCTCCACCGGCGGTGGCGGTGGAGCTGGAAAATCAATCTGATCTGACCACAAGCACCGCGACTATGTTTATCGACAGTGTGACTCAAGACCGCAAACCAGACGGCTCGTTGATTGAAAATGACATGTCGGCGGCCGATCTTAAAAAAATCGAGGAATTTTTGAATTCGCATCATGAGCCTTATGCCCATAGAGAGATTCATGGCGGCAGAAAACAAATTGTCTATAATTTCCCCCCAAATTTTAGTCTTGGTACTTACACATTGAGATATAAGAGCAGACCCGCTGTGACTGGCGACGCCAGCGGAAGAGTGGTGACTGCTGTCGACACCTCCTTGAAATTGGAGACTGGTGCCGAGGTTAAGGCCGAACCGCGCTTACTTGGTAGATTCGGCCCTTACGATCTTGACTGGTTGGAGCTCAAGGGCATGACCGCGCACCGCAAAGACCTGGAGCCACAATTAGCGCGCTTAATCGCCTTGCGCGTTCTGGTGCTGTGCGATTCGAAAATAGACGACAGAGACCTGGCCTGGATGGAGAAAATTAGCGGTCTGCACTCTTTGAATTTATTGAGAACAAAAGTCAGCGCTTCCGCTCTGGCAAAAAGTCCTCTGCTTAACCGGGTGAGTGACCTGGCCGTTGGTAACATGACTGGTATTCAACCACTCCTGCATGCCCTGGTGAAGGCTCAGGTGGTGCATAGATTGGACGTCAGCCATACGCCTTTAAAACCGGTAGATCTCGATACGATCGCCAAAATGAATAGCTTGATGCACCTTAACATCGCGAGCAATGAGCTAAAAGACTCAGACTTGCTCAAGTTAAAAGATGTGCAGTCTCTCAAGGAACTTGATCTGCATGACTGTCGACTGCTGACACGTGATGTCTATGATTTACTTCTACAGTTTAAAGACCTGAAAGTCCTGAAGATGTCGCTACCGATTGTTGATGAGCAGAAAGACAAAGAATTGAAGCTGGCATTTTCTGGAATTAAACTTCCCAATTTATCTTGGCCAGGCCGATTCCTGCAGAGTTAATCTTTGTCGCCCCCATTTTTGGCCCATCCGGCCTGCCGTAGGGTGATTAACAATCGTATATATATGGGAATATTGCTCGGGATTACTATGATTTGACGACCCCATGACTGAAAAAACAAGCGCAGTTGTAAAAGACGATGTTAAAGAAGTTGCTCAGCCGAAGGAGCATCTGGTTCGTCATATCGTGCAGAATCAGAACGGCCAGGAAGCGCTGAACATTCTCAAAGGCGCTGATAAAGCTAAAACTGATGGCAGTGTGCCTCGCGTTGATCTCTATGACCCTGCTAAAGATGCCAAAAGTGGCAACGATGCCAAAAGCGGCAAGACAGAGGGTGAGAAGACTAAGGTCGAGGTGAGAAAGAATGAAACTCTGAGCCAGATTGTCGAAGCTCACTTGCCAAAGAATGTCGGCGAAAGCAAAAGCGACTATGTCAAAAGGCTCTATAAAACTGTCGATGAAGTGGCTAAAGAGCATGGTATTGCTAACCCAAACAAAATCAAAGAAGGGCAAAAGCTTGAGCTAAACCTTCCAGCTAAACCTCAAACCGAATTTAAACCCGATGGTAGAACAGAGACCACACCTGGAAATAGGTTAGAAACTAAACCAGAAACTAAACCAGAAACCAGAGCTGGAGCAAATTCCGGCGACGGCCAATCATCTACCCCGGTACAAACCGGCGACGGCAGCAAGTCCGACACCACCCCAGTTGTGCCGGAGAAAAAGCCTGTAGACGTCGAGGCGATGAAGAAACAGGCCGACGATCTTTACGCCGTTACCGCAGGCAGATGGGGCAGAGATGGGGATAAAGCCAAAGATATTCTCAAAAATCTCAACGAAGATGAACGCAACGTTTTAGGTGACCAATACAAGCAACGTCATGGCACGACCATCGACGAGATGTTGCGCGATGAGTTGAAGGGCAAAGATCTGACCGAGGCTCAGACCCACCTCCATGCCAAAGATAAGGTGGTAGGAGCGGATCGGGGCAAAGCCGAACGTGCTGCGGAAGCCATTGACAATGCCGCCAATGGTGGTTTGACAGGAATTGGCGCTGACAACAAAATCATCGAAGAGATGCTCAAAGGCAAGTCAAAGGAAGAACTGACTGCCATCGATGATGCTTATAAAGCCAGAACCGGTATTTCTCTCAGCGATGAGATGAAAGATGAGTTCTCCGGATCTGAGCTGACAAAAATGCTTGCTCTAGTCGAAGGTAAAAACGACGACGCTTCGCGTATCACTGCCGCTCTTGAAGAACACAAAGAATGGGGATTCGGCGCTCGCAGCAACGGCAATATTGAGAAAGATTTACGTGACTCGATTTCGACTGTCTGGCGTCAATATGTTTTGCCGGGAGCGACAGTTTAAATTTGCCGCTTGAGATCCCGGTGATTTCAGTAGATTTTCTCTTTTCTGGTTTTTTCTAATTGACATGGCCC
>Ga0163149_10002274_pt1 | contig 23416 bp, 20 predicted proteins | sample OliLakLV19MP5G1_FD_148604 | JGI IMG/M metagenome (GOLD analysis project Ga0163149, IMG submission 148604) | Freshwater microbial mat bacterial communities from Lake Vanda, McMurdo Dry Valleys, Antarctica - Oligotrophic Lake LV.19.MP5.G1 | ecosystem: Environmental > Aquatic > Freshwater > Lake >...
TACCACCGCTAGTGCTTTGATTAAAATTAAAGCGATTATAAATGGTACTACCACAGAGACCACGAGCAATTTTACGTTTACCAACCGACCTGTGGTAATTGAAGAGGATTTACCTTCTGGAATCAATGATGGAATCAATTATGGGGCAGATCCTACCAAAGTCACCTTAGTCTTGCTTGCTCCCGAAAAAGAATTCGTTTATGCGGTGGGTGACTTTACGAATTGGCAACTGAATGACAATTATTTCATGAAGAAAACTCCAGATGGAAAGAGATTCTGGCTGGAGATTAGTGGATTGAATGCGGGACAGGAATATGTATTTCAATATTGGGTGGATGGAGTCATTAAAGTAGGTGATCCATTGGCGGATAAAGTTGCTGATCCATTCAATGACTCATTCATTCCGACAACAACCTATCCTGCTATTCCTACCTATGGTAAAACACAATATGGTATTGCCACGGTTTTGCAAACGAATCAGACCCCGTATAACTGGTCCTCTAGTGAAACAACCTGGGTGGCTCCTGATAAAAAGGAGTTGGTCATTTATGAATTATTGCTTCGGGATTTTATTGGATCAAGACGATATAAAGACCTGGCGGATTCATTGTCCTATTTCAAAAAACTGGGCATCAATGCCATTGAATTGATGCCGATTATGGAGTTTGAAGGCAATCTTAGTTGGGGCTATAATCCCTCCTACTTTTTTGCACCTGATAAATTCTATGGTTCAAAAAATGACCTGAAGGAATTTATACAAAAAGCTCATCAGCAAGGTATTGCAGTGATTTTAGATATGGTACTTAATCACGCATTTGGTCAAAATGCAATGGTTCAAATGTATTTTGATAAGGCGGCAGGAAAACCTTCTGCCAATAGCCCCTGGTTCAATCGGGATGCCACCCATCCTTTTAACGTGGGTTTTGACTTTAACCATGAAAGCCAATATACCAAGGACTTTGTGGATACCGTATGCAGCTACTGGTTGAAGGAGTATCACTTCGATGGATTTCGTTTTGATCTATCCAAAGGATTCACACAAAAGAATAACCCAAATGATGTGGGTGCCTGGAGTGCTTACGATGGAAGTCGGATTAATATTTTAACTCGCATGGCTAACGAAATCTGGAAGAAGAAGCCGGAAGCGTATGTGATCCTGGAACACTTGGGTGATCCTTCAGAAGAGAGTACTCTTGCCAATAATGGCATGCTCCTATGGGGCAATATGACGGGCACGTACTCCAGTGCGCTTGCCGGTAATAGCAACGCCAATATTAATCTTGCTAATCGGGTGTCTCATGTAAACTACATGGAAAGTCACGATGAAGAGCGACAACTTGTTGAGTTAATGAAAAATGGACAATCGCAAGGATCATACAATATTAAGAACCTGGAGATTGCATTGAACCGAGCCAAGATGGGGGCTGCATTTTTCTTCACCTTGCCGGGACCAAAAATGGTGTGGCAATTTGAAGAATTAGGTTATGATAAGAGCATCAACTATTGCACAAATGGAACCGAAAGCAGTAATTGTCGTCTAGATAATAAACCTTTACCCTGGGGAACAGGAGGATTAAATTATTATTCAAATCCTGATCGCCAACGCCTTTACAAAACAATCGCAGCCATCAATCAATTGGTGCAAGCCAACAAGGCTACATTTAAAAATGGTTCTGTAGAAACTATTCCTCTTGGAAATGTGCGTATGATCAAGATTGCTTCTGCTGCGATGAACGTTTCGATTGTTGGAAATTTCTCTACAGCGTATCAGAAACCTACTGGAATTTTCACTAAGACCGGAACGTGGTTTGATTATTTCGGAAACGAATCCAGGATTGTAACAGACGTGAATGAGGTGATGCTTCTGGCACCCGGTGAGTTTCACATCTTTACCACCGTTCAGCAAACTTCGCCTGCCCCAGATCTAATTGATTTTGTTATTACCGGCATCGATGAACCCAGTGATGATTCATTTACGGTGTATCCTAATCCTGTAAAAGACAAATCTCTGATAATTCAATGGACGGAAAATAATGTTGGTCCATTGCAGTTTAAGATTATTGACATATTAGGTAGGGTTAGAATGAGTGAAGAGCGTTCACCTTCTGAGAAGACTTTTTACTTTGATGTGCAATCGCTATCCAATGGGGTGTACATCATTATGGTAGAGCAGGGAGGAGTGCGCAGAACCCAAAAAATACAGATTGAGTAACTTACTTTTTTTTAGGCGTGAGTAGGTGAAAAATCGCGGCAGCGATACAAATGAGAAGGCCTAAAAATTCACGCGTCTCTTCGATGTAAGGATATTGCATTTTAGCAAGGTCATCAAACAACAACGATCGATCTGGAGATTGCAGCCACTCCCAGGCACCACCTATCAACAGGGAGGCATAGATCGCATAAAGTATAATGGTTGCTGCAAGCCAGTATGTAAAACGCATCTTGAACATGGCTAATACACAAAGAACTGCCATGTTGCCATAAATCAGAATCCACAAAATAGGGTCCGGATCGTTTATCTGCACAAAGGCAAAGAGCAGAAAAAGAATAGCGAGGATGAAATTGGTGATCTTCATATTAAAAGATAGCACCGGCTATCGTAGCCGTCATCATCGTAGCGAGTGAAGCCGCAATCATGGCCTTGAGTCCAAGCCTGGATAGATCTCCCTGCCTATTAGGTGCCATTCCTCCAATGCCTCCAATCTGAATGGCAATAGAACTGAAGTTGGCAAATCCACACAAGGCATACGTGGCAATGCGAATCGATTTTTCGCTTAGCAAACCTGCCTGTTTCATATTAGCCAAATCGAGGTAAGCAACAAACTCATTGATTACCATTTTCTGGCCCAGCAAACTTCCTACATACAGGGATTCATCCCAGCTAACTCCAATGCAAAAAGCAAAAATCCGGAAAACCTGTCCTAAGATATACTGCAACGAAAAACCCTGATAGGCTCCATTTGTACTTTGTACTACGAATTCATTCAATCCTGTAAGGTCACCTATAAAATCTACGAGCACCCAATTCAACGCATAGATGATCGCAATGAATGCCAGCAACATCGCCCCTATATTGAGCGCCAGTTTCAAGCCATCGGCTGCACCGCTTGCCATCGCATCAATGAGGTTCACACCAATTTGTTCTTTATTCACTTTTAAACTTCGGTCAATTTTTTCAGGCTCTGTTTCCGGCATAAACACTTTAGCAAGAACGATAGCGGCAGGTGCATTCATGATGGAGGCACTTAATAAATAGGTGGCAAACTTAGCTTGTTGAACCGGATCACCACCACCAAGAAAAGAAACATAAGCCCCCAATACACTTCCTGCAATCGTGGCCATTCCTCCCACCATAAGACAGTTTAATTCTGACCTAGTCATGCGGGGAATGAAAGGTCGCACCAGCAAAGGCGCTTCAGTCTGACCCATAAAAATATTGGCAGCGGCTGATAAACTTTCAGCCCCCGAAAGCCGCATGGTCCGTGCCATGATCCAGGCAAATCCAAAAACAATTTTTTGTAAAACACCCAGGTAGTATAATCCTGCGGTAACGGCTGAAAAAAAGATTACCGTGGGCAGTGCCTGAAAGGCAAAAAGGAAACCCAAACTATGTTTTACATCAGGATTGCCTGTACTATTCTTTGCCAGATCTCCATAAAGAAATTCGGCTCCCTTGGCGGCAAAACTCAAAAAGATTACAAACTTCTCGCTGATATAAGCAAAAGCTGTTTGGGCGAACTGAACTTTGCCAATGATTAATCCAAATGTTAGCTGAATAAGAATTCCTATAAGGACGAGCCTCCAGTCGATCGCTCTCCTGTTTCCTGACAGAAGATAAGCAACGCCAATAATAAATATCAGGCCACCCAGACCTCGTAAATAATCCATCTTGTCTTAACTATTTTGGATGAGAAAGTTAGTTGCGTTTGCTCAACTCGTCACGGATTTTGGCAGCCCGTTCATAGTCTTCTTTATCAATGGCATCTTTGAGCAAATCATTGAGTTTTTCAACTGAATAGTTCTTGTAATCTTCGCCCGATTTTTTGGATGATTCCTTTTTTACCTTTGCCTTTGTCTCCGGTTTGGGCTCGATCTTCTCTTCTTCCTCTTCCTGATCAGTAAGAACGATGCCGGCCTCTGCCAGGATAGTCTCGTACGTATAAATAGGAGAATCAAACCGCAAGCCTATAGCAATTGCATCGGAAGGACGGGCGTCAATTTCAGTTTTCTTTAATCCATCCGAGCACACGATCTTCGCAAAGAAGACACCTTCTTTCAAATCAGAGATGACGATCTCCTCAACATGAAAATGGAATGAGTTGGAGAATGATTTAAACAGATCATGCGTCATAGGACGATTAGGGATGATCTTTTCAATCTCTATGGCTATCGCCTGCGCCTCAAACATGCCAATGATAATCGGAAGTCTTCGGTTGCCTTCTGTCTCACCCAACACTAATGCAAAAGAGCCTGTCTGCGATTGACTGGAGGATAGTCCTAGAATTTCAAGTTTAATCTTCTTCAACGGTGCCACTCAAAAATTGAATTTATAAAAAAGTAAATAAAACCCAAACATTTAAAAACAGAACTATCCAATAGACTCTTTTATAGCCGCAGTTAATTTAGGAATCACGTCAAAAGCATCGCCCACAATGCCATAATCAGCCGCTTTGAAAAAAGGAGCATCTGCATCTTTGTTAATTACAACGATACACTTGGATGAGTTAACACCCGCCAAATGCTGAATGGCTCCAGATATTCCGATTGCTATATACAACTGTGGAGCTACCTTCACACCCGTCTGTCCAACGTGTTCATGATGAGGCCTCCATCCCAAATCGGATACCGGTTTACTACAGCCTGTAGCCGCATGAAGTGTCTTGGCCAGTTCTTCCAATATACCCCAGTGTTCAGGGCCTTTTAATCCCCTTCCTCCTGACACAACGATCTCAGCTTCAGGAAGTAAAATATCTCCTGTTGCCTTTTCAGTTGATAATATTGATGTGTTGAAATCGTGTTCATTTAAAGCTGGAGAATAAGTTACCACTTCGGCACTCCCTCCCATCTCTTTTACTTCAGCAGCATTCTTGCGAATAGCAATAACTTTCTTCTGATTTTTTAATTCTACATGAGCGAACGCCTTGCCTGTGTAAATGCTTCTGCGCACAACAAAGCCATTTGATGTATTTGGCAATTCCACTACGTTGGAAGCAAAGCTGGCTCCCGTCTTAACTGCAACCTTTGCCGCTACAGGAGTAGCCAATGATGAACTGGCGAGAACCAACACATCGGCATTTTCATCTTTCATAGCCTGGGTCAGTACTGATGCATACACCTGCGCTATTCCGTGCTCTAATTTAGCATCGGATGCGTGCAGCACTTTTTGCGCTCCATACTTACCTAAGGATTGTACTTCGGCTCCATCGGCAGGCCCCAATACGATTGCTGTTACTGATCCGCCCATGGCATGTGCATAACATACTGCCTCGAGTGACGACTTCCTGATTTTTCCTTCGGATGTTTCTATGAATACTAATGTGGACATATCCTTACGTTTTGAATTAAAGTACCTTAGCCTCGTTTTTAAGTCGGGTGACAAGTTCCGCTACATTATCGGCCGATATCATTTTGACCGCACCCTTAGGAGCTGGCAGTTCAAATTTTTGAAGCGCAACCTGCGATTGAGTTGCTTTGGCTTCAACCACTTTCAATGGTTTTGTTCTGGCTGACATGATACCTCGCATATTAGGAATCTTCCACTCCGCTATTGGCTCCTGGCATCCTGCCACTAACGGCAAGTTTGCCTCAACCTGTTCTTTGCCACCTTCAATCTCACGGGTCATCTTTGCTTTGGTTCCTTCTAATTCCAGTTTCATCACCGGAGACACTGAAGGCAAACCTAATAAGTCGCCAACCATGGCATGAACCACGCCACTGTTGTAGTCGATTGATTCTCTTCCCATCAGGATCAAATCAAATCCCTTTGCATGTTCTGCAATCTGTTCAGCAACAAAGAATGAATCGGTTGGTTCTGTATTTACCCGAATGGCATCATCTGCTCCAATGGCCAAAGCTTTTCTGATCGTTGGTTCTGTATCGGTTAATCCAACATTAATTACCGTAACGGTAGTGCCAGGATTTGCGTCTTTCAATTCGATGGCCCTTGCCAATGCATAATCATCATAGGGGCCAATGATAAACTGAACACCCGCAGTATCAAATTTCGTATTATTCTCCACGAAATTGATTTTTGAGGTAGTGTCAGGCACGTGTGAAATACAAACTAAGATTTTCATAAATGCGCTAATAAAATGACATTCAAACTATTGCCTTTTTGGGCTTAAATTTGGCCTCAAGATATAAGATTAAATCTTAAATAAGGCACTAAAAACTGAAAAAACGGATGAATCACGCGCGTATCGATTTACTGGAGAAATTCATTGAAGAAGATCCCTCTGATCCGTTCAACTATTATGCACTTGCTTTGGAATATCTTCAAACCAATCCGAACAAAGCCAGTGAGCTATTTGATGAAATCCTGATCAATCACCCTGACTATTTACCGGTTTATTACACAGCGGCAACGCTTTGTGCCGAACTCGCCAACGAAGTGAAAGCGCTCGAAATCTTAAATAAAGGAGTTGAACTCGCAAAAAGAAAATCAGACTTCAAAACCCTGCGCGAGTTGAAGAGCGCCATTCAAAATCTCGATAGCTAAATCTGAAATACAATCTTTCCCACTTTATTGGGTTTGGTGATATCTGGAAATGATTCTGCGATCTTGGAAAAAGGACGGATCGAATCAATGAGCGGTCGAATCTGATGCTTGCTTACGAAGGACAGCATTTCACTAAATTCATGGTCGTTGCCCATCGTAGAACCCAGAAGTGATAATTGATTCCAGAACATGCGATACAAATCAAGTTTCGCTGGCAATCCATTGGTGGCACCGTAAAAAACAATTCTGCCTTTTGGTTTCAAAATCTTAATGAAGTTATTGAGTTGATCGCCACCGGCACTATCGATTACCAAATCAAATCCACCTTTTGTTTTCCAAAGATCTGGGTACGTGGTCTCTTTCTTATAATTGTAGGCGCCCTTCGCTCCTAACTTAAGTGCCTTCTCCAACTTATCCGTGCTACCCGATGTAACATATACATTGGCACCGGCCGCTTTGGCAAATAGAAATGCAAACTGGGCCACGCCTCCGCCAAAACCTGAGATCAGTACATTTTGTCCACCCTTTAATTCACCCTTGCGGAACAAAGCACGAAAGGCGGTGAGCGCGCCCATGGGTAAGGCTGCAGCCTGAAGAAAATCAAGATGGAAAGGTTTACGATGGAGACGATCTACTGAAACAAGGGCATATTCTGCAAAGGTGCCATCTATCGGCATACCAAGAATGGTATACTTTCCTGATTGAACTTCCGGATCGGGTCCCCATTCTATATTGGGATTGATAACTACCTCCTGTCCCACCCAGGGTTGATCGGCATCATTGCCAACCGCTTCAACAATACCGGCTCCATCCGAACCCATAATAACACCAAAGCGAATGTTGGGATACTTGCCTTCGCGAATCCAATCGTCTCTTCGATTGAGAGCCGTTGCTTTCATTTTTATGAGCGCTTGCCCGTTGCCGGGAGTTGGCTTTGGAACTTCTTTGAATTCAATAACTCCGGGACCGGAAAGTAAAAGTGCTTTCATAGTCTTTCAAGATACGAAGGCTGGCAAAATATTTATGTCGGGTCAGAAAAAAAATTTGAGAACTAAAAAATGAAATGATCAGAAAGGAGTTTCATCATCTGCTCCGGGTGGCGGTGGTGGGTTATCCCGGACTGTATTCAGTCTGCTCTCGCGGGTGATGCTGCTTAATGGTGTGAGTCCATCCGGTGCATCATAATCAGCAAACTTGGTGTACTTGCCAATGAATTTCAACTTCACATTTTCCAATGAACCATTCCGGTGTTTGGCGATAATTACTTCGGCCATACCCTGAGTAGGCATGCCTTCCTCATCAACCGATATTTTATAATATTCAGGTCGATACAGGAACATAACGATATCCGCGTCCTGTTCAATAGAACCTGATTCACGCAAGTCGGATAGTTGAGGGCGTTTATCGCCTCCCCGGGTTTCTACCCCACGACTCAATTGTGAAAGCGCTATCACTGGCACGTTTAATTCTTTTGCTATTCCTTTCAAGGCACGAGAGATGGAAGCAATCTCTTGTTCGCGGTTTCCTCCCATCTCGCCTTTCATCAACTGAAGATAATCGATAACGATCAGCTGGATGTTATGCTCAGCTTTTAATCTACGACACTTGGCTCTTAGCTCAAGTATTGAGAGAGCCGGAGTGTCATCAATGAAAATAGGTGCGGTAGAAAGGTTGGTAGTCTTATGTACCAATTGCTGCCACTCAAATTCAGCGAGGTTTCCCTTCTTAATTTTCTCTGACTCTAATTCCGCTTCTGCCGAAATCAATCGATTCACCAACTGCAGGGAAGCCATCTCCAACGAAAAGATGGCTACCGGAATTTTGAATTCAACGGCAGCGTTGCGCAAAGCAGTAACAACAAAGGCCGTTTTACCCATACCAGGTCGGGCAGCAATGATTACTAAATCTGATTTTTGCCAACCGGATGTTACCCGATCGAGTCGCGAGAATCCACTAGGCACTCCCGTTAATCCATCCTTATGATTCTTCTTCTCTTGCAATTCCTGAATCGCACGAAACATGAGTGACTTCATGTTATCGTAATTCTTTCTCAGGTTGGCGTCAGAGATTTGAAAGATATTTTGCTCAGTCTTATCAAGGAGCTCAAACACATCGGTGGTGTCCTCGTAGGCATCATGATGAATCTGAGAGGCGATCTGAATCAGGTCGCGTTTAATAGCCATCTCAATAATGATACGCGCATGATATTCAATGTTGGCCGCTGAACTTACTTTGGAAGTCAACTCAGCGATATAGTAAGCGCCACCGACAACTTCAAGTTTAGCAGTTTTCCGTAGTTGGGCTACCACGGTGCGCATATCTACTGGCTCAGAGGCTTTGAACAGGTCGGTGATAGCATTATAAATTTCTTTGTGCTGTTCCGTGTAGAAATGCTCGGGACGTAAAAATTCAATCACCGCAGTGAGGGCATTTTTCTCGAGCATGAGTGCCCCTAAAATGGCTTCTTCCAGATCGAGCGCCTGAGGCGGAAGCTTGCCTAAACTTTCAGAGATATCTCTTGCTAAAAGTTTAGACTTACTTCCTGTTCCGCTCATCACGGAACTTAACCTCACTGGCGTTGATCTTTGCTCCATACTTCGTGGTTGTTGTACGTAGTTTCTTTAAAGGGTGACAAACCTACTCCTTAGATTTCAACTACCTTCAACAAGTTATCTACATTCAAACGTGTGAAATTGTTAATAAATTCGCTTCGATCTTTTAATTAAAATTTTGATTCACCAACACCAACGCTTTTAAAGCACAAACATTTTACTTTATATTTAACGCTTTAATACTTCAACATCTTGACAGGGACAGAAATCTATCAGCAATCTATTGATAAACAGCGAATACTGGTTGTTGGCGGAGGTAGCAATTTAATTGCCTCACTCATTTTACATACACTCCATTTTCACCATCGAAAATTTGATTTTGTTGTGGCCGGAAAACCAGCATCCATCCAAAAAGATGCTCACGTTATCATTACAGAAAATGTAATTCAACCTATTCAGTATAAACATCATATATTAATTATAGGAAATAGTGCTTCAAGTGAAGAATTTGATGGCTTAGAACAACTGGCTGATGCAACGCCAAAAGGCGGCACAATCATCTATCCCAAAGCTAATTCCATTCTCAACAAGATCGGCTCGAAAGATCGAACGGATATCCAATCCATCGCCTATGAGGTTTATAAGCACGAAGAGGCCGAAGGAAAAACAGTACTGATCTCAAGTACAAAAGAAAAATTTCCGGTAGAATTGAATGGTGACCTTGATCTTCAATGTGTTAGCGCTGGTAAAGAGTTACTTAAAAAGATAGGAATCACCAGCGGTAACTTTTATGAGGCGATCACAGAATACAAGACTTCCTAGTCGCACACACCTCAACTATTACTGAATCTTCTTCCCCCATTTACTATGAAGCTTAATCTTAAAATACCCCTTTGCATTTTTGATCTGGAAACTACGGGTATCAACATCACGCAAGATCGCATCATAGAAATTGCCGTCATCAAAGTGTTACCTGGCGGAGAAATAATTCGAAAAAGTAATTTGGTTAATCCGACCGTTCCGATCTCACCCGAATCAACGGCCATACATGGTATCACCAACGAAGACGTGGCCGGCAAGCCCACCTTTAAAGAGATAGCAAAAGACTATGTTAAGTTTTTTGAGGGATCAGACCTTGCTGGTTTTAACATCCTGAAGTTTGATGTTCCCATACTGGTGGAAGAATTCTTGCGAGCCGGAGTTGAATTTGACTATAGTCGTAAAAAACTGATAGATGCACAAAAGATTTTCCACATGATGGAAAAAAGGACCTTATCCGCTGCCTTCAAATTTTATTGCGGAAAAGAAATGGCAAACGCCCACTCGGCTGAAGCAGATACCCAGGCCACCATGGATGTTTTGTTTGCCCAGATTGAGCGCTATGAAAACCAGGAGGTAACAGACGGACTTGGAAACAAGGTCGGAATCATCAAAAATGACATGGATGAGTTGAATAAACTTACCGCCACCGAAATGGTTGATTTAGCAGGTAGAATGATAAAAAACGACAAAGGTGAACCTGTGTTCAATTTTGGAAAGCACAAAAACAAACCAGTTTCAACTGTTTTCAAAGAGGAGCCTTCCTACTATGACTGGATGATGAATGGTGATTTTCCACTCGACACCAAGCGCAGGTTAACAGAGATCAAGTTGAGCGCCTTAAAGAAGTAATCAGGTTGATCTGATCGATTTCTACTCATTCAGTTTTCCATAACAACGGGTATTCTAACGATCAAACACATCAATAAAAATGTCAAATGGCTTACATACTTTCATTCTGATTTAGATATCATAATCCATATCGGTATCTTAGCTTGGAGCTAAGATTAAATTATATGAGAAAACTCTATTTATTGATTGTTTTTGTTGTCTTTGGTTCTTGCGAAATCTTACCCACCGCACCTACATTAATTGCTCCCGCACCAGAATATAATGGATCTCCGAGTATCGGTTTTGAATATGACAACAGTCCAACTTTTCAGGGCTATATCCGGTTTTATAATAGATCACTCGGCATGAAATCTTTTCAATGGAATTTTGGGTTCTCCCAGTCAAGTGGGAGTCCGTCCACATCCTCAATAGGTGAGCCAAAGATTAAATTTCCAGGAAATGGATTTTATAGTGTAACATTGAAAGGAACGGGAATTGATCAAAATCAATATTCAATAACCAAAGTAATAGAAGTGACCAACAATTAGTTTTGGTAAGTATTACCCGGTACTAATCCAACACACAACTATTATACCTCCTTCCACGTATGGTCGGCCAATAATTTAACTGCAGCGAGAAATTTATATGGTGCTTTTTTACCCCACTCCTTGGGGCTGATCATCGAAATTAAATGAGAGTGATCCTCTTTTTCGTACAGGTAATAGCTCTGACCGATCACGGGAGCAAAGCTGATTTTGGAATCGTAAATAATCATCGACAACTCTTTCCTTTTTTGAATTTCCTTTGCCTGGATGGCCAGCAATTCAATCTGTTGCCTGATCTGAGTGAGTTGCATGTTGGTTTGTTCCTCCATCGCACTGAGTGCCTGATGCCGGATAACACCCATTTCAGTTGGTTTTATCACTGCACCTGAAACGGAAGCTGAATAGGGAAGCACGCTTAACTGCTTGTGATAGATTTCTTCATTGATGAATTTCTCACCCTGATCGTAGTGATGTGTCTGTATAACTTTTAAGTAACCCTTAGGTGTTATCTCATGTCTCACTTGAAGAGACATCTGATCTCTTCTCAAAAAATGGGTTTCAAAAGTTTGAGAATCTATAAACTCAGATTTGATGGATTCACCCAGCTCATTATTGTCGAAGGGTCGCTCTTCTCCGTCAGGTGTCACAGAATATTGAGAGGCAAATGCCTGATCTTCCAGTGAGACCCAGTTCATACTGATATCAAGCTGCCTGCCTGTTCCTCCCAATTCAATTTTATAGATACCTGACTTGGGTCTTTGTCCTAATTCATAGCTTCCCCTTTCAGGAAATAACTGCCAGGAAGCAAGGAAGTTATAAGCTTCAACCATAAGAAATTTACAAACTGGTTTTGTACCTACTCAAAACCGTATAGCACGCAAACTGTTCAGAATTACTTTTTATAATACTTATTTGCTTCCGGAATCCATCCTTCAAGGTCTTTGATGCGAGTATTATGAGAAGGGTGAGTAGATAGAAATTCAGGAGGTTGGGCTCCGCCACTTAATGCTCCCATCCGTTTCCAGAATTTAGGCGCAGAGGCTGGGTCGTATCCGGCCATCGCCATAAAGATTAATCCCATATGATCCGCTTCTGATTCATGACTTCTTGAAAATTTCAGCATGCCCACGTTGGTACCAACGCCAACCGCTCGCATAAATATTTGCTGAGTGGCCGATGGGTTTTGTCCTATGGCTGCACCCAGTGTGCTCATTCCAAGTTCTGCCAGCAATCCCTGGCTCATTCTCTCCGCTCCATGATTGGCAATAGCGTGAGCAACTTCATGACCCATTACCACGGCAACGCCTAATTCATCTTTACAAATTGGCAGAATACCAGTATAAAACGCCACTTTACCACCCGGCATGCACCATGCGTTCACAGTCTTATCATCCTGGATTAGATTAAACTCCCAATTGAACCCGGCAAGTTGAGAACTGGCTCCTTTGTCAGCCATATATCTTTCTACGGCCTTCTGTATTCTCACACCTACACGCCTCACCATTTCTGTCTGCTCCTTGTTGGTCGACAACGGGCCTTTCGCAATTACCTCTCTATACTGCTGCTCTGACAACTGATTGATCTCAGCACTGGATACAAGGCTCAACTGCTTTCGTCCGGTAACCGCCACGGTGGCGCAGCCATATAAGAATGAGAGAGCAAGGACAATCACTATTATTTTTCTAATCATATCATTTTCGTTTCTGTATACAAAGATATAACGACTAATCATTAAAAATCCAAAATTCTAATACAAATTGAGGTTTTGCCTTTGGATTGTTCCTAACTTTGCCAGAAAGTAAAACATCCTATGAGGATCTTTGCGGTAGGAAGAAATTATGCGGAACATATTAAGGAACTTAATAATGAACGTCCGGATGAGCCCGTTATTTTCACTAAGCCCGATACTGCTATTATTCGCAATAATGGGCCCTTTTATTATCCTGAGTTTTCAAAGGACATTCACCACGAGGTTGAGTTGGTTTTGAGGATTTGCAAGGAGGGGAAAAATATAGAAGAGAAGTTTGCATCAAAGTACTATGATGCCATCGGCATTGGCATTGATTTTACTGCCCGTGATATTCAATCTAAACTAAAGGAAAAAGGGTTACCCTGGGATATCGCCAAAGGGTTCAACGGCTCGGCCCCGATCTCTGATAAGTTTATTCCGGTGAATGAATTCAAAGACATTAAAGACATCAATTTTAAATTGGAGATTGACGGGCAACTAAAGCAACAGGGAAATACGAGCCTGTTACTTTTTCCGTTTGATTATATAATATCCTATTTGTCAAAATTTTTTACGCTACGCACTGGTGATTTTATTTTTACCGGAACTCCCAAGGGAGTAGGCCCCGTAGTCATTGGAAATAAATTATCCGCTTATATAGAAAATGAGAAATTACTGGAGTTTGAAGTTAAGTGAAGTTGTATTTTTTAGTCTATTAATTTTTTGCGGAAACACCTACGCTCAGTTCAGTCCGGATAAAACGGTTTTATCGGGGGGTGCCGCGAATGATTATCTATTTCCCATTCGACCGGGTTCTACTTCGATCATCACAGGCACCATGGGTGAGTTGCGTAATACGCACTTCCATGCTGGGCTTGATATTGATACCCCTGGTGTTGGGGTTCCTGTGCTCTCCGCTCAGGATGGATATATCTCCCGCGCTACCTGCTCAACCGGTGGTTATGGAAATGTCTTATTTATTACGCACCCGGATGGCAATACAACGGTGTATGCCCATCTCGAAGAGTTCAAAGGTGCTATTGGCGATTATGTGAGACGACAGCGGTATACGCGCAAAGTTTCGGAGATCGATCTTCAGTTTTCGCCAAATCAATTTCCGATTTCACGTGGTGAAGTGATTGCTTTATCAGGAAATACAGGAGGCTCTGGTGGCCCTCACCTTCATTTCGAAGTAAGAAATAATGACAATGAAGCAATCAATCCCCTGGTGTATGGATTTTCGGAGGTGAAAGATCATATGGCTCCTTTGGCTTTCAAGGTTGCTTTAAAAACATTAGACAGCAAATCAAGAATCAACGATCAGTTCGGTCGGTTTGAATTTTCGGTTGTACGAAAAGGAGATACGTACTCCCTGCCCTATCCAATTTTGGCAAGCGGCAACATTGGCGTGGAAGTACTTGCGCACGATAAGATGGAAAATACACGCTTCCGCTATGGCATTAACTACATTGACATGCGCGTGAATGACCAAATCATGTTCACCCAAACCATCGATAAAATTGATCTGAGCGAGAGCAGAAGGATATTAACCTTGATGGACTATAAAGCGCTGGAGTTGAAAGGCGATCGCTACAATAAGCTATATATTGATGATGGTAATCAATTGAATTACTATGTTGGCGTTGAGAAAAAGAGTGGCGTTGTTATCGGTGATGCAGAAACACCTGTACAGATATCATTAAAAGATTTTGGTGGTAATATCAGCAAAATCAATTTTACGTTGAAGCCATCAAATCCGGTTGATGAAACGCTGTTGCTCGGCATGATGAACAGACCTTTTGAAACTGAGTATCAGGAAAATATTTTGAAGCTTTCCGTAAAAACTTGCTTGTCTGAAAAAGGAGAAATAGACCTATGGCAGAAAGGAAAATCTACTTCCATAAATGCAGCTTACAAAGGAAAAAATCAATCTGTTTATCTCATCGATCTTAGGCATTATTTGCCCGATTCGATAAGCACTTGCCAGGGTTCAATCAATTACTCATTTCAGGATCGTATTCCATCAGAAACTGACTATAGCTATTACAGCGATCTTTTGGATATTGAATTTTCTAAGAGTTCTTTATATGATACTACGTTTCTGGCCGTATCCTACGACACGCTGCATCGAAAAGAATCTTTTAAGATTGGAAGCCGGCTTGTTCCATTGCATCAATCGATTGGCATCACACTAAAGCCTCGCCTTAATTATACGCAATCTAAAGATCTTGGCGTTTATCGAAAAGAAGGAAACTCCTATAGCTATCTGCCAGCTGACTGGAGAAACAATCGCATACATTTTAGTACACGAGAGTTTGGTGAATTTGTTATTCAACGAGACACCATTACTCCTTCCATTGCCCCTGTTAGTGTTAACTCAACGTCTGCCCGATTGAAGATCAGAGACAACCTTTCTGGAATTTCTTACTTTGAAGCAAACATAAATGGTGAGTGGTTGCTAATGGTTTATGATTATAAAACCGGCTATATTAAATCTGAGAAACTCGATAAGTCAAAACCGCTGAAAGGTGATTTTGAATTGAAGGTGGTCGACAATGCCGGCAATGAAAAAATTTACAAACAAAAAATATTATAACCATGGCACTTGCAGTGGGATCAAAAGCGCCTGACTTTACAACCAACGATCAGGATGGAAATGAAGTTAGCCTCTCCAACTTCATTGGAAAAAAAGTGGTTCTCTATTTCTATCCAAAGGACATGACACCGGGTTGCACAGCGGAAGCCTGCAGTTTGCGTGATAATTACAAAGCCCTTCAAAAAGCGGGCTACGAAGTTTTTGGCATTAGTTCAGACGATGAGAAGTCTCACCGCAAGTTTATTGAGAAAGAGAAACTCCCTTTCCGTCTGCTTGCTGATACTTATAAATCTGTGCACGGCAAGTATGGCACCTGGGTAGAAAAGTCCATGTATGGTAGAACCTATATGGGTACAGCCCGTGTGACTTTCATCATTGATGAAAATGGAATTATCCGTGAAGTCATTAATAAAGTGGATACTAAAAACCATGCAGATCAGATTTTGGGAGGCGCTGCTCTTAAGGATTCAGCTAAACCCAAACCAACGAAAAAGGAGGTTGTTAAACCGGCCAGGAAAATTGTGAAAAAAGTGGCTAAGAAGGCTGTGAAAAAGAAAAAATAGCCAACCAGAATGAAATAGATAAAGCCCGTTCCAAGACGGGTTTTTTATTTCCAACTGGTATGTAATCCTTCCAAACTGCCTTATATTCGCGCAAAGTTTCAATATATGGCACAACCTGATATTACCCACCTAAAGAAAGTTGCTTCACAAATCCGCAGAGACATCGTGCGCATGGTGAATGCCTGCCAAAGCGGCCACCCGGGTGGGTCATTAGGTTGTACTGACTTTTTTGTAGCGCTCTACTTTCACGTGCTAAAGCACGATCCAAAATTCAATATGGATGGCAAAGGAGAAGATCTGTTCTTTCTCTCCAACGGACATATTTCACCGGTGTGGTATTCAACCTTAGCGCGTTCAGGTTATTTCGATGTAAAGGAACTGGCTACTTTTCGCATGCTAAACACACGCCTTCAAGGTCACCCGGCCACCCATGACCATCTGCCTGGGGTGAGGGTGGCATCTGGGTCATTAGGTCAGGGTTTATCAGTGGCTATTGGGGCTGCACAAGTAAAGAAATTGAATGGTGATAAAAATCTCGTCTATGTGTTGATGGGTGATGGTGAACAACAGGAAGGCCAGGTGTGGGAAGCAGCCATGTATGCTGCCCATAATAAAATGGATAATGTGATCGCCACAATTGACTATAACGGTCAGCAGATTGATGGGCCGGTTGATAAAATCCTGTCGTTGCTAGATTTAAAAGCAAAATGGGAAGCCTTCGGCTGGACGGTGCAGGAGTTTGAAGGAAATAAGATGAAAGAAGTTGTGGGTGCGTTGAAGAATGCCCGGCAGCTAGCCGGTAAAGGCAAACCCGTGATCAACCTGATGAAAACAGAAATGGGCTTTGGGGTTGACTATATGATGGGTTCACACAAGTGGCATGGCGTGGCTCCCAATGATGATGAGTTGAAGGACGCATTGGCGCAATTGGAGGAGACGCTAGGGGATTACTGATCGCAGAAGTAGTAATCAAGAGTTCAGAATTAAACCAGTAGTGAACACCCAAAGACTAAGCGAGCGTAAGTGACTATGTAAATACGCTAATTAGATCCATATCCTGAATTCTGTGTAAGTGAAGAATTAATTATCGTTTCTCTCTGAGGTATTGGAAAGACCAATGAGTTATCACTATATGGAAGGATGCCAACAGATCGTTGGGTCCGCTTAAGATCGTGAATTAAGTGACCTTCAAAAGCAAGTTCAAGTCTTCGCTCATCTAAAATTGAATTTACGGTAACCGATCCAACATCGGCCAAACCAGCACGGTTACGAATCACATTGATATCGTTTACCGGAGTATCACCGATTGAAGAAATCAGCCTGGCATTACATTCAGCCCGGGTTAGGTACATCTCAGCCAGTCGAACGATGGTTATGTTGCCAAATTGATTATTGAACTTGGCGGTCCAGATATCATAAAACAAATCTGCCCGTTCGTCACCTGGCTCGTAAAAATCCAAGTGTGCTTGTTCTATCAGAATGTCTCCACGCCCTGCAAAATCAGCGGAAGCGAAAAAGGTATTTAAGTTATTGACACCATCTTGCGAGGTGACCTGCATGGCAAAAATATCTTCCGATGTTGCATTGCCATTACTGATCCTGCTGGTGGATCCCGTTGAACCTTTTCCAAAAGCATCGGCTATACTTCCGGTTAAAGAAAATTCACCGGATGCGATCACGCTGTGGGCTAACTCCAGCGCTTTAGCATAATTATTCTGCATGAGATATACTCGGGAAAGTATGGCACTAGCCGAATAGGTCGTAGCAAAAAATCCATTGACTTCAGGCAATAGAGTTTTTGCTGATTCAATATCGCTGATTACCTGGGCATACACTTCACTGACGGTATTTCTACTCACATTTTCAGAAACATTAGATTGATCGGTTGGTTCCAGAACAAGGGGAACAGCCAGATTTTGAGTTGGATTTCCATCGACCCATGTTTTTCCATAAGTCCTTGCCAACTCGAAATACACAACACCCCGTATAAATTTCGCTTCCCCTTCTACCCTATCTTTTTTATCGGTGGTAACCAAATCAATATTGGCGAGCACGGTGTTACAAATATTAATTGTTCGGTAACCGTCCAACCAGGTTAACTCTGCCTGGTCATTGGTGACCAGCATGTTTTTTACCCAGATCTCACCCGGGGCCTGGAACGTTCCATCCCAAAAAATTTCGCCATCATCTCCAATGAGTTCTGCATCACGTTGAATATTTCCACCATACACATCACCGTCACCCAATGCATCATAAGCACCCACCAATAGCGCCTCAACATCTGCCGATGTAGTTAAGGCTTGATAGTCGGCAACATTATCTTGTGGCTCTATTTCTAACTGATCATTACAGCTGGCAAATAGGGCAACCATCAACACTAGAATATAGTTAGTTGTTTTCATCTCTCTTCAATTTAAAAGCCAATATTAATACCGAATGTGACTGTCTTTGCCTGTGGCGCAGAATAGAAATCAATTCCCTGATTGACATTATTACCCTCGTAGGTATCAGAATTTACTTCCGGGTCCCAACCTTCATAGTCCGTGAAGGTTAACAAATTCTGGCCGCTTACATACACTCTGAGTTTGGTAAGTTTTGCTTTGCTTAATACGGAAGCAGGTAAACTATAACCCAAGGTTATTGTTCTCAATCGTATGTAACTTCCATCTGTGATATACCGGGATGATTCACCTACACCATTGCCACCAAAGAGCCGGGCCTGTGGAACATCCGTGATGTCACCTGGTTTTTGCCACCTTCGCAATTGATCTTTGGTCTGGTTATCAAAGAAGTCACCGTTGGCCGACATAAATATGCCACCTCCGTTATACACCTGGTTGCCAAAAACTCCCTGAAACAGGAAGCTAAAGTCAACCCCTTTGTATTTAAAAGTATTTGTGAGGCCTGCAATAAAGTCAGGGTTGGGATCCCCTACTTTCATTTGGGTGGCCTCATTGTAATCATTGGTGGTGGTCTGTGTGCCGTCACTTTTTACCAGCACATAAAGTGCATCACCATTGGCAGGATCTACCCCGGCATATTTTGGTGAGAAGAAAATTCCGATGGGTTCCCCTTCCTGCGCTCTGCTGATGAATGAACCTTGAATGATCTGTCCTTGTAAGTCAAGGATTTTATTTCTGTTCCTGGCAAAATTGAAACTGGTATTCCATTTAAAGTCCCCCACGAAGTTTTCAGTATTAATAACAATCTCAAACCCCTTGTTCTCCAACTCCCCTACGTTGCGGGTCTGAGTTCTAAATCCGGAATTACCGGGGAGGTTTACATTCAGCAAAAGATCGTTTGTTTTCTTGGCATAATAATCCAACTGACCTGTAATTCGGCTTTCAAATAAACCAAAGTCAATACCAACATCAAGTTGTGCTGTTTGCTCCCAGCGTAAATCAGGGTTTTCAAGTTGCGAGGCGCTTTGCCCCGGTATACCTGCATATCCAGAACCACCGGTATAAAGACCCAGGGCAGCAAAGTTGCCAATCTCGGCATTTCCCGTGAGGCCATAACTGGCTCTCAGTTTTAGAAAATCCATTACTTTAACATTCGACATAAAGGATTCCTCAGAAACAATCCATCCTGCAGAAGCCGCTGGAAAAAAGCCATATCGATTATCTGCACCAAACCGCGAAGATCCATCTACACGTCCGCTTAAGCTTAGTAAATATTTATCCTTGAACTTATAATTCGCCCTTGCAAAATAAGACAGGAAGCTAAAGGCAGATTCATTAGAAGTACCAGATGTTATATCCGCTGCGGAAGTTATCTTCTGATACGCATTACTTGGAAATTGCTGGGCTCCTACATTACTGTATTTTCTATTCGATTCCTGGTACGTAATTCCACCAACCGCTTCGAGCCCATGATCCTGAATATTTTTTTGATACCTCAAAAAGTTATTGGTGGTGTAGTTGAAGACTTGCGTCCAGGCGTTGTTACCCTGCCCATTGGGGGCTCCGGAATTTCGTGAAGTTTCCTTACCAAAATAACGTTCTTCATTTTGCGTGAGCAGGTCGTAACCAAAATCCGATCGGAATGTAAGACCCTCTGTGAATTTGTATTCACCATACACAGAGCCCAGATTTCTAAACACGAGCGTAGTCTGTTCTGCGTAAGCATTATCCAAAAATGGGTTGTAATAAATTGGATAGTTACTATTGGGTACCCCCGTATTCAGATCAAGCGCTCCGCTGATGAGATCAGTGCGAGGATCTATGACGGGTGTCATAGGTGAAAGCGCTATAATCTGAATAGGTGTATTGAAGTTATTATCTTCCGCTAATCGCTTATTGAATGTTCGGGCAATGCTAAAGTTAATGCCCAGATTAAACTTATCCGAGGCCTGATGGTCGAGATTGATTCTACCATTGATGCGGTCTAAATCATTACCAATGATAATACCTCGCTGATTGCTATTAGAACCGGAAATAAAAAATTTAGTTTTTTCATTTCCCCCGCTGGCACTGATATCTAATTGGTTGATTCCTGCATCATCGCGGAAAACCTGATCTTGCCAATTGGTATCTACATATCCGGGAGCACCCGGTGTAGCCCAGGAGGCAGCGGCTGGCCCTGGGGGTGCAGCTCCATAGCGGTTAAAACGATTGGTAAGGCTTTGTGTCATGCCTCCATTCGACTCGGTAAATAGTTGAACATATTCCGCGGTATTCAGAAATTCTCTTCGGCCTGTCTCTGAACTAAATCCAGCGAAGTATCCAATTTCGAAATTCGTCTTTCCTGATTTTCCTCTTTTGGTTGTAATCAACACCACACCGTTAGCAGCCCTGGATCCATAAATGGCTGAGGCTGATGCATCCTTCAGAATTTCAATCGATTCAATATCGTTTGGATTAATGTCCACTAAAGGGTTGGTGGCCCCTTCAGCCGATGATTGACTTGACGATGTGATTGGCATGCCATCAATAACATAGAGAGGCTGATTGGCCGCTGATACGGATGAAGATCCACGTATGCGCACTTTGATACCCTGCCCTAACTTTCCTGTGCCCGCCTCCACAAATACACCGGCCGCTTTTCCTTGAATGGCCTGATCAAAACTTGCCACCGGAATACTTCGCAGCTCACTCCCTTTTATCTGTGCAATGTTTCCGGTTAGGTCTTGTTTGATCTGAGTTCCATACCCGACTACCACAACTTCTGAAAGTTGCTGTACATCCTGAGCCATTCCAACATCAATATTGGTGCTGCTACCAATCTGAATTTCCTGACTCACTAATCCAATAAAAGAAAATCTTAAGACGCCCCCCGGTGCAGGAACCGAAAGTTTGTAATTACCTTCCACATCAGTAACCGTTCCACCTGCGGTTCCCACAAGGACCACATTGACTCCTGGCAACGAAGATCCATCTTCTGCGGAAGTAACTTTACCTGAAACAACTCTTTCTTGTGCCCATAACTGAAGCACAATAATCAGAGAAAAGCACATGAGTAAAAGCTTTTTCATAGACTAAGTTTTAGTTGACGAGATCAGTAAGAATAAAGAAAACGCTAAGCAAGTTTTGAAAACCAATTTGAGTGAACCTGTCTTACCAGATTGAGCTAACTCGTTCTGAAATTGATTCAAAACATCTGCCCAACTTCATCATAATTTACTATTTCTGTAAGATGTAAAGAAATCCTATTCGTAACCTGAAAACATAATCAGTTCTTCTTCAACCCTTGTATCACTACGTTTCCGGTTCCGTCAGATCGGCAAGGATATTGAAACTCACTTTTTAGCCTTTTTGGATCATTGATGGTTTTATAAAAATCATCCAGAAATTTTACGGTTGATTTTAAATAATTTTCTTCGAGCAACGTGTTACCTGAATACACTTTATAAAAATCATCCTTCCTATCATTAAAGCGGGTAATCACATCTGCGAATTGATTCATATCTTGTATGCAATATCCCCGATAGCGTCTCTCGCGAGTGGAACTTAGTAATAGTTCGGGTGCCGGCAACGCATAGGGGGCAGCTACAATTCCGGCATGGTCGAAATCATAGGGAACTGTAAAGGGAATAGATAGAGAATCCTGTGCAATTAGTTTTACGTTTTGACGATACTGTACCGACCAATCCGTGTTTCCGATCAGGTATTCAAACACGGCCATATTCAGAAAGTCGTCCCTGTGAGTTTGCTGAGGTCTCACCAACTGAGTCTCAACGGAAATTGAATTATTTCTTTTCGCCATCTGATCCTCTTCTTCTATTAAGATTCCATAAAGCGGTTCAATATCTTTTGCCTTTGGATCATCATATACAAAATCAAATTTGACAAGCCTGACCCTAAAGCTTTTAGGCGTAATCCGGTTATACATTTTATACACCATGTATTCACGTACCACATATTTTTCATCGCGGCATGGGGTTACTAATTTGATTTTGTCCTGGTCTTTAAAAATTGAATTACTACTAGTTTCCTTTGAGAAGTTTAAAAGCAAAGGCGGATAATTACAATTTTGTTTGAGTTTTCTAAAATGCCCTCTCACTTTGATTTGTAACGGAACTTCTACTAAAGCACTGTTTGAATCTTTATAAGACAATTTGAAAGTGTGGTATTGCGGATCTTCCCCCCGGTCTTTCATTAAACCAGAAACATCCCCATTCAAAGTAATTTCAAGAACATCATCACGAGTAAATAATTCGGATGACTGTGAAAAGCCTAGAAAAGAACTTAGCAGGAAGCAAAACCATACTGTAGTAAAGAATATATTATTTCTCATTTTGATTGATTCTGATCACTTTTTGGGACTTTCAAGGTGGGTTGCAATTAGCTTACCCACCTGATTTTTGATGATTTTTATGATAAATTACACTAATATTACATAGAATCTAAGTTCTTGGCTGACTTGGTTTCGTTTTTGGGAAGTTACTTTAGTCTATTATAAAAATTAAAATCTATGGAAAAGGCTTTATCTATCTGCATTTCAATCATGCGCTTAATGATCAATAAGCAAAGGGTTGATTGGGTTAGTCGTTATTTTCCAAGATTCATAATCATGGCGGCTGCGTTTCTGCCTTTCTTTGGTCATGCTCAGCAACAACTAAAAA
>Ga0163149_10002275_pt1 | contig 23416 bp, 21 predicted proteins | sample OliLakLV19MP5G1_FD_148604 | JGI IMG/M metagenome (GOLD analysis project Ga0163149, IMG submission 148604) | Freshwater microbial mat bacterial communities from Lake Vanda, McMurdo Dry Valleys, Antarctica - Oligotrophic Lake LV.19.MP5.G1 | ecosystem: Environmental > Aquatic > Freshwater > Lake >...
CGACGCGGAAGCGGCTGCCAAGCAGCCCAAGCCGCTCAAGACGCCGGAACAGCTCGAGGCCGAGAAGAAGGTCAAGAGCACGTCCGAGATCAAGAAGGAGGTCAGCAAGTCGGCAATGCCGCGATACCTCGGTGTCGCCATCCTCCTGATCGGTCTGCTCGGCTTCATCGTCGTCTGCATGCTGTGGGTCAACGACCACATGCATGGCAACGGCGTCGTCGCGGATGGCACGGTGCCGGATGCGTCGACGACCACCGATGAGATGGTCACGGACACCTTGTCCGAGACGACCGAGTCCACCACGGACGAGGTCGCGACGGACACGGTCGAGGCGACCACCGAGATACCGAGCGGCTACGCATGCCGCGCGGGTAGCTCGGTCACGAGCTGCAACGAAGTGCGAGACTTCCTCCTCTCGCGCGCTGATGGTGCATCCTACTGGGACTGCTCGGGCATCACGCCCAGACAGTACCGGGACATGTACCGTGTCGATGATCCGACCGGTGCTCGCCACATCATCGCCAACACATGCGCCTGCAACTACTGCGAGGTAACGGCGCACGACTGAACTCGCAACCGCGGACGGCGGATCCGTCCACAACTAGCAAGCGCCTCGTACCGATTCTGGTACGAGGCGCTTTTCTTTTTCTTGAATTTTAGTAGATACGATACGGATAGCGTGGATTGCTCGGTGTTGAAGCGTCTGGGATAACTGTGATACTTGCTGATGCTGCTTTTGTAACACCTTGCTCTGTGTAACGGGCGGTTACCGAGCCTGTGCTCTGGGTACCGGAACAAAAGGTTAGAACTTTTCCATCACCCGGATAGAGAAGCTTTGGATCGCTCACCGTAAGCGTTGATGAAATAGAAACATCCTTAGATGTGCCATCGCCGTAGTTGGCATAGACCTTGTATGGAAGACTTGCGCTACAGGTTACGGTTGTCGGACCGGTAAAACGAATCTCTATCGACTGCAGTCCGTTTGGTAAAACGGTTTTTTCTGCGAGATGATTCACGCTTCCGGAAACAGTTCTTGTGCCAATGTCATCGGTGTAAGAAGCGGAGACAGTGATGGTTCCGATAAATATCGGCGTAAGAATATTTCCTTGGATATATCCGTCCGTAGAACGCGTAAGGGTGAAGGTGGTTTTACCCGTCAGGTCATCAGCCATGCCGTCTGCTTTGATTCCAAAGAGCTTTAATGTGACGGTTTGATTACCAATTGGAGCTGAGGGCGATGGTAATAGCGTTAAATTTACATAGGGACGACCAGCTTGTACGGGTGCATTTGGAGCCGGCTTAATAACAGGAGGACGCAAACTTGGTTCATTGATTTTAATCTCTGGCTTGTCCAAAGGGTTGATATCGACAGGAATCAAAAGATCCGGAAGTCCGAGAGCCACCGTTAGACGAGCACGGATGGCGCGGGATTTTGCTTTCAGTCTAGGATCGCCGTCTTCACCGAGAGTTGCATCTGCGGCATCAAGGCGCGTCATGATATCTGCAACGACTTGGGTTCTGGAATCAGCTGGAATTGCGTCTTCTAAAACGTCGTCGACACGCTCGTCGATACGGACAAGTTCACGGTAGCGTTGATCGACCTTATCGTCACTGACCGAGACATCACGAAGTAAACGTAATTCGTCGAGCGCAGAGTCATTGGCCAATGCCGACGGAAGAGCGAGCTGACTGATCTCATCGCGCAAGCCCGCATAGCGCGCACGGGAGAGTAACGTGGTCGCGATGTGCAATTCGCCACGGATCAAACCGGCTTTTTTACCCATCGATGGAATGAGAATACGGATACGTCCGAGCGCGTCTTTAGAGAGAGAGGGATTTTCAATTACACGAGCTAACTCTTGTTTAGCATAGGAAACAGCAAGGGCTTCACGCTTCTCTGGCGATGCAACGGCAAGATGCATGCTTTCCGATGCATTACGGATCCAAGCCGGAGCGGAAGAAGTTTTTTCTGAACGTTCATCAAGACGGTCGCGCAAGGCGCGCATGTAGTCGCGGTCAAAACGAATGTCTTTTTCACGCTGTGCTTCTGGCCACGCGTCGTCCTTGGTGAGTTGGCGAACTGGCTTTTTACAATCGTTGGCACCAAAGCTCCCCCATTGATTATCGGTTAAGAGCGTTTCATCCGTTGATCCCAAAGCGGTGATACCAACAACCGACTCGGTCACTGCAGCTTCTGTACATGTTGGTTGTTTGATGATGCCGTAGGATGTGCCGCGCACGGTAGCGACGACGTCAGATGTTTTGATTTCCATCGTGCTGTCGACGTCGAGCAGTTTAAGCATGCGATTCCAAACGCGACCGGCATTCACTTTCAAACGAATGATCGATGTTCCAGAACCGGAACCATCGGCTGGGGCGTCGTCGATAACAAGCTCGGTGCTTTGGTCGAGACGTGTAACACCTTGGTCGCCCCAAAGAATTTCTGCTTCTGAATCTGCACCTGTGCGTACTGCATCGCCAGAATGAATTTCCTGGACGTCTTGAACAACGGACCAAACATCTCCGGATTTGTACTCAACTGCGCCTTTCACGACTTGCACGCGAATGGTTGGCAGCTTTTCTGCCGCAGCGGAACCAACGGACCAGAACCAGGTTCCGCCGATAACGAGTAATAAAATGGCGAGTGCGCCACCGGACAAAGCTAGGATACGAGACTTGTTCATAATGTATTTATAGACGGTGAATATAGCTCGGATCGCGTAGAAAATCAACCCATCGTAAATACTTGATTGTCCGCCTAAGTCCTGCTATTCTCGTCCCGCTTCTGATCGGCATCGTGTCGGGCTATATCTTCGCCTTGCTAGGCTCGATATAGTCCCTCCTACGTTCAGAAACGTGTAAGTTACTACTTCCCCGTTTCCTCACTCCGTCGGGCTATAGCGCAGTTGGTAGCGCGCTTCGTTCGGGACGAAGAGGCCGAGGGTTCGAGTCCCTCTAGCCCGACCATATAAAATACCCCGCCATGGCGGGGTATTTTATTAATGTCGATGCTCGCTACCTTTGCTATCAATCGGAGCGCGGAGCGTGGCCCATGCGGCAAGGAGCGCCGTGATCGGAACGGTGAACACAAGACCAATGGTTCCGGCGAGTGAACGGACGACTTCATCCGTCACAGAATCAAAATTGATAAATTTGAGCCAAGAACCACCGAACTGTTGGTAAAGCAGGAGCGTTGAAAGCGAGGCGCCAACATAGGCAAAGACAAGCGTGTTTGCGAGAGCACCCATGTGATCTTTGCCAATCACCATTCCTGCCGTAAATAATTCCTTAAAACTCAATTTATTATTTGCGCGGCGCACTTCAGAAACTCCGGATGCGATGGAAACGGCGACGTCTTCCAAAACACCAACCGCCGCGATGATGATTCCTGCAAACAAAAGTCCACGCGGATCAAGAAGTGGATTTTTATTGAAAAAACTTCGATCTTCCTCTGTACCGAGACCAGAGAGACGAGTTGAATCGACAAAGACGAGCGATATGAGATAGGCCACAAGCGCACCGCCCATTGTTCCAATTGCCACGACCAGTGATTTACGATTCCAGCCGATCGTTAAACCACTGGAAATGAGCGTGAACAATCCGGAGAGCGCGATGGCGAGCGGTACAGCATTTACCCCACGCAGGTAAAGTGGGATTAAAATGTAACCAATCATCGCAATGGAGATCGCGATTGATAACGCGACCTTTACACCCTGCCAACCGGAAAGAAGTACAAGCGTAAACACGAACAGCGCGATAAGCCAGAGCATGGCCGTACGTCTATCAAAACCTTCCAAATAGAGATTCCAGCCATTGTCACCGCTCTGCATAAAAATAACGACCTTGTCGCCAGCATGAGGATCAATGTTATAGGGATTGGAGCCGACGTCCGAGTGAATTTCTCGAACCTGACCCAACAATGGGCCCGATAAAAATCGAACATGGAATACCTTTACCTGTTCTGCGCCACCGGGAATTGCATTGGATCCGCTACCGATTGATTCCACGACACCTCTTTCATATTGCCCCTCCTGAGCTGGACCGTTTACCGGAGAATCTGCGCCATCTGTTCCCGCTTGATTATCAGAAATAACAGCCGGAGTTGTCGACGCGACTGCATCAGCCGTACTTGTTGTTTGAGCGAGCGCTGTCATGGGTAAAAACAACAGCGAGGCCGTGGCGACTGATGCAAATAGATTGATCAAACGTTTCATAATTTATGATGCGTTCCAAGGAAAAGGATTTTTGAATTGAGCTTGTTCTTTTGCAAATTTACGCAGCCAGGAGAGCACATGAGCCGTCGCCTGAACGTCACATTGATTGTACTGGATAATCGAGTCGAGAATAGTACGGTTGCCGGACTCTAGCCATTGCTCATAGGCAAGCACGGACTCTCCCCCGCCCTTCACATCGCCCTGCCAAGTAAAGCCGAGGAATTTTGCAATCGCTTTCAAGCTATAAAAGTGAAGCGGGAAAACGGCTTGCACACGAACAACCTCTTTCAGATCACACATCGAGTTACGGAAACGTTCAAGGTAGATGTTCTCTTGGTCGGCGTAGCGTCTGGAAAGAACGGAGAGGCGCGTCACTTCGTAATTTCCATAATGGTAAACCGTGTAACGTTCCGGCAACGTCTCCACCCAAGACAAAAAGTCTTTCCAGAGTCGCTTCTCATCACCTGGAGTCTCGGCCACAAAGAATTTGTATCCATCGGGCAACCAAAATCCAAAAAGGTAGTCGAGGTCTGCTGGTGGGTAGCTCTCAATATCAAAATGGATTTCCAAACCCATGGTCGGGTCTACAAATGGCTCACGGATAATAACGGAATCTGTGACAAGACACTCCGCCTGTCTACGAACCGACTCGAGGGCGTTGCGTGTGAGCCCGGGGACCTGTCCTTCCAGAGCGTCCACATCAAGAATTGCGGCGTCGTCGATTGTGAGTACACCGAGTAAGCGCAATGCCTTTAACTTTCTGACATCGACATTATAAAGAAGGGCAATATCTCGGCGCGACTCAGCTAAACGCAAACAAGCCTTACCCCATGGTGACGTGTCCTTACAGCTTTTGCGATAAACCGGCGCTGGCATTTCTCCAGAGCGAATGCGCTCCAGCTGTTCAATGATGTTTTGAAATTCCGATTGAAAAGCTGAGGCGTCAAATGTCAGACGCTCGCCGTCGCCGTTAATAATAGTCGGGTGCGTCGGAAAATAGCCCTGCGTGCGCTCGAGTAACGTTGCGTAGAATGTGAGCTGGCACATGTGCTCTTTTTTGATTTCATGTGCGCGCTTTACCTCGACCGGAACGTAGAACCAGTCGCCGAAAAGGCTTTTACCTTCCTTACGTTCCAATAAGTCTGGGCGACCGATCCAGTCGCCGTCACGCAAATAACCTTGATAGATGACGGGCGTTCCGGATCGCATCAGCTCAAGCGTACGGGTAACGCCGTCATCGACATTTTTGACGTCGCTTACATCAACCGGCGTGCCGTATTGCTTGGTGACGATGTCGCGTTCATGTGCCAAACCATCGGCTAAGCGTGCCTCTTCTTCCTTGGAAAGAGGTCGGCGGTCGGCGGGGTCACCAAAACGTTCCCAATACGGCCAATGCGGGCATTGGAAAAACCGGTAAAAATCGCTTCCGGTGAGTGGCGCAGACCGTTCCATGAACTGCATCAAACCCGATTTTTCCATTCTTGTATAGCGATCGCCAGAATGCGCATTGTTGTGATGTGCCCGATCACCAGACTGGATACCAAAGAGAGGGTATGCCAGATCCACCATGCGCGTAGATAAAAGAGGTCGAGAAGAATGGCCAGTCCTTGAAAAACAAGAACCCAAAACAATACGCCGACATAGTAGACGCGGCGAGAACCCGGTGGCCACGGAGTCGTGACGAGCGGATGCAGAGGTTTATTAGTAGGCATCGCGGAAAACGGGAGAGAGGTAGCGATCAAGCGGAGCGTAGTCGTCGGTGAGGATAGGGACGTTCTCGTGTGTCGCCAGAAATTCTTCTATTTGTTCCGGCGTCAGGCGTTTTGAGGAAGACTCGATCGAGGGATTCTCTGGTTCAAATTCAAATGAGGGCGTATCGGCTTGTGCAAAGCGCTTTGCATCGAGAGGAGTGTCAGATGCCATGAGGACGATTGTGTTGCGGCCGGGTAACAGCTCGCTTTCTAAGGGGGCGACTTCAACATATTTCCAAACCTGACGTAGCGTCTTGATCATTGCGGCAAGAAAGTTTCCGTAACGTGCATCGTCGATCAAATTTAATGCGTATACGCCGTCTGGTTTCATACGGGATTTGAGCAGCTGATGAAACTCGAGCGTTGTGAGATGTTGTGGGACGCCAAAATCGTTGAAGGCGTCGCCAAAGACCAGATCATATGGCGCATCTTCATTGCGCATGAGATGGCGACGAGCGTCTCCCGGTATCGCAATAATACGGGAACTTGTTTTGAGCTCCATGAAGTGATGGTTGGCCTCGATCACAGCTGGATCGATTTCTGAAACAGTAGATGTCGCTTTTGGGTAGAAAGCCTCCAAGTATCTAGGAAGAACAAATCCCCCACCACCGATAAAGTATGCGTGGAATTGATCACCTTGCACGTAACGTGAAGCAATTAAACGCGCGTAGACCTGTTCATAACCGTAACCAAGATTTGCGGGCTCGCGCGGAGAGACATAGGAATGCAAGAGATGATCGAGACGCAGGGTGAATCGCGGTTTTTCTTCTGCTCCTTCTGTTGTAATGCGGATACAGTAATAATTACTTTCCAACTTACAAACCCCGGGTAGAAGAAGACTCCCTATTGCCGCGACAAACAAGAAACCTGCCGCACGCCAATTCAATACGCGCTCGCCTGCAGCGAGATATGCTCCAAGGAGAAGCAGTGCTATCGCGACGGATGACAACAACAGATTGGTTCCGAGCGCCGCAATCAGAATATAGCCACCAAGACCAATGCCAAGCAGGCTCCCGACGGCACCAGCGGCAGAGAGACGGCCGATCGCGGTACCACTCGCACGCAATTCTTCAACCGCAAACTTGGCGAGCTGCGGACCTACCATGGATAGGAAAAATGCTACGGGTGCAAAAACAACAATCGCGAGCATAATGGAGCGGAATGCCAAGTCCATTGGATAGTCAGCGAGTTTGGTTGATAAAAATGATAAGGCAAAACGTGCCGACAAGGCCGCAATACCGGATGCAAGAAATGTCACGGATAAGGCACGGCGTCCGCCTTTACGATCCGCGATCAAACCTCCGGCATATTGGCCAAATGTGAGCCCGATCAAGGTTGCGCCGATAACAGATGTCCACGTGTAGACCGATGTGCCGAGGAATGGCGCTAGTGCACGGCCCGACAAGACCTGAATCAACATCAAACAAAAACTTGCAAAGGCGTTCAGGATCCAAACTGGTGGAAGTCGAAATGGCTTCATACGCGACGAGCTCGCAAAGACTGAATCAATCCAACGAGTACAAGGAGTAGTGCGAGCGTGAACCAGACGAGTCGTGTCGAAAAATATGCTTGGAACAGAAAGCCGGTCAGATAAGTCCCGAGAATACTCCCTGCAGAATTCCAGGAACCAAGAGAGCCGTACACACGGCCGGTGTGCTCAAGCGAGTCGAGCAGTGTGCGTGTTGCCGCAGGCATGGTCGCGCCAGAAAGTAAGGCTGGAGGAAAAAAGACGAGAACAGAAAAAGTGAATGCGAGTATGGGCATTCCCAAATTTGAGGCAGAGAAGCTTGGACCGAGTGCGTAAGCAATCGTATAGGCAAGAAGTGAAACCAGGCCGCTCGCCAAAAATAGGCCACCGAGGACACGAACGGGTCGATATTTGTCGGACAACCAACCGCCGAGCGGAGCACCTAGAATGATTCCTAATAAAATAGAGCCGATGATTGCCGTCCACGTATAGAGTGATGATCCAAGAAATGGAGCGACCAAACGTGCTGCGAGAATTTCAAAAGCCATCATTGAGAAACCGGTCAGAAACACAAACGCCCCAACCATTGTCGGGGAGTTTGGTGAAAATCGGGAAGGCGTGGCCATAGGCCACAGTCTACCTTATTTGGTCTCCTTGTGCGGAGAACGACCTTTGCAGGTTTTACAAAATTTAGCGATCTCAAGGCGGGCCTTGATCGTCTTTTTGTTCTTGGTCGAGTGGTAGTTGACCTTGCGGCACTGTGTACACTCGAGCTTGATGAGATTGTCTTGTGACATATGGAAATTTTTTGTGGAGCCGCCTCGCGGATTTGAACCGCGGACCTTCACTTTACAAAAGTGTTGCTCTACCAGCTGAGCTAAGGCGGCGCGGGTCAGGGTGAACGAACGCGCACGAGCATGCCATAGGACCCCAATTCCGTCAATGCGCGTAAATACGAACGCCCCCGTGACCAAAAGGCCTTACGGAGGCGGGGCAGTACGAGCAGGTCAACCCGTAACCAGCAAAAGCTTCTGGTCGCTGTGCGCGATGCCAAGCGGCAGATAGCCGTCCTGAGCAAGATCGAGCAGCGGCTTTAGCCAGGAGACCAAATCCTCGTGTCCGAGCAGAGCGAGTACCGTCGCGTAGAAAAGAATGATACGCGTGTTCTCCATAAGCTGACTCCGGACCGTGATGGTTGACGGAGTCCTGAATAGCTCTTCCCATGAGCCAAAGGACATGGATCTTGGGTAGAGGGAACTCAAGCGAGCGCGCATCAGGTGGCCGTCAAAATTCTGGCTCTTGATGCGTTCAAAGCATAGCTCGCGCACAAAGGTGTCGATGCCTCGCCACGAACAAGTCGCAAGACGTTCCAGCGCATCGGAATTCACGAGCGTGACTCCTTTAGGCTGCATGAATGCGCCAGCATCGAGCGCACGCATCACGAGAGCGCTCACATTTTGTGGAGGCTTCAGGTGCGGCGACCAGCTCCCCCATCCTGCGATAATCGCTGGTGGGGAATGCAGCTTCACGGGATCGAGAGCTTGCTGCATCGGATTTACCTTTCTTCATCTTGTAACGATGATCGCTGTCAAAAGAACAGGCATACATCGTTGTGCAAAATGCGCTCTTTGTCTAGACCTCCCAATTTCTGAAATGTGCATAACTGGACGGAAGCGTGCCTTCCGGAGATGATGGTGATATATGAAACGCTATGCTTATGCTGCACTTGCGATCGTTATCGCTCTTTGTGTCGGATTAATTGTTGGTCGGTTTGCACTCGTGCCGCGCGGAATTCAAACACATGTCTCCACGCAAACGATTTTGACAGCTTTGCGCGATCAAGGATTTCTTGTGACGCAAACCTATGTGTTTGATCAACCCGTCTCCATTAAAAAGACAACGGGAAACGCCTTCCAAGATTTTTTTGTCGGACAAACGATCGAGGCTCGCGGGAGCATGGAAGCAAACCTTGGTGTCGATCTCGCCAAACTTTCTGCGAGCGACGTGCATATCGATGGAAACCGAGTCACGATTGAAGCAACCGGTCCGAATCTTTTTAATACGCGTCTTATTGGGCCAATAGAAGTACGTAACTCCCAAGGAATTTTGAAGCGCGTCCTTGAACCGGATGACGGCTACAATCAAGCGCTCGCGGAACTTGAACGCGCGGCAACGGAAGCGGCCAATCGGCCGGAAATTGTGACAAGCTCTAAAAGCAAGTCAGAGCTTGAGCTTTCGCGATTGATTCGCCTCTTGGCGAGCGAGGCAGAAGTAACGGTTATTTGGAAATAACGAAATATTGACTTTTGGTGTAAAATCTGTTAAACTTCCTAGTTATGAGCAATACAGAAATGATGAACAATGACGAAGGCGCGTCTCCTACGGAGCGTGTTGCCGTCGATACTCCACTCGAAAAAAAGGGGAAGCTCGTGGGTTTTGACATGGGTGAGATTCAACAGCGTGTGGCGCGGATGCAAGAGCTGGAAGGCAAGACGCTCCCCGAGCAATCCAAGCAGATTGTTGCCTTGAAGCGCGAGCTTGAAACAACCAACCAAGAATATAAAAGCATACAGGAAGATGTCGATATGGGCATCGCTTCCTTTGCTGACTTACAACGTTTTGACGCACTCCAATCCGAGCTTCAAGCCACGCAATTAAAGCTTGCAGAAGCGGAGTCGTCGCGCGCAGAGTCGCGACGTGAGCTTTCCTTGCTTAACCCGGAAGAGCATGGCGATCTTTATCAGCTCGAGCGTGCCCAAGCCGAGTCCGCTAAAACAGGACTCAAGAAAGCATTTGCGGAAATGGATGAAGAAATGATCGACAAGATCAAAGGACAAATCAACAAAAAATCCAACTAACAAAACAAGAAACGCCCCCGATCCAGAGATGGACGGGGGCGTTTTCAGGACACAGGACCGAGGATGCGACCCCACCAGAGATTGGGAGCCATCCCGTGTACAGCGAGCAAGAGCTGTGGACGGAATGAAGGCACAGAAAGACGTGGGAACGGGATGCGACGTTGTGCATCGCGGTCGAGCGACTGAAGCAGGGGCGTGATGTTGCTCGCGTACCCACGACGTCGGAGCAGAACGGTGACGCACTCCAGAATCTCACGCGAGAGCGCGAGGAGGAGGAGTTCATGCATGCTCCAACCCGTGGACTCGATGTGCCCCAGATCCGTGCCGAGGTTCAATGCTTCTTGTTCAGCAAGCTGAGCAAGACTTTTCAACTCAACATGACTTTGAGCCATGAGCCAGATCGTAATCTTGTTATCGAGCTCGACGTCATGCTCATCATTGATGAACTTGTCGAGCTCGGAAGGATCGTCCGGAAAGAAGCGATTGAGCACAAGGCCCATCGCCGCAAAACGACGATACAAGTGCTCACTCGTTCCGAGCTCGTTGAATTGCGTGACGATCCAAGACGGAATGGACCAAGGCTGGACTAACTCGTCCAGGCGTGGAAGCGCGTGGGATAGAGGCGGTTTCGTGACCATGGTTAGCCCTCCTATTAGGAAAGAACGAACGGCTTAGTTAACCAAAAAATAACGTTTTTGTCAACCCGGCGACGAGCAGGTAGGATCACGTCCATGTCGGACTTTTCCTTGTCCTCCGATCAAGCCAAAGCATTAGAACAACTGCTAGGCTGGATCAAGAAACCTGTTGGGCCTGCGATCACGCTGGGTGGCTATGCCGGTACCGGAAAAACAACCGTAGCCGCTGCGCTACGCGCTGTTCTTGCACAGAAAAATAGCGAACGCCGCATTGCGTTTTGTGCTTTCACAGGCAAAGCAAGTCAGGTGCTGCGTAATACACTCGATCTGCATGGCGCTATTCGTGAAGGCGATACTTGCGGGACGATTCACTCACTCCTCTACTCTCCCCTTGTCGATAAAAAAGGCGTGATTACGGGCTGGGCAAGATCCAAGGAAGTTGAAGCGGATTTGATTGTGGTCGATGAAGCCTCGATGGTGAATCAACGGATTTGGTTGGATCTACTTGGAACGGGTAGGCCTGTTATCGCTATCGGTGATCATGGTCAGCTGCCGCCGATTGAAGGAAGTTTTAATTTGATGGACAAGCCCGATCTCACGCTTGAACGTGTGCATCGACAAGCCGAGGGAAATCCGATTATTCAACTAGCGCATGAAGTGCGTCATACGGGTGAAATCGTCGGAGGCAAGTATGGAAAAGGTGTTCGTAAATATTCTTGGGCGACGGATGATCCTTCCGAAATACAAAATGCGATTGATGATGTGATGGATGGCGATCAAGAAGATCGGCTTTTGCTGTGCGGAAGAAACAAAACACGTATCGAGTTAAACAAAAGTGTCAGGCAAAAGATGGGACGTGAGACGGATGAGCCTGAAGCTGGTGATCGGGTTGTGTGTTTGAAGAATGACTACAATCAAAGCCAGCCGATTTATAACGGAATGACGGGAATCATCGAATCATCGGAAACAGAACGTCAGCACTGGTATCAAATGGGTATTGATTTTCCAGATGATGGCCGGCGTTTTGATGGACTCGTTTCCAGACACGGTTTCATGTCAGAAAAAGGTGGAGAGACCGTAGAGGGTTTATCCCCAAAAGAGATTGGAAGCCGTTTTGATTTTGGATATGCACTGACGGTTCACAAAGCACAGGGCTCGCAAGCCAAGCGCGTTGTGTTATTTGAAGAACGCTTTCAAAAAATGGATGACGAACAGTGGAAGCGTTGGCTGTACACCGCGATTACCCGTGCAAGAGAGGAGTTGATTGTGATTGGGCAGAAGTAATTACTTCTTTTCCAAATCGATTGAAGCGGAGTTGATGCAAAAGCGTTTGCCGCCGTGCTCGGATGGGCCATCGTTAAAGATGTGACCGAGATGGCCGCCGCAATTTGTGCAAGTGACTTCTATGCGCTCCATACCGAGCGTTGAGTCGTCATGGAATTTCACACGGTCTCCTGCTGCGGCGGCAAAAAAGGCTGGCCAGCCGCAACCAGAATCGTATTTGGCCTTGGAATCAAAGAGTTCAGCTCCGCATGCAGCGCAGTGGTAAATACCGGGTGAAGTTTCTTTGTCGTAAATGCCCGTGAAGGCGCGCTCCGTGCCTTTGCCGCGCAGGACCTCATATTGCTCTGGCGTGAGAACCTTCTTCCACTCTTCCTCTGACTTGGGCATGCTCTCCTTGGTGAAGTTGTTCATATCGACTAGAAAATTACTGGGATTTCAAAGGAATCGGAATTCTCTTCTAGGCCCGACGGGTTGTCATTCATGAGAACGATCGTTCCTTTACTACCTGGAGCTTGGTCAGGGAAAGCAAATCGGACTTCAAACGGAACCCACTCTTCTGTCATCCAATCGCTCTTGGCTTGAGCAGGACCGAGGCCGATGGTACGTCCTTGGGCATCGTGTAACGTGACAGGAAAAACGGCCTCAAAATACCAGAGACGCGCTTCACCCGTAATCTTGAGCGGATTCACAATCTTGCCTCCCGTGGACTCAACCACGATATTTCTTAAACTGTCGGTTTTACTTTTTTTTGTGGTTACTGATTTAAATTCAAGAACGCTTGGCATCGATGGTGCTGTGATCGCAGGGTTTTCTGGAGGAGGTGTTGGCGCACAACCGCCGCCGATGAGGGACATGGCGACGCCAAAGGCGGCAAGAATACGGAGTGTGGATTTCATATCACAAATATCTTGGCACGAATGAAAACACTCCGACAATGTCGGAGTGTTTTCGTGGTGGGTGGGGAAGGATTCGAACCTTCGAAGGCGCAAGGCCAGCAGATTTACAGTCTGCCCCCGTTGACCGCTTGGGTACCCACCCATGGAGCCGTAGACCGGAATTGAACCGGTGACCTTTTCCTTACCATGGAAATGCTCTACCAGCTGAGCTACTACGGCATGAATTTTTACCCTTCGATTGCCTCCACTTTGTCTTTTAAAACTTGGAAACGGGCCGGATCTTCTGAGAGCAAACGCAGACGATTATAGCGTGCGCGGGCCTCTTTTCGATCGCCGAGGAGTATAACAGTCTCTAAGGATTGTTCAAGGTATTTGGCGCTTCCTGGCTCAAGCTCGCTAGCGCGCTTGGCATGAGGCCATGCTTTAGCGGCATTTCCACGCTCTAAGAAAAATGCGGCAAGCTCAGCTTGGCGATGCGGTTGGCGAGGACTTGCGTCGGCGGCCTTTTGCAACATCGCTTCCGCGATTTGAAAGTTCCCTTCCGCTTTAGCGATTTCCGCGAGGCCAGCATAGGTTGCATCGTCGGCTTTGCGTGTTTTTACAAGGAATTCAAATGTCTCACGCGCTTGCGGATAGAGTTTTTGACGGAGATAGAGCGTCCCAAGCAATCGGTAGGCATCGATCTGCCGTTGATCCAGAGCCAGCGCTTCAAGCAAACGACGTTCTGCATCGGCCCATTTGAGATCGCGAATAAGAGAACGAGCTTCCGTGAGAAGCGTCTTGATTCTTTCACGTTGAGAAGGCGCCATAGCTGAAAACGGGCTCTTCACCTTCTTGTAGAGATTATCAAAAGATTGCAAACGTTCTTCCGTGCGCTTGTACGACTCTTTGGTTTTACGGGCGAGAGTTCTGCCAAAGCGATGCAAGGCGGCTAACTGCTCGGCACTGACACGCTCAAAGCGTCGCGTGATCAATTTTTCACGTTCTTGTTTTTGACGTTCTTCTTTAATGGATTGCGGGTCGAGCAAACGAATCTCTTTCCAGTGACGCGCAATAAGAAACAACGTTACGCCGAGCGCAATTATCGCCACACCGTAAGCGATCCAAGAGACGTACATGGGACAAGTTTAAGCCGGAAGGGCTGCACGACACAACATGCCAAAGGCACGCGGGTCGAGTGACGCGGAGCCGACAAGCACACCATCAATATGCGTGGTGGAAAGATACTCCGCAACATTCCGCTGATCGACCGAGCCACCATAAAGGACGGGAATCTCATTTGCAGATTTCCCGAATTTCTTTACGAGCATTTCATGAATCGCTTCATGTACGACTTTGGCGTCTTGCGCGGTACATGGCTTTCCAGATCCGATCGCCCAGATTGGCTCATAGGCAATAATCGGACTACCGGCACCATCGACTTTTAAACCGGCCGAGAGTACGGCGGAAAGTTGAGCGCGGACGACTTTAAGCGTCTCCCCTTTTTTGTGTTGCGCATCAGTTTCACCGATACAAATCACGGGATGAATTCCATTCTTTTGAAGCGAGATCGCTTTCTTGGCGACCATCTCGTCTGTTTCACCAAGATGCTGGCGGCGCTCACTGTGGCCCACCAAACAAAATGATAAGGCGAATTCCTTAAGCATGGCTGGGCCAATCTCACCCGTGAAAGCCCCTTCATTGGCCCAAAATACGTCCTGAGCGCCCAGAGAGGGCACTCCAGCGCGTCCAAGGGAGGCTCGAGCGGCAGGGAGCGATACAAAGGGCACAGCGACGCCGATATCAAGATCCTTGGGCAGTCGCTCACGACGGAAAGCGCGAATCCAAGCACCGGCCTTTACGGGGCCATAGTGCATCTTCCAATTGGCAATGACAGTCTTGCGCATAAGCGGCTTATTCCTACCGCAGATCGGCAAAACAATCAAGAGAGCGTAAACAGCTTTTTGACCTTGTCTTTACTCTCAAAAGGCCCGATCAATGCCGATGCCATTCTCTTAGGTTGAAAAATTTCCTTGGCAACGCGACGAATATCTGCGGCCGTCACCTTCTCTATTCTCTTCAGCTTTTGTTCCGGTGTCTCGATCTTGCCTTCGTAGATCCATTGCTTGCCATACCAATCGGCTTGGGTGGACGAGTCTTCAAAGGCAAGTGTGAGCTTGCCGCGAATATGATCTTTTGCGCGACGTAGCTCATCGGGCTTCACAAGTTCTTCAGTTGTCTTCTTTAACTCGGCCCAAATAACTTTTACGGCTTCATCGACACGTGTTTTGTCGAGTCCGGACATCACGCCAAAAATACCGATGTCTTCTAATGCTTGATGTGATGCGTTTACCGAGTAGCAAAGACCGCGACGTTCACGAACTTGAATAAACAAACGTGAGGACATGGTGCCTCCAAGAATCGTGGCGAGTAACGACGCGGCGGCCAAGTCCTTGTGTCCAAGTGGCAAGGCATGAAAAGCCATTGCAAGCTGTACTTGCTCCGTATTTTTCTGTTGGAATGCTACAGGGTCTGTGAATTTTTCTGGCGCAATGAATGTTTCAAAGTTGTTATCGATGCGCTTTTTAGGTGACTTCACGCTGCCGAATGTTTTTTCTAGAATCTTCATCAAGTCCGGAACGATTTTTCCAGAAACACACACGGCCATACGCTCGGGAATGTAGTAGGCATCGCGATACGCGATCAACTTTTCACGCGGAACGGTTCGGATCACTTCACGTGGTCCAGCGATATTCCAACCGAGAGTAGAGTCTGGAAATAACACTTCCTCGAGCAAGTCCTCAATATGCATACGTGGATTGTCCTCGTACATGTTGATTTCCTCGACGATCACACCACGCTCGCGCTGCAATTCCTTTGGATCGTATTTGGAATGGAACAACATGTCGTGAAGAATGTCTGCGGCGAGGCTCGTTTTTGCGGCGTCCATCTTTACGTAATAGGCCGTCAGATCTTTTGACGTGAAGGCATTGTATTCCGCACCGTAACGGTCGAGCTCTTTTGAGAGGGTGAGTGTGTCTGGACGACGCTTTGTCCCCTTGAACATCAAGTGCTCAATGAAGTGCGAGGCGCCATTAATATCTTTCGTCTCATAACGCGAGCCGACACGACAAAAAGCCATGAATGTCATTGAGGTCGCCCCTTTTTGTGGGACGATGATCGCTTTCATGCCATTCTTCAAGGTCTTTACGATGGGTTTCATGTTTTTATTTGGAAAGTTTTGTAAGCAACCAAGGAACAACTTCATCGATAGCGATTCTTTCTTGTGTCATGGCATCACGGTCACGGACGGTGACGGTGTTATTTTCTTTGGTGTCGTAATCGACGGTGAAACACCATGGCGTGCCGATTTCATCCTGGCGGCGATAGCGCTTACCGATAGAACCGCTCTCATCGTACTCGACGACGATACCTGCTTTGCGGATTTTGGCAGCTAAGTCGCGGCCAATGTCGGACAAGCCGTCTTTCTTTTGGAGCGGGAGAACAGCGGCTTTTACCGGAGCAAGGCGCGGCGGAAGGCGTAGCACCATACGCGGTTCGGTATCCCCTTCCGTTGTCTCTGCTTCATCGATGTCGATATGTTCTGCGAGCACAGCAAGAACCGTGCGCGATAAACCCCAGGTCGGTTCAACGACATGCGGCAAGATTTTTTGATTGGTTTCTGGATCGAGCCAGCGCAAATCCTCGCCAGAGAACTCCGCGTGGCGCGAGAGATCATAGTCCGAGCGGTTGGCGAGACCGTAAAGTTCTTTTTGACCAAAAGGATAGACGTACTCGATGTCGACAGTGCGCTTGGAGTAGAAGGCGCGGTCGGCTTCTGAGATTTCTTTGTAGACAGTTTTGGCTGGATCAAGCTCGAGTACATCCTCAACCCACGATTTCATTTCCGCGAGCCACATATCAAAGGCACGCTCGGAATCTTCCGGCTTCACAAAGTACTCGATTTCCATCTGCTCAAACTCGCGCGTACGGAAAATAAAGTTGCCTGGGGTGATTTCATTACGGAAGGCTTTGCCGACTTGAGCGATACCAAATGGAAGGCGCTTGCGCATCGTGTCACGTACATCGCGCCAAGCCGTGAACATGCCGGCGGCGGTTTCCGGACGGAGATACGCGACGTTGGCCGTGTCTTCTGTGACACCTACGAAGGTTTTAAACATTAAATTAAAATGTTTGACGTCCGTAAGCTCGCCACCACATTCTGGACATGCAATATCCTTGATGGAGAGTGGCTTTTCTTTATCGTAGCCTGGCTCTGCCTGCTTAGCTTCAAGCAAATGATCCGCACGGAAGCGACGTTTACACTTTTTGCAATCAACGAGCGGATCGCTGAAGGTGGCGAGGTGGCCGGAGGCTTCCCAGACCTTGGGATGTTGGATGATTGGCGTATCAACTCCAACGATATCTTCACGGCCATGCACAAAACGCTTCCACCACGCGTCGCGAATATTGTTTTTGAGTTCTATGCCGTATGGGCCGTAGTCCCAGGAGTTGGCGTAGCCGCCGTAAATATCGGAGTCGGCGTAAACAAAGCCGCGTCGCTTACAAAGCGACACGAGCAAATCCATCTTTTTTTCATTTGTGATTGGCATAGGTCTGGATTCCCGCCTGCGCGGGAATGACATTAAACCGTCATGATTTCTTTTTCTTTATCAGCGGTTATTGACTCAATCTTGGCATTGAACTCGGCGACGTTCTTGTCGAGCTTTTCCAACTCGCGTCGCTTCTCATCTTCTGCAATGACTTTTTCTTTTTCATCGTTCTGGATGGCGGTTTTTACTTTGTCGCGAATATTACGGATCGTGATCTTGGCATGCTCTTCACGCTGCTTCATGAGCTTCACCATGTTTTTGCGATTCTCTTCATTCATCGGAGGCATGACAAGACGGATGGTTGTTCCGGCCGTGTTTGGCTGCATGCCGAGATTGGCGTCGATGAGCGCTTTCTCAATATCTTTTACCAGCGCTTTGTCCCATGGCTCGATCTGAATGGTTTTGTTATCCGGAATCGTGATTGATGCATTGGATTTAAGATCAACGCTTTGGCCATAGGCCTCGATACGGATACCTTCAACAAGAGCCGCACTAGCGCGACCGGTACGAATTCCTTGCAATTCCTTCTGGTAGTGGTCGACGGCGGCTAAAAATTCCACTTTGTGTTCATCATTTCTGTTAGGCATAGAATACTCGCGAGAGTGCCACGACAAAGCGTAAACGTAAAGACTGGGCCATGTGGCCCAGTCTTTCTTTTTCCGATTAGCTCTTTGGTGGAAGTGAGCCAAGGTAGATAACAGCGGCTGCTGCGGTGGATGATGGATCGTAGAGAATGACGGAAGCGCCGCGGGAGGTTGGAAGTTTTTTAGGCGTCCAAGTTTGTCCTCCGTCGGAACTCCAGATCACGGCTTTGTCGGTTGCATAGACAAGTTCGCGAGAGTCCTTTGGGTTTACGGCAAAGGCTTTCATATCGACTGTGCCTGGTGGCGTTGGGAGTTTGAGCGCTTTCCAAGTTGCACCGGCGTCATCGGATTGAAGAATGCCGTATTTGGAAACCGTGTACACGCGATTGGTTACTGACGGATCTGGACTGATGATGTTAGCGCGATTGGAGCCGTCAAATTCTTGAATCTCTTTGCGGATTTGCGTCCAGGTTGTGCCGCTATCTGTCGATTTTAGAAGGCCTCCACGATCACTCGCGGCGTAAACCAAGCGCGAGTCATGTGGGTCAAGAGCGATTTGGTTGATCTTATAGCCGTCGAGACGATACGCTACGCGCCAGGTTGCGCCAGCATTTTCCGATTTTACGATGTCACCATCGCTCGTACCAGCGTACAATACATTGTTATTAAACCAATCGACGACAAGCGTGGTGAATTTGATGCTACGAGGATCAAAGTAGATCGCGGTCCAATCGCGTGAGCAGTTGGAAGTTTTGAATACTTGGTTTTCACGCGTGGCATAAATGGTGCACTTATCTTTAGGATCGACGGCGATGGCCGGAACTCGTCCTGTTGCAATTCCTGCCGCTGACTCCCAAGACTCTCCCCCGTCGAGAGAGAAGATGACGCCATTTTGTTCTGTACCAGCGTAGACGGCTTTTGTGTCCTGCGGATCGATGGCGAGTGTCGCGATGCCAACATTGGCGATGCTCCCCTGCTTAGGTCCGACATTCAGGGTTTTGAGCTGTGTCCAAGCAACGCCTCTGTCCTTGCTACGAAAGACACCGCCGTCAGGACCGGTAGCTTGCTTTGCGGAGCCACAACCTTGACCCATCAATGCGAGGGCAAGAATCGGGGTGGCCGCATACATCAAGGAACGTGTTTTGGAGATCATAGATATCGGGGATGTAGAAGTGCAGGGAGTGAAACTTTGTCACTAATATACGGCTCAACGGCCATCCATTCAAGCGCGAGGTGCGGAGAGAGCGATGAACCGATCATATTCCAAGCTCGTGTGAGCCCTCGACCGATGCGTGATAAGGCCTCCGGATCTTGACTCAAATGCTCGGGAGCAACGCGCATTAGCTCAACAAGAATCGCGCGCCAAGCGAGCTCAGCGTCTTCTTCTGATTGTAATCTTTTGGATAGACGTTCGATTTCTCCGAGCTCTTGGCCAAGCGGTTGTTTAGAGAGCGAATCGATGAGAGCGATTGCTTCACGTTTACGATTTTTCCAGGTTTCCGGATCGGCCTGTAATCGACTTGCGATCCCTGGACAACCTCGACTCGCTTGAATGTACTCTGCATCAAACACATCTTTCATCTGGGCGATTGGGACGGGAGAAAAAAGAACGGTTGCAAGACGAGAGCGGAGCGTTGCAGGTAAACGGTCGGGTTGTTCGCTGGTAAAAATAAAAACAGATCCACCGGATGGTTCTTCAACGGATTTTAATAATGCATTAGCAGATTCTTCATTGAGCCGATCTGCTTCCGTGATCATCGCTACTTTGAATCCTCCACGTGCCGAGGTCATCGACATGCGTGTGACGAGCTCGCGTGTTTGTTTGATTTTGATTTCACGTGCGCCTTCTTCTCGTTCAAGAACACAGAAGTCGGGATGGGCGGAAAGCTGGTCCGTGAAGTCGAGCTGTAAAATTTTTGCGGCAAAAGAATGTGCAGCGAAGCGTTTACCGATACCGTCTGGCCCCTGAAATAAATACGCCTGACCGGGATGGGCACACAGGGATTCAAGCATGTGCACGATTGGTGCATTTCCGAGGAAATCCTCAAAGGGAGTCTGCATGCTCGGATGGTACTGGATTCCCGCCTCCGCGGGAATGACGGAACGAAAACGGCCCTCTTCCTGGAGTGGAAGAGGGCCGCGATCAGTAGGTCAGTGTCAGAACTCGACACCGATGAGCATCTGGAGCAGACCGTCCGGCGCCGGGTCGACGATGGGACGGAAGGAGGCGCCGAAGCCTCCGCGCAAAGTGGCGACGACAGCAGGATCAGTCACATCGTCGGAGCCACGGAGATCTCGATCCACCATGTGAAAACGGAAGTGGAGCGAGAGATCTAGATAGCCGCCATGGAACGAGTGTACCGAGTGGAGATCGGAACGGAAACGGTCGGAGCCGAGGTAGCCAAGGCCGATCGACAGGACCGGAAGCACGAAGGCGCGGAGGCCAGCGTGATACCAGACCCGCGCGTTGGTGGCATACATCGGAACGTTGGGTGCGTCGTAGGTGAGGCCACCTCCACCCTCGGCATACCAGCCATGAGACAAAGGTCCAAAGACCGTTGCATCAAAGCCGATACTGAGCGGAAGCGAACTCACGTCGCCATTGATCTGCGCGAGCACCGGATGCAGCGGGGTAAAGAACATCCCCCCCAGCAACTGGAAGCGCACGTGGATACCAGCGCCAGCGCCACCGGCCGAGGGCTGCTCGTCCGCGTGACGCGTGGAGTGGGTATCGGGAGAATCCAGCGGCGGATTGCATATGAAGTAGCCGTCATGCACGAGACCGGAGTCGGCCTCGAGTAGCTCGCGCATCGTCCTATCGAGTCGTGCGAGTGAAAGGCGCTCGGCATGGCTCTCTGCACACATGATATGTGCAAGCATGTTGGCCGTGCGCGAGTCGCGAGCGCGATTTTCATCTTCGATGATCGCGATACGATTATCGAAGCGACGGTCCGCCTCGATGCGATCGTGACGTTCATCACCGATACGACGGTCGAGATCCATATCGGCCACGACGCGGGCGTCGTGCTCGTCACGGATCATCTGAGCGAGCTCCGCACCCTCGGGGGTGCGGCATACGCCAGTGCGAGCGGTTCCATCGGGCATGAGCACGATGGTTTCCGCATCCCAGATGCCCCGTTGGCGTCTGCAGATGTCACGAGCGCGCTCGAGCGCCGTGCGCTCACGCTCCTCCGCCGTGGGGCGATGGCGCGGCGCGCTCGACGAAGGCAGAACCGCTCCCGTAGGAGGCGAGACCGCCGGATGATCATCCGTTGCTTCACAACCGACGGTCGTGCGACCGCAGGCCTCGCAGAACGCGGCCAGGATCTCGGCGTCATGCGGACGAACATCCGCACATGCCGGTTCATTGGCGATGCAGTCCTGGAACGTCGTGGCCGAAACGCACATCTCGTGCGTCTGACCACAGCGCTGGATACAGACCATGGTCGGATCGAGAGACTCGATCTCGCCACTGTCGGCACCGGCATCATCCTGGGCCGAAGCCCTGGAGACGACGGCGATCGAACCAAACACAAGGAACAGAAACAGAAACACACGCATGTTGTCGCCTCCTTTACTCTGTACAAAGTCCGACCTCCGGACCCTGGGGCCGCCTGATAACTCGCCACCGGAGGAGGAAAGCGAGCATCAGGCGAACCCAAGGCCGGAAATATTGCCCAGCTGGCAACGCTTTTACTTACAATAAAATAAGGTAACTGTCAATCCCGACCGTCAGCTTAGCCAAAACGAAAAGCGCCCGCTCCAGAGTGAACTGGAACGGGGCGCTGATCAGATTGTGCCCTTGCGGGCGAAGGTGCTAGAGGAGCGTCGAGCAGAGCGGCACACGCAGGACGTGTCCGCCACCAGGCGAAACGGCCGTCGTCACGATGCTCGAGACGTCCTCGGGGGCGCCGGTCGCGTCGGGGTCGTACCAGACCTCGACACGCACGTTGCGCGACATGGCCGTCGAGCCCGCGGGGATGACCGCGTACTCGCCGGTCGCGACACAGCGGAAGCCGACGTCGACCTCGGCGCCAACCCACTCGCGCCGAACGCGCTGATCGATGTCCGAACCCGGGGTGTAGACCGTGCCGGTGACCGGCAGGGAGTACGCCGTCGGATCCCAGCCGCTCGAGCAGGCGCCGAGCGGGCCATTGGCCGCGTCGATCACCGAGATGCGGAAGCGCGTCGGGCTCATGCCGTCGGCGCCGCAGGTGCGCCAGGGCGTGGGGGGCGTCGTGACGGCCGCGTCGCCCATGGGGGTGACGGGGCCGGCATCACCCATCGCGAGCGGACCGGAGTCCGTTCCGTAGGTGGGGCCCTCGGGGCTGGTGTTGCAGCCCGCGAGAACGACGACGAGGAGCGAGAGAACGGTCACGGTGAGGTTCTTCATGGCAGACTCCATACCCGAATTACGTCGGGCGCGTTTGAGGTCTCGTGTTGAAATCGGAACGTTGTTGGTTTGAACAAATCTTGCGATCTGTACTCCCCTCTTAATTGGCTAGGACTGGATTCCCGCCTACGCGGGAGTGACCTAACCAGTTAAGAGGGAAGGAGCACCGAGAGAATTCTCAGTGCTCACTTTCCAGAGTGTCCGTCCGCGTGATTAGCGTGGACAGGCGAAGGTGCTGCACTCATCGAGCGGCACGTGCGGCTTGGAGAGACTCGAGGACGAGCTCTCGCGGCAGACGTATCCCGCATCGCTGAGGTCTCGACCATCGATGTCGACAGTGAAACCGGCGGAGCGAAGCGTGCCACCGATGCGCGGGTTCCAGTCGGTGACGGATCCGGCCCAGTAGCCGATCTCCGATCCACGCGACGCGTCATCCGGGCAGAAGGCCTGGAGACGAACCCATCCACGCCACGAGCTGTTCATGACGATCGAGTAGCTCGTGGCGTGGGCGATGGAGCGAAGCTCCGTTCCACCGGGGCCCCAGGCAATCGTCACGAGACCGCGGCTGCACGATGCGAGTAGCGACGCCGAGGGGCGGACGCGGAGCGTGCCTCCGAGGTTGTCCTCGCAGACGACGCAGACGCCACCTTCATCGGTGTAGCCATCGCAGTCGTTGTCGATGCCATCGCAGAGCTCGATGCCACTGTTGGTGACGGCGCAGGTCACAGGGCAAACGCTGCC
>Ga0163149_10002282_pt1 | contig 23341 bp, 18 predicted proteins | sample OliLakLV19MP5G1_FD_148604 | JGI IMG/M metagenome (GOLD analysis project Ga0163149, IMG submission 148604) | Freshwater microbial mat bacterial communities from Lake Vanda, McMurdo Dry Valleys, Antarctica - Oligotrophic Lake LV.19.MP5.G1 | ecosystem: Environmental > Aquatic > Freshwater > Lake >...
ATCACGCGGCTTATCAAAAGCGTTACAAACACACTGAGAATGCCGAAAAAGAAACTGCGCATGAGTAATCCCACTGGCTCGCGCTCATGCTTGTCTTTTAAATAAATATACAAGCCAATGGCTACTCCGGGAGCCAGTGCGAGTGCTAGTAGAATTAAAATATCCATGTACTGCTATTCTTAATTTATTAAAGCCTGATGAACCTACTAAGAATATACTAATACCGCTTCCGCGATAATTGTATTCAAATCAATCTTCAATGGATTCTTCTACCTGATCCAATTTATCTTCCGTGAATGCGCCTGAGGTGGCAAAAACAATTTTTCCCTCCGGATCCAAAACAAAAAAGTATGGAATGTCGCGCTTCTCGAAGTCCAAGGCTTCCTTGTATGGTTTAAGTTCACCCTTGTAAAACAAAATGTAAGGCAACAGGATGGGGTCTATATTTTTTAGTGCTTTCTTCTTGGCCGTGCCGGTGGCAGCAGCATTTACTCCGGTGAACATAGGAACAAAATAGACGTTCACGTCATAACCCATCCCAGCCAGCATGCCCTCTGCTTTTCTTACAAACTTGTTATACACCGGGCTGAACCATCCGTTCAAATCGTCTTCTGATTTTTTTGAGTAAGCAAGGCCTACCAGTGTATATTTACCTTTAGTATCTGTTGGCAACGTTACCTTTTTATCCTCGATGGTTTCTGCTACCATGTCAGGAAAAATCTTGCCTATGACTTGCGCCTGATTAACACTCATAGATGCCACTAATAAGACGATCCACACAAAAAGATTTTTCATAATACCCCAACGGGTCGCTGTTAAGTTTGGTGTCCTGAGTTGATTCACTATTTATTCAACCGGCATACCGGCCGATTTCCACGATTTTAATCCGCCATCTAATTGGTATATATCGGTATATCCCTTTTCTTTCAGCACCGCTGCCGCTTTTGCACTGCGAATGCCAGAGCCACAATAAATAAAAATAGGTTTGTGCTCCAGGGTTGATAATTTATCCGCGAAGGAATCGTCCCAAACAATATTTTGCGCGTTCGCAATCTTGCCACTGGCTACTTCCTCTGGTGTGCGAACATCCAGCAGGATAGCATTTTCTGTCGCCCTGTATTTGGCTTCAAAATCCTGCGGAGCCAACACGGTTTCTGATTGCTTCCCGCTACAGGCGAAAACTAAAAGAAATACAAACCACTTCTTCATAAGATTATTTTTTGCAAAGCAAGTTACAAATTTTATCGCTTACTGATCTTATTGCCCGAGATGCTTCGCTGGCGCGAACATTTAAAGCGGTTTACTTCCTCCTCTCTGAGTTTTGCAAACTTGGTTCTTCTGCCATTCACCCGCTCGCGCCAACGCCTCCAACTGGAATTTTTGAGGTTTTTTCTCATCAGTTCTACCACCTGGTCTTCCGAAAGACCAAACTGGTGGTGGATGGCCTCAAAGGGGGTGCGATCTTCCCATGCCATAGCAATGATACGGTCTGTTTCTTCCTCATCGATCATAGTTATAAAACCCATTCCGTTTCTGAATGTTATTAAGGGCATGAGAGGCGTAAAAAAATCCAATCTGCCCACTAAAATCTGTAAGACCTGCAACCGGCCATTTACCTGGCGAAAAAAATGGGAGAAGGTTTGGGAAGAAGTGCAATATTGCAGTGATGGATGCAGGGAAAATAAATCGAGAGCGCGCCATGCATGACCTGGATAACCTTGCCGGGATTGATTTTGGTGCCAGGCTGGCAGGCACTACGGCTATTACTTTCGCTCAAAATTTCAAATTCAAAATTCAAGCATGCAAAAAGGGAGAGGATGCGGATGCGTGGATTTTAAAGCAGATAGAAAAACAAACTATTAAAACCGTTTTCATTGACGCTCCGCTTTCATTGCCCCCTGCTTACTTCGATGAAGAATCCAATGAGTTCTTCTATCGCCAGGCCGATGCAGCATTGGGCGCGATGTCGCCCATGTTTCTGGGTGGACTTACCGCCCGGGCCATGAAGATGAAGCGGTTGTTAACTGCACAAAACATCTCTGTATTTGAAACCTATCCTGCCGCATTGGTTAGGCTAATACTTCCTCACTCAAAATTTTATAAAAAAGATATTCAGGAGTTCCGTAAAGAACTGCATACCGCTATCAGAGCGCTTGAACTTCCTGCTCTTCCCCGTTTCGCCACGTTTCATCAGGTCGATTCCATGCTGGCATGGATCAGCGGTTATCGGCACCTCACCCATCAATCAAACATCGTTGGCTCAGAAAAAGAAGGCCTGATTTATATATAAAGTCAGTTCGCGTTCTCTACCTCACATGTAGTACTTTTGCAGCGTGAACGAAGTACAGGAATACATTGCCTCCCAGCGACCCTCTCAAAAAGAGATCATGACTGTGTTGCGCAGATGGATACTCGACCTGGGGCCGCATGCACAGGAAAAGATCAGCTATACCATTCCCTACTTTTACTTCTACGGACCACTTTGTTACCTCACTTCCCCTGCAGATGGCGTGGACCTGAGTCTTGCAAACGGCAAGAAACTCAGCAACGAACAAAAGCTGCTCGAAGAGAAAAACAGAAAAACAGTAGCCAGCATACGCTTTCACAGTCTGGCAGAAGTATGAAGAGCGCGAAGAACAAATACGTCAAATCCTTAATGAGGCCGCTATCTTAAATCAGTATCTGCACAATCTAAAAAAGAAAAAGAAGTGAGCCTCGAAGAAGATTTTATTGAAGATGACGAAGAAGATCTCTTTGAACATCACCGGATCATAGCGGACGCCAAACAAGGACAACTGCGCATCGACAAATTTCTGATGGCGCGGCTGCCCAATGTCACGCGTACGAAAATTCAAAACGGGATTCACAATGGTTTTGTCAAAGTGAATGAACTACCTGTTAAGCCTAATTACAAAGTTCGTCCAGCCGATGTCATCACCGTATCGTTTCCGGAACCTCCGCGCGATACTGATGTGGTGCCAGAAAATATTCCACTCAACATTGTATATGAAGATGAGCAGTTGCTGGTGGTGAACAAAGCCGCTGGCATGGTCGTGCACCCTGCCTATCAAAACTGGAGTGGAACGTTAGTGAATGCGCTCGCCTATCATTTTCAAAATTTACCGCAGATGGAAGGCAATGATGGTCGCCCCGGCCTGGTGCATCGCATCGATAAAGACACTTCCGGCTTGCTGGTGATTGCCAAAACTGAAAAAGCAATGACCTCGCTGGCAAAACAATTTTTTGATCACTCCATCGAACGCACTTATCAGGCAATTGTATGGGGCGTGCCCGATCCTCCACAAGGAACGATCAACGTAAATGTGGGACGAAGTTTAAAAGACCGCAGGGTTACCACCGCCTTTCCTGAAGCAGACTTCGGAAGAACTGCTATCACCCATTACAAACTGTTGCAAGAACTTCGCTATGTATCACTCATTGAGTGCAAACTGGAAACCGGTCGCACGCACCAGATACGCGCCCACATGAAATACATCGGGCATCCAATTTTCAATGACGCCACCTACGGAGGGAATGAAGCGCTGAAAGGCACCGTGTTTTCAAAATACAAACAGTTTGTCGACAACTGTTTCAAGATTATTCCGCGACAAGCGTTGCATGCCAAGACACTCGGCTTCATTCATCCCGCCACGAATGAATTCATTCAGTTCGACTCTGAACTTCCTGCTGACTTTAAGGAGGTAATGGAGAAATGGGAAAACTATGTGAAGTTTAATTAAACTCTGGAATCATGAAGATTGAACACATCGCCATCTGAATCGTAATTCACGAAGCTTTTTTCAGCTGGTCATGATTTTCATCATTTCCTTCGCTCGCTTATCCCCTAGGCCGATCTCTTACTATGATTCCCTTTCAAAGTAAATTTTATAGAACTTTCTTCCATCCGCTTCAACTCCCTGCTCGATCAGTTCACGGTCTCCATGGATGTAGATGTGAAAATTCTTATCCAACTTTAGAACACTCTTAAATACTTTCGCTTGCTTTTTTACCGCCCGCTGTGAAATGCCAAAATTGTCATTCAGTTCTAGTTCGTTTCCTTCGCGGAACGTTGAATCAAAATCTCTGAAGGATTTAATTATTCCATCGTGTTGAAATACTTCCTGCTCAAATTCCCGCTTACTAAAACTATCGTGGGTTTTGAAATACTCAACGGAACGATTCAGTAAATCAATTTTGTCTGTTTTGCTCACTTCAAAGTCTTCCGAAAGCTGTTTCGTTACAAAGTCCTTTGCAATCCCCAAAAACTGATTCGTCTGATGATATTCATTGGCAACGGGTTTCACTTTTAAAAAATCATCTTTCCAATACTGAGCCTCCGCAGACCGGTTGGCATGGTCGATGATCAAAACCCGATATCCATTCTCCATATCCGAATTGAAAATCAAGCATCCTTTATCCATTCCTTTTATTTCAAAACCTACATCATGACTGATGGTAAATTTTGATTTTTGATGCTTCATTTTAAGAAAAGGAACATTCGTTTCGGATTTGAAAATTCCTATAGCTTCAACAAGCTCATTATCTAAATCCACGTTTTTGAAAAAGGCTATGTTTAACTCTCCCTCTTTGATTTTCGGATGCATCGAATGCTCGTAAAGAAGTTTAGCCAGGCTTTGTGAATAGGGAATAAATTTCTTTGGATTCGCAAAAATGCTTTCTGCCACAGAGTAAACATCGTTCAACTCCAGTTTAACCGGGTGAGTGAATGAGTAAAATTCCTCTTTCTTTAGTGGTGATAGAAAATATTTTAACAGGAGATCACTTGTCTCGTCATCAATCGTGGTTGTTTCACTGGAGACGAAGTACTTTTCTTCTCGTAATTTATTTCCTACATGATGGGTAATTAGCTGTTGAAGTTCAATCTCAGTTAAATCTAAAGCGGTCATTGAGTAAGGTTCTGGGGTTGCTACTATTTCAGGATTTATGAAAAGACTTACAAGGTCAGTCACTAACCCAATGTTTCCAATTCCATTTTTAAAATAGTTATAAAAGGCAAATCTCATCCTGGTGTCATTCCGGATCGGGCATGACATTTTATAAATAGAAAAATGTCAGACGAGCATAATATATCGTTAACATTTTGGTAATCTGAAATTTTTTAGGGGTCGATATCCCGGCAGGTGCGTAAGAATCACCTGAGATCATTTGGAGAAGATGAGATTAAGCGGCTAAGCGCAGCTTCCTTTTCTTCTCCTGGCGCAAAGCCTGGCGGATTTCCTTCATGGCTTCTTTTTTAAAAGCCTTGTGATCTTCCGTTTTTTCAGGCTGATTAAGAAGGCCCTTGATATAAGTAAGCACTTCTTCCATTTGCTCCTTGTCCATGGCATCCAAACTTTGCAGAATGGCTAACTTGGGTGATTGTAACATACAATTAGTGGTTGTTGTTACTGCTAATAACGCTAAAAAGTATACACAGGTTCAATAGGTGGGGCAATCGTTAACCAAAAGGTAATTTGGCGTTAATCTGTGAGGATCTGATCCGCAAGGATGGCCTGGACCTAAAATACAAAATAGCTAAGGAGAAAGATCACAATGAGCAGCAGTGCGAGCCATTTTACCCACGGGCTGTGACTCACAAATTCATAGCCACAAATCGGGCAAACGCGGCTCTTGTTGTCAATCTCCATCGCACACGCAGGGCACTCTTTCTTTTTCACGCTGTAGCAACCTGCTGATTAAAATACATTACGTATTGATCCATCTCAAAAACTTTCCCAGCCAGGTTTTGGGCGTTGGTCTTTCTTCTTTCAACGAGTATGATTCCGTTGGCTCGGATAGCATTTTTGCCGCTTTTGTTGGCTGACCTGTTTTTACGCGCTGAAGATAATACTCGGTGCGTTTTTCTTTTTCCCGCTCCCCTTTCTCTTTTCTCCTTTCTTCTTCCTTACGTGCTTGCTCCTCGCGTTGCAAGGCGATGGGATTGCGCGCAATACGTTGCGTGTAGTTATCTCTTCTTGGTTGTGTATTGACTCTTGATTCTGGTCTTCTTGATTTCTTTTCCGTTACCGGGATTTTCTCTGCTTCTTCAGCAGCTACCACAGTTCCTTCCGGTGATTCCGTAACCGGTGCTGTTTTCTTTTTAGGTTCGGGCAATTCAATCTTACCCAACACTTTCAATCCAGACAGTTCTACTTTGGGCGCTTTAATTACTTCTACTTCGGCTTTCTCTTCAGCGACTTCAATAACAGGCGAGGGTGCAGCCTCAACCGCTATCACTTCTTCTTGCTCGTTAGTGATTACTTGTTCTTCTTGAACAGGCGAAGGTGTTGCCGTGGGCTCTGTATTTTTTTCTTCAACAGTCATGATTTCATTCAACCGTTCAGGTGCGAAATGCAATACAACACGCCTGGTCACTTCATCACTCAGTCGTGCATTCGACCCCTCATCAGGGAAAATCTGCTGGGCCGCTAAATAATCAACGATTTGCAAAGGTCTCAGGGCCAGTTTTCTGGCAAGCTGTCCAAGTCTCATAGGTTTCTGATTACAACAAGTCGCAAATATACTTGAAGGGAAATAAAAAAAGGCCGGCTCAAAAAATTGAACCGGCCTTCTCTTTTCAGCTTCTACTTAGGATCTAATCCTTGATTGATACGCACCAGCATATCCTGCAGGTGGTAGCGACTCATTTTATCTGTAGTGCCTGGTAAAGCGGCTGTAATTTCTGACTTCAATGCAGAAAGGTGCGCACGCGACAATGAAATCACGTCACTCTTCTTCGGATCAGCCACCGGTGAGGCAGGTGAAGCCGGGAAGAAAGGACTTGAGAACCCAAATCCACCGGCAGCAGGCGGGTTGGCCGGAGGGTTCAATAATGAAATGAGCTTCTCAGCATGTGCCTTCTGCAGGTTTCTCCTAAAGTTATCGATGGTCTTGCGTGTGCTTAATTCAGACCAGATACCTTTTCTTAAATCAGTGAAAAGATCATCGAGGCTATAGGCATTCGTATTCAATGCACTGCTTTCAATCAGGCGCTGCATGCGTGCATAATCATGAAGACTATTCAATGTTGCTTCCTGCATGCCGCGAACCATTTCTACTCCCGAACCCGGACGTGTAAGGACCAACACAGTTGGATCCAACATCCACTTCGGTGTTTCAAACAATTGCTTATTCAAAAATGCAACAGCCTCTTTTTGCAAATTCTTAGGAGTGGGTTCATACACGGCCCCTTCCTGGTCGTAAGTTTTTGGCGTCTCATAGATACCGCCTACATACTTGGTTACGTGGCCCATATATCTGCGATACTGACTTGATACCTGACCATACATTTCATCCAGCTTCTTATAATCTTCGGCTTCTTCCTTATACCAATCTTTCAGGTTAGGCAGAATACGCTTTAGGTTTTTGATTCCGTAATCACTGGCGAGCATGGCATTGTTACCAAGATCTTCACTTTGCGAACGTGGATCGTATGGATTGATCTCTGATCCGAACCAATAGATCGGATTGCCCGCGTGAGCAAGCACCCACTTATTCAAAATCTTCTTGTCATCCTCTGAGCTCTTCGTATCAAAGATCGGTTTGTAGCCCCACTCAATCGCCCATTTATCATAGGCCCCAACACCCGGGAAAAGATTCGTAACACCATCTTCCGGTTGTGCCACGTAATTGAAACGTGCATAATCCATGATGGAAGGAGTGTGACCAAACTTAGCCTGATATTCTTTATCACGAAGTTTCTCCACCGGTGTAGAAAAACTGGAACCGAAGTTGTGACGTAGCCCTAAAGTATGTCCAACTTCGTGAGCTGACACAAAGCGAATCAATTGTCCCATCAACTCATCATCAAACTTACGACTGCGCGCACGCGGGTCAATCGCGGCCGTTTGAATCGTATACCAGCTATTCAATAGGCTCATCACGTTGTGATACCAACCAATATGGCTTTCCAGAATTTCTCCTGAGCGGGGGTCATGTACGTTTGGTCCATAGGCGTTTTGAATATCTGAAGCAAAATAGCGGATGAATGAATAACGTGCATCTTCCGTGCTGATGGTGGTATCTCCGGCAGGAACTTCCTTCGCTAAAATGGCATTCTTAAAACCAGCTTGCTCAAAGGCTTTCTGCCAGTCTTGCACACCTAGTATTAAATATTTGCGCCACTTCACTGGTGTTGCAGGATCGATATAATAAATGATTGGTTTGATCGGCTCCACCAATTCACCACGCTTCATCTTCTCAACATCTTCCGCCTTGGGTTCAAGTTTCCAATGCACCGCGAAAACTTCGGTTTCTGCTTTCTGAGATTCTTCACCATATACGGTATAACCATTGGCGAAAAAACCTACGCGCGGATCAAAGAGTCTTTTGCGGGCAGGAACTTTTGGTAAAAGAATCATGGATGAATTGATCTCCATGGTAACCACTCCGGCACTTGAGCCCGCGGGTAACACACGAACTTGCTGAGGTCCCTGGCCCGAAGAAGGTGGCGGCAATACTGATGTAAATGTCTTCACCATTCTCACTTCCGTGTTGATCGGAAAGGATTTGATGCTTTGAATGTAAGAGCGATCAGCCATAATGGTAGTAAGGCTAAAACTTCTCTTGGTTTGAGGATCTAACGAAATCAATTGATTATCTCCTTTGAAGAAATCCGTTACATTGATCACATACGAAGTGTCTTTGCGGATGGCTTTGATATCAAACGAAGCCGCGATGGGTTCAACATTTGAATTGCGAACTGCCTGAGTAATCGGCTTATCTTCATCCGGACTTGTGTTGATCCTTAACACAGCACGCAGAAACATTTTATTGTTAGGGCCACGCTCCCACCGCAACACCTGGCGATTTTCTTCTTCACCACCATAGCCGGCACCTGTAGGTGCCTTGGCAATGCGGGTAACCGTCATGAACTCACGGCCTATGATGCTATCCGGGATTTCAAAAAAATAATCTTCGCTGATTTTATGAACGGTAAAGAGGCCTTTTTGAGTTTTAGCCTTTGCCGTAATCACCTGCTTGTAAGGCTTCAGCCAATTGGCAGGTTTGGCCTTGGCCGTATCCGTCTTGGCGGGCACATTAACAGCATGTTTTTTATCACCTTTTTTTGACTTTTGCGCGAAAGATGGTGCCGTGCTTAAACAAAACACGATAAGCCAATACACACATGTTTTAATAGTAAATGGTTTTATCATAGAAATCACGAATTAAGGAACCAAGCTAAGATTTGGGCTCGTGGATTCCCAAGGATTGTAGTACCGATGGCAATTTGTTGGTAGGTCTCGGATACCACCGCGTTATCTATTTCCAATTGCGCAAGTCCTTAAAAAGTGCGAGCTTTAGTTATATGGTAAAAAGACTGTCCATCTTCTTACTGATCATAGTTGCATTCACCGGCAGCCGGGCGAATTCTATTCTTATTCCAATGGATGAAACCCAGAAGAATCATTTAAAGGCCTATGGCATTACCTACTTCATGCTGCAACAAAATATTCCTGTAGACTGGTTGCTCAACTACCGGGGCGGAAGTTTTCTTGCCCCTTACTCGCCAGCCATTCAAAATGAATGTACCATACGTGGAATTTCATTTGAATTAATATCCTCTGCTAAAACCAATGCCATCCTTCAGGAAATAGCCAGTCCGGAAACCAACATGAACATTGTGCGATTAGAGACGGCACCGAAAGTGGCCGTGTATTCACCTAAAAATGAATTGGTGAATGATGATACCGATGCTGTGATCATTGTATTGGACTATGCAGAAATCCCCTATACGATTATTTATGATGAAGAGATTCTGAAAGATGAATTGATAAAATATGATTGGGTGCATCTTCACCATGAGGATTTCACGGGGCAGCATGGCCGGTTCATGCGCAGAGAGTCTGCCATCGTAGAAGCAAAAATTCAGGAAGCCACGGCCCAGCGACATGGCTACGGAAAAGTATCTGCGATGAAACTTGATGTGGCAAAAAAAATCAAGGGCTTTTGTGCCGGTGGTGGTTATTTGTTTGCCATGTGCTCAGGCGCTGAAACATTTGATATCGCACTCGCTGCAGAAGGAGTGGACATTATTGATTATATGTATGACGGAGATGCTGCCGATGAAGAGGCTGCCCTTGATTTCACCAAAACACTGGCCTTCGAAAACTTTACCCTTGAGTCGAGTGCCAATAGAAAATTCTCTGACATCAACACAGGCCGCCCTAATTTCTATGAACAGAGTCGTGATTTCTTCCGGCTATTTAATTTTTCTGCCAAGTGGGATATTGTGCCTACCATGCTGACACAAAATCATGAGCATGTCATCAAAGAATTCAGCGGGCAAACCTCTGCTTTCAATGCGTCCGTTGTAAAACCTGAAGCGCTGGTTTTGGGAGAAAACAAACAAGCGAGTAACGTGCGCTACATCTATGGTGAATTAGGTCGCGGCCACTGGACGTTCTATAGCGGTCATGATCCTGAAGGAAACCCCGGTAGAGGAAGAATGCGCACGGATCTTAACCTGCATCCACACTCCCCTGGCTACCGACTGATTTTGAATAATGTGTTGTTCCCTTCCGCTAAAAAGAAAAAGCAAAAGACGTAAGCAGAATTCTCTTACTTTCGCGCTTATTAAGTAACTCTTTAATTTCATTATGAAAAAAATACTCATCGCCTGTTTAGTGCTACTGGTATCGGTGGCGGCTAAAGAACCAAGTTCCTGGTTTTATGAAATCCGTGTTTATCGATTGGCTGATGCTACTGACGAAACACGCATGGATGCCTTTCTGCAAAAAGCATTGGTTCCTGCACTTCACCGAAATGGAATAAAAAAAGTAGGTGTGTTTAAGCCGATTAAAGAAGATACTATTTACAACAAACGCATCTATGTGTTGATCCCATACAAATCATTGAATGAATTTGAAAAGACCACGGCTGCCTTGCAAAAAGATGCTCAGTACTTAGCCGATGGAAGTGATTACATCAATGCCGCTCATACCGATCCTCCTTATACGCGTATTGAAACAACAATACTGAAAGCGTTTAAATTTATGCCTGAGCCTGCTGTGCCTACTCTGAAAGGAACTAAACAAGATCGCATCTATGAGCTTCGCAGCTACGAAGGAGCTACGGATAAATTGTATCAGAGTAAAGTGCACATGTTCAACGAGGGCGGTGAAATAAAATTATTTAGCAGACTTAACTTCAATGCAGTATTTTATGGCGAAGTGTTAAGCGGAAGCAGCATGCCTAACCTGATGTATATGACCAGTTTTGAAAATAAAGCCGATCGCGATGCGCATTGGAAATCTTTTGGTGAGGCCCCTGAGTGGAAAGCCATGGTAGTGCTGCCACAATATCAAAACACTGTTTCCAAGAACACACAATTTTTGTTGAATCCAACTTCGTATTCTGATTTCTAATGAATTAAACCACAGAGGACACTAAGAAGGCACAGGGGCCTGTGAAATCTCTGTGTGCTCTGTGGTTTAAAAATATCAAGCTAAATCCTTCAACGCTTTTACAAACATATCCAACTCTTCGGTGGTGGTGTAAAGATTTGGCGTAATGCGACAACCATGTACGTTGGCGCCATCAATAGCAACCGTATAGATCTTATATTTTTTGAAAAGAGTGTCCGCCAGTTCTTGTGGTTTCAATCCCTTTACTCCTACGTTAGCAATACCGCATGATCGCTTTGGATCAGCTGGCGTGTTTAAGACAACGTGTGGCAGGTTGCGCACTTTGCTGGTCCAGTAATTCTGCAAGTAGCGAAGGCGTTCTTCTTTTCTATCGCGACCAATCTTCAGATAAAAATCAACAGAATCAGAAATTGTTAGATCGGTGTGCACCGGATGAGTGCCGATTTGATTCAGCCAATAGATATCATTTTTATCTTCAACTCCGGATGCAAGCAAAGGCCAAAGATGGGAGGAATTGCCTTTCTTCACGTATAAAATTCCAGCTCCGAGAGGGACACTTAACCATTTATGCAAACTGGCTCCATAGTAATCACAACCCAGATCAGGAATAGAAAAATTGATGTGTGCAAATGCATGAGCTCCGTCCACCATCACCTCCACCCCTTTCGCGTGCGCCATATCACAGATTTTACGAACGGGCATGATCTGACCTGTGATGTTGATCATGTGACCAACCATTAACAAACGGGTCTTGCTGGTGATCGCTTTTGCATAGAGGTCAACGATCTCTTCATCGGAAGAAGGATGATTAGGCACCGAAACAATTTTATTCACGATGGCATGCTTCTTCTCCATCAACTTAAACATGTTCAGCATGGAGCCATAATCCTGTTCGGCCATCACGGCTTCATCACCTGCATTCCAGTGAATTCCACCAATCACCATATCCAATGATTCAGTTGTGTTGCGTGTGATGATCAATTCCCCTGTAGAGCAACCGGCAAGCTCTGCCAATTTTGCTGCGGCCTTACGTTTATTATCCCACTGCACGGTGCGCATGTAATACGAACCCTGGTAGTTTACTTCACGAATGTGATTGATGTACTGCTCCAGAATCTCTTGCGGAAGAAAGCAGTAATAACCATTTTCAAGATTGATATAATCCGGTTTCAATTTGTAGCTCCCACGAATGGCAGCCCAGAAATCTTCATCCTTGGCCAGATCAGCAGCCGGAACGTGATCATTTTTTTTCACGGCCGCATCTACTGAGTTAAAAAACGGAATGCCGCCCAACGAAACCATGGCGGCCTGCTTCAGAAATGTTCGCTTATTCATGATCAATTTATATTTAGACTTTGCTCTTTTGCTACAATTTACTTCAAACATGCTTAAATTTGAACGTTGGGAATTTAAATTAAAAGTGCTATTTTGAATCTAATATGGGCAAATTAATTACCTATTGCTTTCTTTTTTTTCCTCTGCTTACAAACGGACAGGATACACTTGTTTATTTTAGTGAACTGTCATTTGTCTCAGACGAGGAGAAATCTGCTTTCACACATTTTTTTAACAAGGGCGAAAAAGATTATTTCACTCTTTTCAGTCAGGCCGGTAAAAAATCTTCTGCTTCGTCAAAAGAAAAGTTTTATACCTATTTAAATAAAATGGGTTTTGAAAAGATGGTAGACAAAAAACAAGACAAAAGGGTAAAGTTCATATATGAAAATGTTCACGCTGCTTTCCTTTCAAAGTACGAAGGCAAGTCATTGTTTTCAGACATCTTTGATGACGGTGATTACAACTGTGTGTCTGCAACAGCATTGTATTGTATGGCCTTTGATTACTTCAAAATACCATACGTTATTAAAGAAAAACCCAATCATGTTTATCCGGTAGCGTATCCTAATAATCAACAAGTTATTGTTGAAACCACAAACCCGATGGTAGGGTCCTTTGCATTTAATGACCAGTTTAAAGCATCCTATCTTGAAAATTTGAAAAAACAAAAGCTAATAAGTAATCAAGAAGCCATTACTAAAAGTAATAATGAATTATTTGATCAGTATTTTTTTAAGGAAGAGGTAAATATAACCTTGGATCAGCTCTTTGGCATCCAATACATGAATGATGGAATATTTAAATTAGAAGCAGAAGATGTCAATGGATCTTCGAAGCAATTTGAAAAAGCTTATTTGCTTTATCCCTCTGAAAACATTGCCAACGGCCTTCTCGTAAGCTATCTGAAAGCATTTCAAGGCAAAACAAAAAAAGACACTAGTCATGCAGTTTTGCTTGCCAAGCTTTCACGATTTTCAAAATATGGAATAACTCAGGAATTGGTGAAGGGTGAGTTTGGAAACTCAACAAATACTTTATTGTTTGATCTAGGTAAGCCTGCTGACTATACCAATTATTACAATGCTTTGACTAATCACCTAAATGATTCAGAGTATAAAGAAGAGGTTTCATTTATATATCATTATGAGTTGGGGCGATATTACTATAACCAAGGTCGCTATTTTCAATCACAACCGTACTTTGAAAAAGCATTTATCATCAGGCCCAATAATCAGGATGTTCAAAATATCTATCTCCAAATTATTGAAAGGAGCTTAAGAGCAGCCAATGATGGACAAGAGGGTATCAATTTATTAACTGAAGCTTCCACTAAAAACCCTGTTTTAAAAACAAATACAAAATTTAATAGCATGCTCGCAGCCACTTATTTGGCCAAGTTTAATGACGATTTTCAGAATGGTAAGGTGCAGGATGGCGAAAAAGCAAGGCTCGCATTTGAAGTTATTTATACCACTGAAAAAGAGCTTTCTGTTAATCCGGAATTTATTGGCCAGGCATATTCATCAGCTGCGGTCTATTTCTTCAGAAAAAATCAAAATGCTAAGTCGAAGTCTTATATCGAGAAGGGATTGGAACTGGCCCCAGGCAATAGAGAACTACAGAATCGGAAAAAGCTTCTTAATTAAAACACATTCCTATCGATTCTCTGCGGCTACGTTATAGTCCATTTCGGTAATAAAATAATTTCCCAATGGGGTCGTAATCTTAGCAATAATGTGAATTTTCTCCATAAGAAAAGTTCTCGGCATCACAGGATATTCAATTTGAGCCATCCCATTTTTGTCGGTATTCCAAATTTTCTTTGAGTTGGGGCCAATCGTTTTTTCCTTCGTTAATTGTCCTAAATAATATTCAACCTCTTTTACCTTTTCAGAAAGTGAAATTCGAACAATATATAATCCTTCTGAATAAACTCTGTCGTCTGGAGTGATTACAATTTGTGGGTAGCTATCTTTTACCTTTCCGTCTGTAAAGTACTCTACCACTCCTTTGCGTGGATTATCTTCATAGTACTCGGCAACGGAAGCTGGCTTCCCATTTTCCCGAAATTTTTTCTGCGTACCATGTATTTTATCATTTTTAAACACAGTCTCTTGTGCTACTTGACCATTTTCAAAATATCGTTTTGATATACCTTCCTTCTTTCCATTCACGTATTCTATTTCACGATATAATTCTCCGCCTTCGTAGTATTCCTTGGCTATTCCATTTTTTTTGCCATCCTTCATAGGTATTTCAGCTCTTACACTACCATTACCGTATTTGGAGACAACTACCTTGCCTTCATTTTTATTTTTGGTTGTTTTTTTCTTGTTCTCTGTGCTTTCGCAGGAAATAAATGCGATAACAATCAAAATTAAAATTGTGATTCTCATAGTTTATTTTGAAATAGTTGGAACTACTCTATTAAGTTATAAATAATTCCAACTATTTTCAGTTCAGACAAGAAATTTCTATAATCAATGTGTATTGATGGCGTTACACTTTCTTTGGAGGCAGATCAAATGCACTGGCCACATGCTCAAACTTTCCTTTGTGCGATCCATCACAAAAAGGTTTGTTGGCCGAATGTCCGCAGCGGCATAATGAAAGAACGGTTCTTCCCTGCAATCCGTACACATTTCCTTGTGCATCTACAATCTCAAAGTCTCCGTCTACTTTCAAAGAGCCATTGTTGTTAACTGTGATTTTAGTTTTCGTCATATAAAGTTTAGTTATTTCTTAATGCTCCTCCTCCGAATTAAATCCTCCGGAACCAATGCCTGATCCAAAAAATAAAGCGTTGAAGAATAATTTGTTGGTGCCGTTCCAATATCCCCGAAAAGCAGGATCATCCACAAACAAAATGGCGCGGCCCTGGCCCATGTTCGATACCTGTAAAGAAACAGAGTTCTTGATTTTTTCCAGGTTAGTCGTATGAATGTATCCGCTCAATAAAGGTTTTGCCGTATACTTGATCACGGTGTTGAAGGGACTTTTGCCTGGCTCAATGAAAACAGAAGTATTGCGATACACCGGCAACTCACGATTGGTATATCCAAAACCTAACGGGTTAGTGATATCAATGTTTCCCATGTAAATGGAGCCACCAATCGCACGCGAACCCTGATAGTCAGAGGCAGTGACATAGTCCATGCGGGCTTCTTTTTTGTCTTCTTCCTTTTTCAGTTGCTCATCAATCAACTTGCTGCTAATCGCCCAGCTAATGGCTGTCTTCATCAATATCAAAGTGCCCCCTTGTTGCACCCAGTTTTTGATTTTTGTTACTCCACTCTCACCCAATATTCCGTAGTTGCCCGCCACCATAATTAATGTGTTGTAATCGGTGATCCGCAACTGACCAAACTGGCTGGTGTTTACTTTTGTGATAGGCATTTTTAATTTTGAATCGAGCAGATACCATATTGCGCCAGCATCCGCTGCTGCAACGCCTTCGCCAATCAACATGGCAACTTTAGGGTTTTGTACTGTTCGCACATTGTTGCTTCCCAGATCAACGCCTTCCAAACTAAAGCCGGTGTTCACCGAAAGTACATCCACACCGGAAGCGAGTGATGCTTCTTTCAGCACGGCAAGCAATTCGTCACTTGAAATATTCTGATCGGCCACCGGAATAACCAGCGTGCCATAGCCAAAATTTTTCTTCACGCCATTTACTTCAGACGTAAAGGGTTTGAATGCTGCCTTTACAAAAACATTTTTGGAAAGCAAATGATATAGCGCTCGTGAAGCATTGTATTCGGTCCACTCGATCAGGTAGGCATAGTTGGTCTTCACTACCGGAGCAGGAGTAAGTGCAATGTCCTCCCCTTTGATGCGGGTTCCTTTTGAAAACTTTACCGTTGCATTCATCGCATCATGTGGCATTCCGTAAGCGAGGGCCATCGTCCAGGCAGAAGCATCATAAAAAATACTGTCGTGAAAGGAAGTAACTTTTTCAAACAAGCTGCGCACCATGCGATATTGGGTTTGATCAGTAGTAACCACAAATGCTTTTCCTTTTTCATATTTATTTGGGCCTACTGATAAGTCTGCAGCTAATTGATACGTCTCAATTCTATGTTTCAACAACAGATCAGCAAATGCTTTGGTGCGACTTTGATCTTTACTATCGCCAAATACATACGCCTTTATCGGTGATTTTCTTCCTTCATCAATAGCTGATTTAAAATATTCTTGTTGATGCTTCAATAATAACTCACGATTCTCAACACCGGCTTTCACCGTAGCTAAACTGGTGCGCACGTGATTGCGTATGGTAAAAGCAAAAGTAACTTCTTTGGTTGAACTCTTTTGAACATGGCCGCGTGAACTGGCTTGCTCAAACACTAAACCCAATCCGCCATGAATATCCGGATAGGTAGAACCATAGCCCGGATAGGAGTTATCAAAATTCTCTTTTGAAAAATATAAGGAGCCAATCTCATCCATGGCTTTCACAAAATATTTTACAAACAGTGGATTTAACTGATCGTAGTTGGCGCGCGGCACGACCGGATTTTCCGATCCATAAGGTTTGGTTGGCTCAAAGAAGTTGGTGGCATTCGTTCCCATCTCATGATAGTCGGTACAAACATTAGGCAGCCACTGATGAAAAAACTCTACCCGGTTGCGACTCTCCACATGGGCCAATGGCAACCAATCGCGATTGAGGTCAAACCAGTAGTGATTGAATCGTCCGCCCGGCCAGACTTCGTTATGTTCACGATCCATCGGATCAGATACAGGGGGAAATCCTTTGTGCATGTTGGCCCAGTTGCTGTGGCGATCACGGCCATCAGGATTATAATTTGGATCTACGTGAATCACGGCTTCTTTCAATGTACGCTCGGCAAACTCACCTTGTGCTGCTATTAAATAATATGCAGTAAGCATGGCGGCTTCGCTACTGCTTGGCTCGTTGCCATGTACATTATATCCATGCGTGATGATCACAGGCATGGAAGAAATCGTTACGGATTGAGTTGGGTCGGCCAACTTCAAATGCTCTTTGCGTATCTCTTCAATGCGTGCATAATTTTCAGGACTTGTAATGGTAAGCACAACCTGAGGTCTGCGCTCATTCGTATAACCAATAATTTGAAAGTGTGCTTTTGGAGAAACTCTCGCTAATTCCTGAAAGTAAGATACAATACGATCATGACGTGTATGCCAGTCGCCCACCGGATAACCCAGAAATTGTTCGGGGGAAGGAATAGCCGGATCGAAGGTAACTCCGGTTGGAAAGAAATAAGCATTTTGTGGAAATGAGGTTAGTGCACTAAGTGACAGGATAAAAAGAATGATGACCTTCTTCATAAAAGATAATTAGGAGTAAAAATTACTCAATCTATCATTGTCAGAAAATAAAATGTGACAGGTGGTTTAGATCATTAAGCGATCAGAATCCGTCATCCTCTTCCCCTTTCTTTTTCTCCTTCTTCTTTTCAGCCGATGATCCAGCACTTAATTCGTAAGGAGCTTCAATCCCATAATAGGTTTGACGGTAGCGGTTAATGAAAGCCAGTGTTTCATCATCGGTGCCCGGAATAAAAACCAACTCACCCACTTTTGCCTTGCCTGCATTGGCCTTCTTTACCATCACATCATTAAGAGCAGGAACAGAAGAGTGGACCATCAACCGGTTATCTTCAAAACCAAAATAAAACCAGGAATCAGGCGAAGCTTTTATGAACAAATGAAACACGGGTGCGCCATCTTCATTTTTCTTTATCTCCATAAATCCTTCAAAGGCACCATTGATATCGTAGCGACCAAGATGACTTACTCCCAGTTGGCCTTCACTATAAAATGATTTGTTTTCCTGCGACCACTTGAGATTGGTGTTGGATAGAACAATCGGCTTCACCAATGCCGGGATCGTATTTAGTGAGACAAAGTTTTTCAATGATTGCTGCTCATACTCTTTAGCGGCCCTCTCGCCTACGATGTCGGCAATTTTATATAACAAGTCGGTTTGATCGCCCAGACCTTCTGATACACTTTCGTTTTTAATTACCTCTAAAAGACTGGTGGCCATCAGTTGGTAGACCATCGGAGGGATGTTCATATCAACCATCACAAACGAATTCATTTTAATAGCGTTGGTCTCCAGGTTGCCAGAACCCAAAGCGGTGGCCGTCAAATTGAAATCTTTCATGTTTTGAAAGAATTTCACCGGCCCTTCAAATCGCACCTCCTGCTTTTCTTCATTGTAGGCAAATACTTTACCGGATAGTTTCTCACCGGCCGCTTTCTGTCTGTCTTCTATTTTAAATTCACCCGTTTCTTTATCAAAGAATAATGAGCCGCTGGGTAAAAAGAAGTCTTCGTCACTGGGGTCTTTTTTATCAAACACGAAGGTGATATACAAACTGTTGTCATCCGCAAAATGAAGGCCTGCGTCTGCTTTTCGTCCCTCCTCCGTTGTTGAATTGTCAAAATCGAGATAGATATCCTTTTCGTCTCCGCTTTGCTTATAGGTAAGCCAGGTGTTATAGTCCTTGATTTTCTTCAAGTCCATTTTCACAAAACCGTCCAATTGAAGGGCAGGCTTTGTGGCATACATGGTCATGTCACCTTTATAATAAATCCGTGGTGCAACCAGAATAGGCATGATCTCAGAAACAATTCCATTGGCCACAGTTTGCATGGCCGGGGCTCCCCCTTTTTTAATTTTTGTCTGATCGGCAACGGGTTCATATTTGAAATCCGTCATGTCAATGGCAAACGTGTCGTTTACAGAATTAACATATTGATAGGTGGCGTGTCCTGTAAATTCCTTACGCGAAATAACATCTACCACCCCATTGATGAGACGGTGATACCCGTTGATCGTATCCAACACAATGACCGTATTAGTGAGTTGACCGATTTTCGCATTCTCGAGAATCAACACTTCATTATTTTCAGGAGTGATCTTCGCATCGGCCACGATGATATACGGAATGCCACTTACTTTTAACTGCTGGGTATAAATGTCATACTCTGCTTTTTCAGCATTGAAACTCAATGAATCCAGATCCTTACGGGTTGTATAGAAATAGGAGTTTTCAATCGGCACGTCTGCGGCTTTGGTCATTACAATTTTTTGCGTGCTTAAATCCCACCGGGCTTCTGGTATGGAGGTTTTAAATTGCGCATATGGAAATTCAATCGCAGCCTCGCCTTCCACTTCCGGACTAATCGTTGCAAAGTTCTGGTCGAGGTTAAACTTTACCGCCACGTTACTGCCGGCCAATGCGGGTTTATCAGGGTTTTCCGTTTTTACCTCAAAGCGTGCATGACGCGCGTTAAAATCTTTTGCTGAAAAGCTGAGTTCTTTAGATTTAACTTCTGATCCGCGCGTACTTAAGCGACCATCACCACCTACACCGGTTTTCGATATAATCAATCGACCATTTAGGGTAGCGGTTCCTGAATAAAGATTGAATGGGTCTTTCAGATTTCGCAGACTCATTTTATCCTGCTTAGGCAGCCACTTCATTTGAAAATCACCCAATTTCATCTGGGGAAAATAAACCGAACCTATTTGTTTCTCTTTGATCTCGCCCACATTGCCTTTGCCCACCACCGAGTCAGGATAGAAAATGAAATCTTTTGACTCGACCATGGTTGACAAATATTCAATTCTTCCCTTTGAGCGAAGCCCGGCATTATCAAGACTTATGTCTCCAAAAAGTTTGCCATCAGCCTGGTATAAGTTATACCCGCTTGCAGGAATGGTGTGTGTGAAGCCCAACGATTTGTCAGGCATGGTGTGGATTTTCTCCTTGAATGCAGGGAACATACCACTGGATATAAATGTGCCCTGAAAATTAATTGATCCCGGGTCTGCATCATTCAGACTATCCAGCTTGAAGGGAGGCACCACAAAAAAGACAGAGCGATCATAGGCACCATTCAATACTTCCTTCCTATCAAAATAAATTACTCCTCCGGCAGAGGCATCCAGGCGAGGAAAGTTTGGATAGTTTATTTTACCGGATTTGTTATCGGGTCTGTTAATGAATAATGTTCCCGCTGTTTTATTCGCGTAAGCCTGAAGGCCTCCGGCTGCTGCCGCGGTGGAATCAGCTCCCACCATGGAGTTATTTACGCGCCTTCGCACGCCATTTTTCTCAGTAACATAAAACCGTATCGAGTCGATGTGGTTCATGTTGATGAAAAAGCTATCGTACTTTAAAGTGAAGTCTTTACCACTGATTTCAAAGTTACCGGCCGTGATAGTGCCATTGAATTTGATATCCCTGTTTTGCAAAAAAGTAATGCGACTACTGTCGGGCTTGATGATCACATTCAATGAATCACTCACATTAAATTCTTCAACACCATACACTTTCATGTTCCTGTTTGAAAACGAAATGATGGCATTGGCAATAGTATCGGTAAGGGAATGAACTTTTAGATTGTCATAATCAGCGTTGCCCTTCACCACCTGCACCATATGAATGGCCTTGTCCTTCACATGAATCTTTCCCGTATTGGCGTCATAATCGATCATGCCCTTTTGAGATAAAAAATCAGCCGCCATCCTAACTGTGTTCAGGCTTCGCTTTCCCTCCACGACCAGATCAAACACCGTAAAATCATTGCTACCGATATCATTGGCATAATTCACTACCAACGCCAGCGGATGAAATGAAAATCCTTGTCCACGAAGTTCACGGTATCCCTCCGGGTCATAAAAATCTACTGACTCAAATACCAACGGAGCCACTTTGCCGCCACCCATGATGAACATGGTGATTGTATCCGATTTCAGATTCCAGTACAGACGATCGGCTGTGAAATCAACATCAAAAAAAGTGGATGTGAAGGGGGCCTTTCTCAGCGGGCTGCTTTCCTTGGTCAGAACCAGGTTTTGTTTATTGAATTCGTACTCCATCGCCATAGCGGGATGCACGATGGAATCATTTTGCTGGTAGATGGTGATTTTTGCTTTGGAAGAAACAATCACCGAATCTTTAAATCCGAATGAAGATGCAATGGCTTTGAGTTTTCTATCCGTATCACCAAACACTTCAATCGTGGCTGGCAACCCAGTTAGCGAATTGCTGTTGATGGCTTTGCCTTGCATGCCAAACCCTCCGGTGTATTTCAATTTGTCAGTACCTAAGCCTTTTATGCTGATGTTGGATTCGTAGGATTTAAATCGTGGGTAGGAGGAAGATTCCTTTGTTTTATGATTTATACTTTTGAATTCCATCACCCCCGATACCGGCTGTGCCAAACGACCCACATGCGTTAACTTTCCTTGCTCTGCTTTAAGGGCAGGCTGCGATGTATTGAAGTTGTATTTATTCAAATCATAATACACCGAATCCGGAGATAACCCTGCCGATGACCAATCGAAGCGACCACCATCACCCACAAATAACTTATTTCGCAATGAAAAAATACCTGAAGTGTTTTTCAGCAGCGAAGAATCATAGTGTGTGATAAAATTTAGGGAAACGGTTCTGAATTTGATTACCGGCCCTAATACTTCTGGCTGCACTATGGGCTGCTGCCATTGAGGGCGATTATACCAACTTGTATCGGGCTCTACATAGTCAGTTTGAACCGTGTCAGGCGCTGCCGGCTCGAGATATTCAAACGCATATTCATCATCCTGCGCGCGCAACTTGAAAGCTTTATCGAAGTGAAGCGCATGGTGTTCAAAAAAATCGCGGCTGTTTTGAAAAAATAAATTGGACTGATTTACCGGCTCTTTTTCTATCACCTTATCGGCCACCGTAAGATAGCTGGACAGCATAGTCTGATCTACATTTTCTATAGTGAGCGCGTAGGCAATGGCACCGTAATAGTTGACCATATAGGGGCGAATTTTATAGCCCTTCTTCTTCATTATATTAGCTTGTTGCCTGATTTTAAGCTGCTGATCGGGCCCGATATTTCCCCATGCGCTATTAAATGCCGCAGCTATCGCCATGGCTTCCGTAGCTCGGGTATTTTCAAGTACCAGGCGCACGCTGTCCTGAAAAGTATGCTTATAGTCTTCCTTTGTTTGCGCATGCACTGCGCCAACCAGTAATAGAAATGCTGCTATGGATGTTAAAACCTGCTTCACACGGTCAAAAACCCTCAAATTCGTAAATAAATGGTGAATGTGCTAATTCTATCAGTTCACTCAGAAAACGAAATGCCTATGGAAAAATGTATACGAGTAGGCTACAAGCTTCAGGTCGCATGCCACAAGGTTATTGCATTTACCTTGAGTCTGAGGACTACGTCTTCTGAAGCAGCAAGCATGCCCAGGTTTCGCGCTCATCATGAGTCACTTCTTTGAGATTATATTTTGAGCCTTCTTTTTTTAGATCTTCAATATCATGGATGTAAAATCCACTGAGTAAAAGCTGTCCACCTGCCTGAAGATAGGACGCATAGATTTGCATCTCAGCCAGCAAAATGTTTTTGTTTATGTTGGCGAGGATGATATCAAACTTTCCTTCCAGTTTCACCTCGTTGATCTTGCCCAGTTGAATGTGAATGTTTTTGCATTCGTTATTCTCTACGTTCTCCTGCCCGTTCTCTACGCTCCATTCATCAATATCAAAGGCTTCCACTTCTTTGGCTCCGAGTTTATACGCCATGATGGCCAATATGGCGGTGCCACAACCCGCGTCCATCACCCG
>Ga0163149_10002294_pt1 | contig 23291 bp, 19 predicted proteins | sample OliLakLV19MP5G1_FD_148604 | JGI IMG/M metagenome (GOLD analysis project Ga0163149, IMG submission 148604) | Freshwater microbial mat bacterial communities from Lake Vanda, McMurdo Dry Valleys, Antarctica - Oligotrophic Lake LV.19.MP5.G1 | ecosystem: Environmental > Aquatic > Freshwater > Lake >...
GCAAATCAAGATTGCTCTGTCGCGGAGCCCTCGTAATGATGATGTTGAGTTTGTCTGGCTTGGAACTCCCGACGGTCCTGAACGGTTGGTGGTCGAGAAAGAAGGATTTAGATTTATTCCGATCACCGTTGCTAAGTTGCCTCGTCATTTTGATATCCGTTGGTTTACGTTTCCGTTTGATTCAATGAAAGCGCAGAAGGAAGCCAGAGAAGCTCTTACATCCTTCAAGGCCTCTGTCGTGGTTACGGCTGGAGGGTTTACGGGTGTTCCTGTCGTAAAAGAAGCGAGTAAGCTTGGAATTCCCTGTGTGATGCATCAGCTGGATTTGGTGCCTGGGCTTTCAAATCGTGCGGTCGCCAAACAGTGCGCATCGGTCACAACATCATTTACCTATGAGAAGCCTCCGTTTGGAGCGGTGTCGACAAGTATTGCGACACCTGTCCGTTTTTCCCAAGAAGATTTGTGTCGACGAGAAGACGCACTCGCACATTTTGGTTTTGAATCAAGTAAACCTATCGTGGCGATTGTAGGTGGAGGAACGGGTGCAATGGCGTTGAATCAGGCGCTTGATGAGCGACTCGCTGAATGGTTAACGTTTGCGCAGGTTCTGCATGTTGTTGGAAACGGGAAGTTGCAGAGCGTGAAAAAGCAGACCGATGGTTATTTTCAGACAGAGTTTTTGGATGCCGACGGAATGGTGAATATGTATAGCTGTGCGGATTTGATTGTGACTCGTGCAGGTATTGGATCGCTTTCGGAGATTGCAGCGTTATCAAAACCCGCACTGATCGTACCGATTCCGGGAAATCAACAAGAAGAAAATGCAAAGGCATTTCATCGCGCTAAAGCAGGATTGTATGTAAAACAGGATCAGGAAGATTTTTCTGGTGTGCTTGTAAAACTCGCGAAACATGTTTTGTCGGATCGTGTTGAGATGCAGCGTATGGGGAAAGAGGCACATGCATTTTTTAAGACGGACGATGGAGAAGAGCTGGCGGCAATTGTTCTTCGTTCATCTGGATTCCCGTCTTCGCGGGGATGACAAGTTCAATAACAAAGATGCCCCCGATACGCCAGTTGGTGTATCGGGGGCATTTTAGTCTAGGCTGTCGACGACGATGAGTGCATCGCGGAAGAAGGTAAGAAGTTTTTTCTGTTCTACGGGATTTGCGATCACGAAGCCGAGTTCATGGGCGCGGCGCGAGTAACCCGGAAAAATAGAACGGATCGTTGGCTGGTAACTTTTCCAGAAGATCCAGTGGCGTGATGGTTTGATCACGCGGTCGACCTCGGCGATGGCTTGTCCGAGGTCGACCGAATCAAGATCGCAGATCTTAGTTCCGATGAGTTTGTGGAACGGATGGTTCTTGTGGAGGTCATCACGTAAGCGATGGAGCACACTCATGATTACGACGGAGCGCCGGTTGGTTCCGACGGTGGCATCGATCTTTTGATGCCAATCGTCGATCTTGATCTCGTAGCTCCGAGTCCAGTCTTGAGCGCGTGGTGCTATGCCGCCCATGGGAGGGCGCTCTCGAGGTCATGTAGGAAGCTACCGAGCATGTGATGCCCGTGGAAGTAGAGCGTCACACTCTCGATGTCCGAGCAGATCTCCTTGCGGAGCTGTCCGTTGGCGCTGATGCGCTCTACGGTTCCGCCATGTGAGATGGGAGCCTCAAAGTGGAAGGGCTTCATCGGCAGGTCTTGCATGCGTCCCTGCAGAGCCTTGAAGAGCTTGATGAGTGAGGGCTTCTCGCAAAGGCCGATCTCGCCGAGCCAGAGGCCTTCGACGTTCGTGGTGGTCGTCGACATGAGATAGAGATAGCTATCCGATCGGAGCAGGGTCATCTCTCGATACCGACCAGTGATTTCTTCCTGAACGAATGAACGGAGGTGTTTCAGCATCTGATGGATCTCCTTTGTTGGAACGAGCTTGGGCATCGAATCAGAAATTGGCCAAGTTGTCAATCGTTCTGTATCATGCGATGCATTATACGTATGAAAATAGAGGCTTTTAAGAAGCGGTTTGATCCTGTTTTGGAGCGACTGCTCAAAGAGATTTTGGTTTCATATAGGCGCCTCACAAAGGATCCATTTATCTTAGAAACGGTTGATTATAGCCGGGAGCTACTCATGACAGGCGGAAAGCGTGTTCGTCCCTACATGGCTTGGCTCATGTATAAGGCCGCTGGAGGAAAGAATGATAAAAGGGCTTTTGAAGTGTTTACCGGCCTCGAGCTCTTTCATATGTTTGCATTGGTGCATGACGACATTATGGATCATGGTCTGGAGCGCCATGGTATTCAGACGGCCCATGTTTACATTGCAGAACAGTTGAAACGGTTGGAGCGGCAAGGTGATTTGCCACATCTGGGTGAGGCTCAAGCTATTTTGATGGGCGATCTTTTATTTGCGTGGGCTGTACGTCAGATCGCTCCAACCAAAAGCTGGGATATCTTCATAGACATGATCGATGAGGTAATGGTCGGACAGATGATTGATGTTGATGTCATGACACGTCGATCCGTAGAGGATGAAGTCTTGGCTGATAAGATGCGACTCAAAACCGCGAGCTATACGTTTATTCGGCCTATGCAGATTGGTGCAACCATGGCCGGAGCGAATGGTAAGATGCGACGTTTTTGTGAAGCGTATGGTTTGCCGCTTGGAATGGCATTTCAGATACAAGACGACTGGCTAGATATTGCTACCCCTTCAACAAAGAGCGGTAAGACTTCTTTTTCCGACTTACGCTCTGGTCAGCACACGGTTTTTACCCAGTTCATACGGACGCGGGGTACGCGCGAGCAGAAGCGTGAACTTGAAGCGATGATCAATACTCCTTTAAAAGAACGTGATCGACCCAGAGTCATGAGGTTATTTACAGAGTCAGGGGCGATGGAACATGGATTGATGATGGTTGAAGGGTACTTTGAAGAGGCTGCAGAAGCGATTGATGCCGCAAGATTTTCTCCAAAACAGGCAAAGCCTTTCCAGGATCTCATCGAGTATGTCCAAGCCCGTGCCGCGTAATACGTCACTTGAGGAAGCGTATGAAGCTTCGAGGCGAATCCATGAACAACATGGAAAAAGTTATTATTTTGCAACACGTTTTCTCCCAGAGGATTTAAGACGGGCAACATTTGCTCTTTATGCATTTTTTCGTTTGCCTGATGAGATCGTTGATAATCCTAAGACGAGTGATCCAAGGAAGGAATTGGAGCAGTTCCGGGAGGATTGGCGTTCTGGGAGGAGCGCTCACCCTGTATTAGTAGCAGCTAAGGATACCTTTGAGCGGTTTCATATTCCCTTTGAATATTCCGAGTCTTTTCTTGATGCGATGATTCAGGACACATGGAAGGATCGATACCGTACGTATGGCGAGCTCGAGGAGTACATGTATGGATCGGCGGCCGTTGTTGGATTGATGATGTCTCATGTTATTGGTTTTGATGTGGGGGCTTTAGCATACGCGGAGAAGCTTGGTTATGCGATGCAACTAACGAATTTTCTAAGGGATATCAAAGAAGATTATCAACAGCGTGGACGTATTTACCTACCGCAGGAGGAATTAACGCGATTTTCCGTATTGGAAACAGATTTGGCTCAAGGGAATGTATCATCGGACTTTATTGAATTGATGAAATTTCAGATCAAAAGAGCAGATACGTTGTATGAAGAGGCAAACAAGGGAATCCATTTATTAAAACCACGCGGCCGATTTGCTGTTCGAGCCGCAAGTGATTTATATCGGGCGATTTTGCGTAAGATCGAGAATCAACACTACGATGTTTTTCAACGTCGTGCATCGACGAGTCGTTTTGATAAAATTTTAATCGTTGGCTGTTCACGCTTCCGTATATGAAACGAGTGATTATCATTGGTTCTGGATTTGGTGGTTTGGGTACAGCGTGCTTATTAGCGAAGGCAGGCTATGCCGTGACCGTGCTTGAAAAGAATGAGCAGCCAGGCGGGAGAGCTTCGGTTTTCTCTGATCAGGGCTATACGTTTGATATGGGTCCGTCTTGGTACTTGATGCCGGATATTTTTGAACATTTTTTTACTTTACTGGGTGAGCGGGTGGAGAATTATCTTGATTTAAAAAAACTCCAGCCATCCTATAGAATCTTTTTCAAAGGAGAGGATCGTGTTGTCGATATTTACTCAGATCTTGAAAAAGACCTACCGACACTCGAGGCATTGGAACCGGGATGCACTCCCAACGTACGGGAATATCTTGCTCGTTCTGGTCAGCAGTACCAGATCGCGAAGAATCATTTTCTTTTTAAAAACTATAATTCGATTTTTGATTTCCTTAATCTTAAAACGATGATTGAGGGGAGTCGACTCTCCGTTTTTTCAAAGATGGATCGATATGTGAAGCGCTTTTTTAAGAGCTCGGCTTTGCAAAAAATCATGCAATACACACTCGTGTTTCTGGGGAGCTCTCCATACAACACTCCTGCGCTGTATAACATCATGAGTCACATTGATTTCTCGATGGGAGTCTTTTATCCGCAGGGAGGTATCTATAAGCTGGTAGAAGCATTGGTAGCGATCGCTCAAAAGAATGGGGCGAAGATTCAAGTAAATGCAGAAGTGAAGAAGATTTTAATTTGTGATGGTAAAGCGACAGGTGTTGAGCTTACCGATGGGTCTATTCTCGAAGCAGATATTGTGATCTCAAATGCGGATATCGCGCATACAGATATCGCTCTTACTCCGGAGCAATATCGTCTGCATGACGTTTCCTATTGGGAAAAGCGCGTACTCGCACCATCGGCGTTTATTTTATATTTGGGTATAGACGGACGTATTCCGGAATTGACGCATCACAATCTTCTTTTTTCTGAGAACTGGGAAAAGAATTTTTCAGAGATATTTGATCGTCCGACATGGCCCGATGATCCGTCGCTATATGTCTGCGCTCCGTCGGTAACAGATCCAAGCGTAGCGCCACCAGGAAAAGAAAATTTGTTTGTTCTGGTTCCCGTTGCGGCGGGACTTGCGTATGAGGATTCTGATCTTGATCTGTATGCTGATAAGATTTTAGCTGGAATGGAAAAAGTGATGCATATTCCAGATTTACGCAAACGTATTGAATATAAAAAAATATTTAGCGTGAAAGATTTTTCAGAACGCTATAACAGTTTGGGCGGATCGGCTCTCGGATTGGCACACACGATAGGACAGACGGCTATTTTCCGACCAAATAATATCAATGCCAACGTTAAAAATCTTTTGTACGTTGGTGCGGGGACAAATCCGGGGATTGGTATGCCGATTTGTCTTGTGTCGGCCGAGTTAGCTTACAAGCGCATCATCGGGGATGTGAGCGACGGACCTTTATCGACCATTGAAAATGATAAAGAGAAATAAGGCAAAACCGGATAGTGCATTGATTTTTGGGAACCATGTGTAGTAGTGAAAAAGTGCTTCATCGGTTTTTGTGCGCAAAGAAAGAGCCATGAGACCTACGTACACAACGCCGAGTGTATAGGCGAGCCAGTTGAGTTTTTCGATGGAAAGCAATGCGGCAGCAGCATAGAGGTAGAGACAAAGCCAAAGCGTTTTGGAACGTCCGAGTGAGGTCGCGATCGTGCGTAGATTGGCGCCATGGTCGGCTTGGATATCGGGGACGGCAGAGTAGGCGTGCATCGCGATGCACCAAAGTGAGGCGGCGATTATCAAGCGCCAATCAATTGCTAAGACCGTATTGTTGTAAATGAGAAAACCGTATAATCCAGGAAATACATAGAGAATATTGAATAGGCTGTCGAGGTAAGGTCGAGCTTTAGCGCGTATGGGAGGAGATGAATAAAATATTCCAAAAAATAAGAAACCGACTATCGCGACTATCGAGTAAGGTGATTGCTCTGCTACCAATATAAAGGGAATGAGGAATGGGATATTCGTTAAGGCGATTGCGGTCCATAGGGATGAACGGTCCTCTGGTTTTACAAGTGTTTCATATGAGGCTTTTTTCTTGTTCAAGATATCGCTTTGATAATCAAATATGTCGTTGATGCCGTAGATGAGTAGGTTGGCAGGGAGTGTAAAGTAGAGGGCGGAGATCAATACGAGAAGAATGGCCTTGATATCTTGAGATGTACCGAAAAGACCATTGGCTGCTAAGCCGACCAAAAATGGACCGAGGAGATAGATCCAAAAGCGCGGTCGAGCTAGGCGAAGTAGTGTTTTGGCTTTCATTTGAATACTACTGTTATACTCGTCTAATTTGCTTCATGCCAGTACCACGGGTGATTCTGCGCTGTCTTGACGTATATTATATTATAATCTTTGTTATTAATAGCCCCCTCTGATCACAGAGGGTCTTCTATCCACTGATGGACGGAAGATATGTTCCTGCACAATTGAAGAGAGAGGTCCTACATGGACATCGTGAGTGCTCGTTCCGGTCACATTCCCCAGATCAATGCACATGGCATCCTGCTCGAGGTCGACATCGGAGGCGTCAAGAAGGTCGAAGATCATCACTGGATCAAGATCATCGACTGCTCCGGCTCGATGTCGAGCGTCATCGGCAACGTCCGCAACGACTGCAAGAAGTTCGTCGCGGAACTCGTCGAGCGTGATTTTGTCTCGCTCATCATCTTCAGCGGCCATAACCGCGCCAAGCTGATCGCGGGTCCGACACGCTGCGACAAGAAGGGTCGTGAGACCCTGCACAAGGCGATCGACGAGAGCGTCCAGATCATGGACACGACGGTCTTCAGCGAACCGCTCGAGCTCGCGCTCAAGACGGTGCAGAAGATCACCGACGGATGCGCCAACATAGGCATCCTGCTCACCGACGGCTGTGCCGTTCCCAACAAGTGGAGCGTCAAGGAGGAGGAGAACAAGGCCGCCAAGGCGGCCAAGGCTATCGCCGATACCGGCGCTGGTCTCTCCGTCATTGGGTACGGGAACTGGTACAACGCCGCGTTCCTCGCCCGTCTGATGCGTGAGAGCGGAGGTAACGGCCTCTATCGCCACATCAGCGAGATCGAGGACTTCACGGGCGCCGTCAACGGCATCCGCGAGACCTTCGAGAAGACCGTGCGCGGTTCTGTCGACGTCACGCTCAAGCCGAGCGCTGGCTCGATCTCGCGCTTCATCCGCGTCACCCCGCAGGTGAGCGAGACGGTCGGTACGCAGTTCCAGAGCACGGCCTTCTACGAGGGCAAGGCGATGCTGTTCATCGAGACCAGCAAGGACGCCAAGAGCGTCATGGTCGAGGGCCGCGTCAACGGCAAGGCGTTCAAGGAGAGCGCCACGCTGAAGCCGATGAATGACAACGACAAGTTGGCCTTCATCCGCGCGTACGCGGCGCAGGCGGTGCTCTCGGGCAATCGCTCGACCGCCGCCGAGTACCTCGAGATGATCGGTGAAGACGGGCTGGCCGAGCAGGTCGGCAACGCCTTCACGGATCGCGAAGCTCGCGAGGCGGAGGACCGCTTCCGCGGCATCTTCACGAGCGGGAAGCGCTTCATCGGCACGGGCCTCAAGCCCGTCGGTCCCAACCACTCGGTGCTGAACGTCGTGCGTCAGCTGATCGAGGATCCGCAGTCGGTCATCTACATCCCCAAGGGCGCCTACAAGCGCGGTGGGGAGCTGGTGGTCGATCCGCGCGTGCTCGAGGGCACGGGCGATCGCTCGCTGCAGGTGCTCGACATCATCAGCCACAACGAGCGCTTCAATTTCTCGTTCCGGACGCTCAAGGACATCAAGGTCCTGCCGGAGGACGGCAAGGGTCGTCCCGAGGATATGAAGCAGTATCGCACGTACAACATCGTGCGTGACGGCAACCTCGTCATGAACGAGATCGAGGCGAGCGTCTCTGAGGAGACGTTCAAGCTTCTGCTCGAGGCCGGCGTTCTCAAGACCGGTACCGAGTTCAAGTCGGGCAAGACGTACACGCTCGACCTGCGCTCGCTCAAGATGATCAGTCCGGCCTGGGCCAAGCCCGGTCAGATGAAGCTCGCGCCCATGCTGTGCCTCGAGAGCGATCTCGAGGAGAAACAGTCGGCGCTGAACTCGCGGCTCAAGGAGCGTAAGGCACAGGGCCAGAGCAAGGAGCACGAGGAGAGCGACATCTACTACGGCAAGGCTCAGAAGGACGAGGAGCGCGAGACCGACACGTACACGGTCACCACGGTCGAGTATCGGCTCATGGGTCACAAGCCCAAGAGCTTCGATACCTCTAAGCTCGACTGGGACGCGGCCAACACGATGATGATGGAGACGCGGCGCGAGCTGTCGAACCTTCGCTACAAGATCCGCGCCGTCACCTTCGCGATGGAGCGTTGCAGTCAGACGGCTATCAAGTGGCCGGCCGGCAAGCCCAACAAGAAGGGGACGATCGAGCAGCTCGTCGACTTCGACGGTGTGAAGATCAAGCGTGCGGTGCGTGAGCAGACCTTCGTCTGCTCCTGACCTCTCTCGACTCTCTGAAGGGCCGGTCGACATCTGTCGACCGGCCCTTTCGTTATCCCTCTTGATTTTTGGCTAGGATTTAGTATTATTCTGTCACTTTTCCGGGACTGTAGCTCAGTTGGTAGAGCAGTGGCCTTTTAAGCCAATGGTCGCGGGTTCAATCCCCGCCGGTCCCACCATAAAAAAGCACTCGCTAAGCGGGTGTTTTTTCTTTATACTAGCGTCATTCATGCGTATTCATATTATTGGCGCCAAGGCGATTCCCTCTGATTCCGTACCGGGAGCAGGTGGAGTTGAGCGACACGTAGAACAAATCGCTACGCGGCTTGCAGATCATGGACATCGTGTATCTGTGTATGTTCGTAGTTATGCCGATTATCATAAACATACGTGGAATGGAGTGCGGTTGATCAGGATTCCCTCCATTCGTAGCAAGAACCTTGATACGATCACACATGTTTTTTTATCGACCTTGCATGTCCTGTTTCAAGAAACGGACATCATCCATTATCACGGTGTTGGTCCATCGACGATGGCATGGATTCCTCGCGTATTTAAACCGGGCACAAAAGTTGTTTGCACATTTCATAGTCGTGATTGGTTTGATTCCAAGTGGAGTTGGTTCGCCAGAAGTTATTTAAAATTTGGCGAATGGGCTACGGTTCATTTTCCTCATCGCACGATTGTCATCTCGCATACGTTGCAGGTGTGGTGCAGAAATAAATGGAAACGACATACGGACTATATTCCCAATGGCGCAGAATTACTTGGTCCGCAAGGAATGTCTGAGCTTGCGCCGTTTGGACTTCAACCTAATAAATATTTATTAGGTGTTGGTCGTCTTGTTCCAAACAAAGCTTACGATGTTGCGATTGAAGCTTATCACCATGTAAAGACGGATTATCCTCTCGTGATTGTTGGAGAGGCATTCTATTCAACGGAGTACGATCATAAGCTGCGAGCATTGGTTGAACGTGATCCGCGTGTGCGTTTGGTTGGGTATCAGAGTGGTGTCACGTTGCGGCAGTTGTTTGCCAATTGTTATGCATTTGTTCATCCATCGAGAGCGGAGGGTTTGTCTGTAACGATTATTGAGGCGATGGCAGCAGGAAAAGTGGTTGTTATGTCGGATATCGCCGAGAATTTGGAATTGATTGACCATAGTGGAATCGCCTTTAAAACGGATGATCGAGAGGATTTAGCTAAGGCGATCGACTTTGTTCTGGCGGATGAGGCGATGGTTGAGGAACGAGGCAAACGGGCGCGAGAGATGGTCAAAAAAGAATATTCTTGGGCAAGGGTCGTCGACAAAACCGAGAAATTGTATAAGGATCTCCTGGCATGAATGTTTTGATACTAGGTTTGGGTCAATATCCCAAAGGGAGTGGTGTTTCCGCGGCCTTGCATTTTGCTAAGGCCGGTGACGATGTTTTGGCTACGGATTTGAAAACTCGTGATCAACTCAAAGAGAATGTGAAACAGCTTTCTGAATACAAGAATGTAAAATTTCGATTAGGAAAGCATGAGGCGAAAGATGTTGATTGGGCGGATTTGATTGTCCGTGGACCAAGCGTGCGTAGCGATTCCAAGGAGATGAAGTTGGCAAGAAAGCTTGGGAAAGCCGTAACATCGGATTTGGCTTTGTTTATGGAGTCGTGTCCCTGTCCGATTGTCGGTGTGACGGGTACGCGAGGAAAGAGTACGACAACCTCGATGATCTATGAAATTTTGTCATTCTCTAAAAAGTGGCGAAAGGTTTGGCTTGGTGGAAATATTCTTGTATCGCCACTCACATTTCTTTCTCAAGTAAAGAAAAATGACATCGTTGTTTTGGAGATGAGTAGCTTTCAGCTTGAAGGGACAGGAGATGCGGGTATTTCTCCGCAGTATGCCGTGTGGACCAATTTGATGCGTGATCATTTGAACGCGTATCCATCGATGAACGAATATGCGGAAGCGAAGGCGCAAATTTTCCGACATCAGGATGCCGATGATTTTGTCTTTTTTCCAGCTGACAAATCGTTTGATGAATATGCTAAGGAAGCGGCGGGGAATGTTGTGCGTGTAAAGCAAGGGAAATTTAATCTCGCGGTTCCTGGCGAGCATAATCAGATGAATGCGAGTTTTGCCGCGGCGATGGCGAGTAAGCTGGGGGTTCCTGCGAGCAAAATCAAGATAGCGTTGAAATCGTTTAAAGGTTTGTCTAATCGTATTGAGACGATCGCGGTCAAAGGAGCGCTCACATTTATCAATGACACAACGGCGACAACGCCCGATGGAACATTGGCTGCGCTTAAATCCTTTAAACCCTCAAAACATTCTATTCATTTGATTTTTGGTGGTGCCGACAAAGAGTTGGATTTCGTTGAGATCGCTGCTTATCTTAAGCGGCGTAAGGATGTGGGCGTATATTTGTTAGCAGGAACTGCACATCAAAAGATCGAAACGGCATTTAAGAAAGCAGATATTTGTTATTTGGATGTACAGGATCTTGAACAAGTATTCAACGAGTTAAAGTTATGGACGGAGAAAGGGGATATTGTATTACTGTCTCCTGGTTGTACGAGTTTTGGTTTGTTCAAGAATGAATTTGATCGAGGTGAACAATTTAAAAAGCTGGTGAAGAAATGGAAATAGTATGCGGGAGATTTTTGGTATCCCTATCGAGGGTATTGGGATGGCGGAAGCTGTAGAACGTATAGATGCCTCAACAAAACCGTTATGGTTTGTAACGGCAAATCCGGAGATTTTACTTGAGTCACATAGAGACAACGCCTACGCGAATGTATTGCGTGAGGCGGATTTACGCTTGGTAGATGGATTTGGTTTATGGCTTGCAACGTTTTGTCAGACAAAACGCGTGACGGGTGTTGAGTTTGCGGAACGATTAATCCAGCACGCGCATGATATGAATTGGCGTGTTGGATTATTTGGTGGAGAGAATGGCGCGGCCGAGGAGGCGATTGTTGATATTCGTCGCGCGTATCCCAAGTTGGATATTCGTGCCGAGCAGGGAGGGCGTGTTTCATCGACAGGTGAGGAGGATGATGCAACGGAAGAGGCTCGGGGACGCATGATGCTCTTTTCTCCGCAGGTTTTGCTAGCGGCGATGGGGCACCCACGACAAGAAGCGTGGATTGCGCAACATAGAAAAGATTTTCCGGAACTGCGCGTGGTGGTCGGAGTTGGTGGAACGTTTGATTTTTGGTCAGGGCGGACAAAGCGCGCGCCACACATTTTCCGTTCGTTTGGATTTGAGTGGCTTTGGAGATTGGTTTTGGAGCCGTATCGCTGGAAGAGGATCGTTAATGCGGTGGTTGTTTTTCCGATTCTTTTGATCGTCGACAAAATACGGAAGCTGGGCTAGGATTAGCAAATCTATGGATACTCCTGTACGCGTCCGATTTGCCCCAAGCCCGACCGGCTATCTCCATATCGGTGGATTACGCTCGGCGCTTTATAACTGGCTGTACGCTCGTCGACATGGTGGAACGTTTATTTTGCGTGTAGAAGACACAGATCGATCACGATATGTTGAAGGTGCGATTGAGAGCTTGTATCGATCACTTGTCGCTTGCGGACTTACGCCGGATGAAGGAGTTGCGATTGAGGATGAGACGATTGTTGATCAAGGAAAATTTGGACCCTATTTACAGTCGGCGAGAAAAGAAAAGCATTTGCAATACGCTTATGAGCTCATTGAAAAAGATGCGGCGTATTATTGTTTTTGTACTTCCGAGCGTTTGGATGAGGCAAGAAAACAACAGCAACTTCTTAAGCAACCAATTATGTATGATCGGCACTGCCGAAGTCTTTCCAAATTGGAAGCGGAGAATCGAGCGGCTGTTGGTGATGAGCATGTGATTCGTTTGAAAGTGCCAACGGAAGGATCGATTGTGATGAATGATTTGATTCGTGGTGATGTCGAGATTCCTTGGGCGCAAGTCGATGACCAGGTGATTATTAAATCTGATGGTTTTCCGACGTATCATCTTGCCGCAACATGTGATGATCATGATATGGAGATCACGCAGGTGATTCGTGGTGAAGAGTGGTTGTCGAGCTTGCCAAAGCATTTGTTTATTTTTCAATCGTTTGGATGGAAAGCGCCGGAATATGCGCATCTTCCGCTTTTGTTGAATGCGGATCGATCCAAATTATCCAAAAGACAAGGTGATGTTGCGGTTGAGGATTATCTAGCAAAAGGATATTTGCCTGAAGCGTTGATTAATTTTGTCGCGCTTCTTGGTTGGAATCCAACGGCGGATCGAGAAGTCTTTGATAAAGAAGAGCTCGCAACGCTTTTTGATATTACGCGCGTCAATAAAGGCGGCGCGGTCTTTAATACCGAAAAACTGGATTGGTTGAATGCACAGTATATTAAAGCTTTACCCATCGATGAATTCATTATTCGTTTGCGTAAAGGCAGATTCTTGCCGGAAGGTATCACGGCAGAGCGTGCGGCTCATGTCGCGCAAGAACGTTTAGTCAAACTGTCTGACGCTCCGGAAGCAATTCGTGAGACGATGGAATGCTTACCATATGAAGCGAGTGTTCTTGCATGGAAAAAATCGACTTTGGCAGAAGCTAAAATACGGTTGGAGAAATTGCAGGAGTATCTTGTGGCTAAAGATGAGTCGTGGTTTGGAAATATTTCTGGAATGGAGAAAGAGACGCTTGCCTGGATCGTGGAAAAGGGTTGGGGAAATGGCGATACCTTGTGGCCTTTGCGTGTTACTTTATCCGGAAAAGAGAAGTCGCCAAGCCCATTTGAGCTAATGTATGTAACAGGAAAGGACTTAGCGCTGGTCAGGGTCGACGCGGCATTGAAAAAAATGGCATAATAGGACGGATGTTTAGACATAGATTGCTTGCGGTTCTTTTGGTGGCGACGATGATCGTCCCGAATTTGGTATTGGCGCAAGAAGATGGTGCTGCAAAGCAAGAGATCGATGCGCTGAACTCACAGGTTAAGCAGAAGGAACAGCGCATTAAGGAGATTAATGGCGTGATTGGAAAGTATCGTTCTCGTATCGATGAGCAGAATGCCGCGCGATCCTCTTTGCAGAATCAACTTGCTTTGCTTGAGAATCGTGTTTTAGAAAAACAATTGGCGATTGAGCGTACACGAAGTCAGATTGATTTAGCATCGCTTGAACTGCAACGATTAAAAGTACAAATCACATCGGAGGAACAGCGTTTGCAACGGAGACGGGATGCTCTTGGAGGTGTGATCGCGGAATTGCAGGATGCGCAAAGCGTTGGTCTTCTTGAGTCGTTTGTGGCGAGACAATCGCTTTCAGAATTTTTTACTCAATTGGATGAATTAAATCGTGTTGAAGGTGATTTAACAAATGCGACGGAGGCTGTGCGCGACTTAAAGGCTGGTTTGGAACAAAAACAAAAGGAGACGGAACAATACCGTGCTTCTTTGCAGGATCAGCAGACGGCATTGCAAGATGAACAGCAGTCGCTTGAGCAGGATCAAGCTGCAAAGTCATCGTTGCTATCAGAAACACAGGATCAGGAGACCGAGTTTCAACGGATCTTGTTTGAGCTTAGACAGCAGAAGCAGACAGAAGCTGATGATGCGGCAGAGATTGAGAATCGTTTGAAGGATAAACTTGATTCTATCGACAAAGCGTTAGCGCGAGGAGATATTTTGTTGAACTGGCCAATCAATGTGACGCGAGTTTCTGCGATATTTCATGATGTGAGTTATCCGTTCCGCAAATTATTTGAACATCCGGGTATCGATTTGCCGACACCGGTTGGAACGCCGGTACGATCGGCGGCGGGTGGATATGTCGCGTTTAATCGCACAGGAAAGCAATATGGAAATTATGTGATGGTGATTCATCCGGGTGGTATTGCAACCGTGTATGCTCACTTAACAAAGTTTGGGGCAAAAGTTGATACCTATGTTGAACGTGGCGATATTATCGGATATTCGGGTGGAAGACCTGGTGATGCAGGCGCTGGGCTTTCTACGGGTCCACACTTGCACTTTGAAGTAAGACAGAATGGTATTCCCGTTAACCCGACTCAATTTTTACCAAGTCTTTAATAACGAATGAACCCCGCTAGAGAGCGGGGTTCTTTGTTCAGTTCAGTGTGTATGGTCTCGCAGGGAGGAGGGTTTTTTTCTTGAGTGATTTCTCAGCTTCACGGCGGACATTCTTGTCCTCGTCCAAGAGAAGCTGCAACAGCCCTTCACGCCACGTCGTTGTCTGCGCCAGATGGAAGCGTACGTCTGGGTGTGCAGAGCTGATGAGTTTGTTTCTATCCTCTATCGAGACACGACGCATGACGATAGCGCGTATTTCCGGATCGCGATCGTTCTGAGCCAGCTTTAGATAGAGCGCATGCTCTTGCTCTTGTAAGGTCAGGTTCTTGGGGCGATGCTGCGCGAGTTTGTTCAGGGCATAGAGCCTTGAGTCGCGATACTCGCTTTCTGCAACGAGTCGGAGCAAGAGGCCGCGTCTGCTGACCTTGTTAAAGGCCGTACGACGTTTCTCTGGATCCGGGTTGATCTTGGCGGTGTGGAAGGCGCGGAATTCTTTATCTTTTTCCGACATGACTTGTGCCTCCAACAAAGGTGCATGATTAGGCTAGCGAGTGTGCGAGGTGGGTGTCAATCGCTGCTACTTCAATTGAGTTTAGGGCTTCGTCGAGATCCGTGAGGGTGCTGATACGTACGAGTTTGGATTTTAGATCGCCGGTATTCAACCCTTTGAAGTACCACGGAAGATGTTTGCGGAGTTTTACAAGGCCACGCTCGCCGTAATGTTCAACTTGAAGATTTGCGTGTTTACGGACGGCAGCGATACGCTCCTCCATTGTGATATCAGGAAGTTTTTCTCCGGTTTTGAGATAATGCTCTACTTGTTTGAAAAACCAAGGATTGCCAAGGCCACCGCGACCGATGAGGACGCCGTCGGCTCCTGCGATGTCCATGGCTTCACGAGCGAGTTCTGCTGTAACGATATCGCCGTTCACAAGAAAAGGAAGATGCGCGACGTTTTTGCGCGCTTCACCAATGCGATGCCAGTTAGCTTTTCCCGAATAACCTTGCTCGCGTGTGCGGCCATGCATGGAGATCAGATCTGCGCCAGCGTCAGCGATTACTTTTACAAATTCTAAGCAGTCAGTGTCTTGATTCCAGCCAAGGCGGGTTTTGACGGACACAGGGATCGGCACGGCGGCTTTCATTTTGCGGACGATTTCTGCGGCACGTTCTGGTTCTTTGATAAGAGCGGCGCCGTTAAAGTTCGATACAAGGTTGTAGACGGGACAACCCATGTTGATGTCGAGGGCGTCGGGTTTGAAGCGGTCGTAGATGATGCGAGCGGCCTCGGCCATGGTGTCGGCGTTAGCGCCAAAGATCTGTTGCACGAGTGGACGCTCACGCTCGTCAAAACTGGCCATCTTGAGCGTCTTGGGATTAAGACGTACGATGGCTTCCGAGCTCACCATTTCACGGAACATCAAAGGCGTGCCTTCATCTTTACAGACGAGACAGAAGGGAAGGTCGCTCATGTCAGCCATGGGTGCCAGGGCGACGATGGGACGCGGGAGTTGCTTCCAATCCAACATTTGGCCTATATTAGCAGGAAATACAGATTTTTCAAGGGTATGCCCGACAAGTTCATCTTAAAGTCTAACTACCAGCCCTCCGGTGATCAACCGGAGGCTATTCGGCTTTTGACGGAGGGCTTAGAGAAGAAGTATCGATATCAGACGCTTTTGGGAGCGACGGGTACGGGTAAGACGTTTACGATAGCAAACGTTGTTCAGAATGTTCAGAAGCCGACGCTTGTTATCGCACATAACAAAACTCTTGCCGCACAGTTGTGTAATGAGTTCCGACATTTCTTTCCGGATAATGCCGTAGAATATTTTGTTTCTTATTACGATTACTATCAGCCGGAAGCTTATATCGCCAAGAGTGATACGTATATTGAGAAGGAGGCGATGATTAACCAAGAGATTGATCGTTTGCGTCATAACGCGACGCAGGCCTTGATTACTCGTAAAGATGTTTTGATTGTTGCGACTGTCTCTTGTATTTATGGTCTTGGTGCGCCAGAAGCGTATGAAAAAGTTGTTTTACGATTGAAGATTGGAGATGACGTTTCACGTGAAGGGGCGTTGAATCGATTGATTGAAATGCAGTTTACGCGTACTCCATCGGATTTGGTGCGGGGATCGTTTCGATCGCGTGGAGAAGTGTTGGAGATTATGCCGGCAAATGAGGAAACGATTTATCGTATCGAGGCGCCACGTGGAGTTGTGACACGTATCGAGAATATTGATCCGGTGACGCGTAAGGTGAAACGCGAACAAGAAGATGTTTGGATTTTTCCGGCAAAACATTTTATTACGATGGGTCCAGAACGCATACGTGCGATCGAGGTTATTCGTAAAGAGTTGAAAGAGCGCCTAGCGTACTTTGAGAAAAAAGGATTGTTGTTGGAGGCGGAACGATTAGAACGCAAGACAAATTACGATTTGGAATTGCTTGAAACGCTCGGATACTGTAACGGTGTAGAAAACTATTCGCAGCCGCTGTCTGGACGCCCGCCAGGGGAGGCTCCGGATACGTTGTTTTCCTATTTCCCAAAGGACTTTTTGTTAGTTGTGGATGAATCGCATGTAACGATTCCGCAATTTGGTGGAATGTCGGAAGGTGATAAGTCGCGTAAAGCGACATTGATTGAGCACGGATTCCGTTTGCCGAGTGCGGCGGACAATCGACCACTTCGATTCACAGAATTGGAAAAGAAGATGAAGGAAGTGATCTTTGTATCAGCGACGCCTGGGAAATATGAGCTCACGCATAGCGCGCAAATTGTCGAGCAGATTATTCGTCCGACGGGTCTTGTTGATCCTGAGATTATCGTGATGCCAATTACGCCGGATAAAAAAGGCTATCCGGGTCAGGTGGAGGATTTGATTTCAAATCGCATGCCAGAAGTTATTGCGCGTAAAGAACGCGTTCTTGTGACGACCTTAACAAAGAAGATGGCGGAAGATTTGAGCGAGTACATGAAGGAAAAGAAGTTCAAGGTTCGCTATATTCACAGCGATATTGAAACGATTGAACGTTTGGAGATTTTGTCCGAGTTCCGCAAGGGAACGTATGATGTGATTATTGGAGTGAACTTATTGCGTGAAGGTTTGGATTTGCCGGAAGTTTCATTGGTCGCGATTATGGATGCGGATAAGGAAGGGTTCTTGCGATCGGAGACGTCGCTTATTCAGACAATTGGTCGTGCGGCGCGTAACGTGAGAGGCGCTGTATTGCTGTACGCGGACAATATGACCGGCTCAATGGAGCGTGCGATGAAAGAGACGGAACGCCGTCGTGTGAAGCAGTTGGCGTATAACAAATTGCATGGGATTACACCTAAGACGATTATTAAGGCGCAAGAGGATTTGCGTATCATGCTTGGTTTGACGGTGACGGAAAAGGATGTGAAAGAGATTTTGAAATTGGAACTCTCCGGTGAATCACGAGATTTGGAGGTTGTGTTGAAGAACAAAGAAAAAGAAATGAAAGAAGCTGCCAAGAATTTGGAATTTGAGTTGGCTGCGATTTTACGCGATGAGGTGATGCAGTTGGAGAAAGAGATTCGGAAAAGATCGAGGAAGTCGGCGTTGCCGGAGAAGGAGCAGAGGAAGGTGGAGAAGAAGTTGAGACATGGACGTACACGGTAAATAATCGAAATGTAACTCTTAAACATACTATTTATGCCAAACAGACTCGGACACTTTGAGATTCATTGCGATGACATTGAACGCGCTAAAGATTTTTATACGAAAGTCTTTGATTGGAAGATTATTAAATACGACATGCCGGGTGAACCGTATTGGGCGATTGAGACGGGGCCGCGTGAAGAAGCTGGTGGAATTAATGGTGGCTTTGTGAAGCGTGGGGGTGTGAAGGCTCCGCCAATGTCGGTGATGAATGGTTATTGCGGAACGATGATCGTGGATAATTACGATGAGATCGCCAAGAAGATTCTTGAAAATGGTGGAATGGAAGCTATGCCAAAATTTGCTTTGCCAGGAATGGCTTGGCAGGGGTATTTCATCGACACAGAAGGAAATACGTTTGGAATTCACGCGGTGGATTTGAACGCTGAATAACGAGAAAGGCCTCCCTAGAAGCGGGAGGCCTTTTCAGTTACTTCTTGAGCTTTTCCTTCAGGATCTCGGTTCTCCATGTGAGCCAGCACATCCGGATGAACTGGGTCTTGGTGAAGGTGGTCCCAAGGATGATCAGAAAGTGTGGCAGGGCGTTGAAGAGCGGAGGAGGGTTATCGCTCATGAGCAAGCGCGCGATGATGCAGAGAATGCTGACATCCGCGAACATTCGTGACCTCCTAGGCGGAGATTAGTCGTGAGTCGATTCAGCGTCAATCTTTCCATTCTAGATCTAGATATTCACGTTCTTCCAAACCATCCCAGAGTTTTTTGAGCTGTTTGTATTCGTTGAAAGCTTTGCGCACGGTTTCTACATTCAGATTTTCCGGTACGGGCCATTTTGTTGAAGCGAGATTTTCGTTTACAAGTTTGATGAATGCCTCGACATCAAGATCACCAACCATGGATTGCTGTCGTAAAGAGTTGGCGAGCGTTTCTGCTTGGATGAGTTCGGACGCATCGCCACCGATTTTGGAATGCGCAAATTCATCGGCGCGTTGCAGCATTCCGGAGCCGTGGAATTCTCGCCAGTCAACGCCTTTGGCGATCAGGCCCCACACGGCGCGTTTGAGACCAAAGGTTTGTTCCATCACGAAGTGACATAAGTCGTGAGGAAGCAGAGTGCCTTCAATCGGCCAATGCCAAGAGAGTAGCGTTCCATTGGTACGGGTGACGGTGAACCAGTTTTTATCGATACCTTTTGCGGTGCGAATATGCATGATTTTGATGGTACTGGATTCCCGCCTCCGCGGGAATGATAGGAAATGACAATCGGCTACGAATGCGCTTAGATACGTGCATGGACGCCGTGCAGGATATCAAGGGACGACTCGACATTGTCGATGTTGTTAGTGAATATATCCCTTTAAAACCAGGGGGTTCTGGAGCATTTAAGGCAAATTGTCCGTTTCATAATGAGAGAACTCCGTCCTTTTATGTTTCACGGCCTCGACAGAGCTGGCACTGTTTTGGCTGTGATCAGGGCGGCGACTCGATTTCCTTTGTTATGCGAATGGAGGGAATGGAGTTTCGTGAAGCGTTGGAGTTTCTTGCGCAAAAGACGGGAGTGGTTTTGCCAAAGTTTGATGGAGAGAAAGCATCGCAGCGAAAACGTTTGCAGGATGTGAACGATTTAACGATGCGATTTTTCCGCGCCTCTCTCCAGAACTCGCCGCAAGCGGAACATGCGAGAACGTATCTCGCGAAACGTGGCGTTGATGATTTAACGGCTGATCTTTTTCAGATTGGTTATGCGCCGGATTCTTGGGACGCGCTTTCTATCGCGCTCGCCGCAAAAGAAGTGTCAGAAGAAGAGATGATCCTTGCCGGAGTTGTTGGTAAGCGTGAAAAGGGGACGGGAGTTTATGATCGATTCAGAAATCGGCTCATGTTTCCAATTGCAGATGTGCATGGAAATATTGTTGGCTTTACCGGTCGTATTCTTGTTGATTCAAAAGAGGAAGCGAAGTATGTCAATACACCGGAGACATCGATTTATCGCAAGAGTGCGGTTTTGTATGGATTGGATAAAGCCAAAGGGGAGATTCGTCGTGAAGATTTGGTGGTGATTGTAGAAGGTAATATGGATGTGGTTGGTTCACATCAATTTGGTGTGACGCAAGTTGTTGCATCGAGTGGAACGGCGCTTACATCGGAACAACTTGGATTGTTGAAACGTTTTACGACAAATCTCGCGATTGCATTTGATCAGGACAATGCTGGCAATGCCGCAACGCTGCGTGGATTGGATTTGGCCAGAGCGCAAGATTTTAATATTAAGGTGATTACGCTTCCGCCAGAAGCCGGAAAAGATCCGGATGATGCGGTACGGAAAAATCCTGAGCTTTGGAAACAAGCGATTAAAGATGCGGTTGGAATCATGGAGTGGATTTATCGGAATGCCTTCCGTGATCGATCGACATCAAATCCAGAAGATAAGAAATTGATTGCGCGAGATATTCTTTTAGAGGTTAAGCGCATTGCGAGCCCTGTTGAGCGCGATCATTGGATTAAGAAGCTCGCAAAAGATATTGATGTGGGAGAGCAAGCACTGAGGGATGCGCTTGTGTTGGTGAAGAAGGCGGTGATTCCGATAAAAATTCCTCAGTCTGAAGGAATGACCGCAACCCTCGCTGCAATTGATAGGCCTAAAGAGCGACCTGTGCAGTCTGAAGGGGTTTTTGAGCGGAGATTGATTGCGATGTGTATCTATCGTCCGGATCTCTGGAAAGAGGCTAAGGAGAGCGTAAAATTGCTTCCAGAGCATTTTTCTGACGTAAACCTCTCTTCTCTTTACGGAAGTCTTGTTTCCGCGTATGATCCAGACATATCCGTACAAGCGGATTTGGCTGCGGCCAACCAAACAATCCGTCCTCCGGCTACCCTGACGCCGGATGAGATGAAGAACTTCGATGCTTTAGCCTTCTTGGCGGAGCGCGAGTACCAGGGGCAATCGCTTGAAGAACTCAAGCGTGAACTGAAGACAGCTGCCGGAACGCTCCACTTGCATCGCAAGAAAAAGGAGCGACTGCAGTTGGAACAAGAGATGCGAGAGGCGGAGCGACTTGGTGACCAAGAGCGTATCCTGACCCTCCTAAAGCGCTTCACGGCGTTGAATTAATTTCCAGTATGCCCACTAAGTCAAGTTCTGGATCCAAAATGAAAAAGAAGTTCCATCCGACCAAGCCTTCTCCAAAAAAGAAGGTTGTGGCTAAGAAGTCTCCGAAAGTTCAAGCCAAGGGTGGAAAGAAAGCCGTTGCAAAAGTTGCTCCAAAAAAAGCGGTTGCTTATCAAAAAGCACCGCCACCGCCACAAGAAGTTATCGACAAATTGTTTGATAAAGCACGTGCTCGTGCGTTTTTGACAGAGAATGAAGTTTTGTATGCGTTTCCAGAAGTAGAAGACTACGTCGATTTGTACGAAGCGTTTATTGATCGACTTGATGCGGCGGGTATTGGAATGGTTGAGCAGAAGGAAGGCATTCTTGGTCGAGGCAAAGAACGGCAAGAGATCATGCAGACGTTGCATAGTGCGGGCGATGAACGTCGTGGTCGTATTGATGCGTCTGAACTTTTGACAGCTGATTCGATTCAGATGTATTTGCGCGAGATCGGTAAGATTCCTCTTTTGACGGGTGAGCAGGAAGTTGCTCTCGCAAAACGCAAAGAGAAGCTTGATAAAGAAGCAGAGAAAGCTTTGATTGAGGCGAACTTGCGTCTGGTGGTTTCCATCGCTAAAAAGTTTACGGGTAAGTCGCTTTCACTTCTTGATTTGATTCAGGAAGGAAATATCGGATTATTTCGTGCGGTTAAGAAGTTTGAGTATCGCAAAGGTTTTAAGTTCTCAACTTACGCGACTTGGTGGATTCGTCAGGCGATTACGCGTGCGCTGGCAGACCAAAGCCGCACGATTCGTATTCCGGTTCACATGGTGGAAACGATCAATAAGTTCCAACAGATTGAGCGCGAGTTGATTCAGGAACTTGGTCGTGAACCTCTACCGGAAGAAATTGCCGCGGAAATGGGACAGGATTTGGAAAAGGTGCGTCACATTATCAAGATTTCGCAAGATACGGTTTCACTTGAAACATCGGTTGGTGATGATGATGAAGACTCGACGCTTGAAGACTTTATTGAGGATGTTAAGAATGTCACACCAGATCGTGCAGCAGCACTTCAACTTTTGAAGGATTACGTTGGAGAGATTGTGAAGGATCTTAATCCGCGTGAACAAAAGATTCTGGAAATGCGTTTTGGTTTGACTGATGGTGTCTCACATACGTTGGAAGAAGTGGGTAAGGAATTCGACGTTACTCGTGAACGTATCCGCCAGATTGAAGCCAAGGCACTTGAAAAGATTCAGCAACATCCGTTGATTAAACGTTTGGCGGATTACTAAAATGCGTGTAGGTATTGTTGGTGCGGGAGCGGCAGGGCTCATGGCGGCCGCGACGATATTGGAAACAGCTCCGGAAGCGGAGCTGTTTCTTGTTGATCGTAATGACGGTTTGGGTAAGAAGGTTATCATTTCTGGTGGAGGACGTTGTAATGTCACGACAGGTATTCAAGATGTGCGTACAGTCTTGACCAAGTATCCGCGCGGTGGAAAGTTTTTATCAAAGGCGATGTACCATTTCCCTCCAGCAGATGTTTTTGCTTGGTTTGAAGCGCATGGCGTGCCGTTGAAGACAGAAGAAGATTTGCGTGTGTTTCCGCAATCGGATAATGGACGTGATGTTGTTGGTGTCTTTGAAAGAATTTTTGCTAGGTCGAATGTAAAGGTTTTATTGAAGCATTCAGTGGAGAAGGTAGAGAAAAATTTAGAAGGATTTCAGATTCATTTTAAGAATAATGAAACGTTGTTTGTCGATACATTGGTTATCACGACAGGTGGGCAGGCATATCGGCATACAGGATCGACAGGGGACGGATATGCGTTTGCGATCGCACTTGGACATACTATTACGAAGCTTGTACCTAGTTTGAACGCGTTTTTTACACGTGAGACATGGCCTGCGGATGTTTCTGGCCTCTCATTTGAGAAAGCTGAGATTCGTGCAAGGGGCCGTAACCCCTCTAAATCTCCCCTTCTGCGAAGGGAGACTTCGGATGGGGAAACCCCTCCTTCGGAGAAGGGAGGGGTAGGGG
>Ga0163149_10002297_pt1 | contig 23275 bp, 12 predicted proteins | sample OliLakLV19MP5G1_FD_148604 | JGI IMG/M metagenome (GOLD analysis project Ga0163149, IMG submission 148604) | Freshwater microbial mat bacterial communities from Lake Vanda, McMurdo Dry Valleys, Antarctica - Oligotrophic Lake LV.19.MP5.G1 | ecosystem: Environmental > Aquatic > Freshwater > Lake >...
CCCCCTATCCCACCCGCCAAGTCGCAACCGAAACTATCCAACCCACCGTAACATCCACAGATACCTCAACACCGACACCCACAGATACCCCTACAAGCACACCCACATCCACACCCACATCCACACCCACAGATACCCCTACCTCAACAAGCACCGCCACAGATACCGCAACGCCCACCATCACCAATACACCAGAAGACCCGACCCCTACACAACAGGTCGGCTTCCAAACGGCTGGCGTTACGCTTGTTTATCCTATACGCGGGTATCGCTCACAGGTCGTCACTGGGACACCGTTTGTTATTGTCACAACGCGCACCCCTGTCGTTGTTCTAGGCGTTCAGGCAGACGGCTGGGCATTAATGGGTATTCCCCTGTGGAATGACGGCGTTACGTTTTATTCGTTCTGGGCATATCTCCGCAGGTTGCCACAGAACTAAAATCTTGACACACCTTGCCGAACACACTATTATAGATTCATCGCCGTATAATGTGAAAAGGAATTAAGTATGCCCACTAACGTTGTTATTTGGGAGGGATCTCACTTGTGGAGAGAACTCTGCGACACTGCACGAAACAAGAACATGAGCATCGGTATGTTTACTTACCGAGGAGAAAATTGGGAAATTTACAACCGCGATGGTAAGTACGGGTTTGCCAGACAATCCGGGGGCGACTCCCCTATTGACTCGCAATACAGTGCTACCGCAATTGGCGCATCTGCAAACGGTGGTGATAGCCGTACCCCGCCCGTTAGTGTACCCGCGACAGAAGAGGCGGAATTAGCAATTGAGCCAGAAGAACTGGTTATTGAGCCAGAAGAATTGATTGAGCAAAAGCCCAAGACCAAAGGCAAATAAGGAATGTCGCTCCTAACTGATGTTGAACGGCAGATTATCTCTGCCACCATAGAACTGAATGATCCCACCATTTTTTCAAACTGGTTTATCCGGGGGAAGGGTAGTGGGACGCTTTTAGTTCCCGGAGACACCCGCGAGGTGTGGGCTGGGCAATATAAAACCGTTCATTCTCATTGGGAGCGACTCTTTAAGCCAGATTATTTTGGCGAGGTAGACGGCGAATGGGTGGCGTTAACGCCTCAAACGTATCGCCCTATGCGAGAAGCGCTCAAGAACGTTTACGAGTTCCGCAGTGGTGGAAAGTTCTTCACCCATCACGGCTATCGCTATTTGAAATGGCAAGCGCAGATGTATCAGGCGAAACAAGGCACGGTTATATGCGTAGGCGGTATGTCAAGTGGGAAGACCACATCGGCAATCAATACCGTGTTGACCTACGCGGCGACCCTGCCTAATTTTTACGCTATCTGCCCCGCTCCGTCATACAAGCAGGCTAAAGACATCTGGCGGAACAAGATACAACCGCATCTGAAAGACACGTTATTCGAGAAAAAGTTTGACGTTAGATACCGCTCAGGCGATGAACTTGGTATAAGCCTCACCACCGCCGATGGATCTGAAAGCACGATCCTGTTTATGCCGTTGGCTGATAAGTCAAAGGTTAAAAATATTGAGTGTGACATGTTTTATGTTGAGCAAGCAGAAGACTTTCAAGACCTCGTTTCGGGTCCTGACAACATTTACACACTCATCCAAACACGGTTGCGTGGTTATATCGGCAATCGTGAGCGCGTGGCTAAGTCCCTGTGGATAGCCAACGCGTCCCACAATATGGAAATATACGCATTACGCGACCGTGCAATTGACGACCCCGAAAATTACTTGTCAATCCAAACAAGTACGTATGACAATCCCCATATTTCACAGAAACATCTGAATCAGATGGTATCTAGTGTGGGTGAGAACGAAGAGGAACGCGCTTACTATCTGTTTGGCGACCAACCTATCGGCGGAGGGGAGCATTTTCCTAAATCGTCAATCGTGAAGGTTTTTGATAGCCAGCTTGATGAACTGATGAAATACAAAATACGTGATGACGTACCGGGATGGATTCACAAAACCGCAAAGGGCGGTGTGGGAACATATTGGTGGCAAAGACCATACGAACAAGAGGGCAAATATATTGTGGTTGCCGATCCGGGCTGGGGCAACCCACCTATGCGTAGTAGCGCCAGCGTCATTGTATTGCGCGTGGACGGGTTTCCGTTGCGCCCTGCAAGCCTGTACGCGTTTTGGTGGGTATATGGCAATGGTAGCCCTGAGCCGTGGATTGCCACCTTTATCAATGCCGTGCAGGAATACCACGCGATTGGAAGTTGCGGTTATGACGCAACCAGCTGGCAAGGGCAGGGCTACGAGAAAATGGAAAAACTGATTTATGATGTGATGCCATATCGCCTCATATTGAACGTTTTAACCAAGAGTCAAAACTTGAATGCCTTAAAGATGTTGTTTTCTCGTGCTATGATACAATTGCCAAACATTGAGGGGTTACTGTCCCAATTAATGAACTATGTTATCCCAGAGCCACGCGAACTAAAACAAGACTTGGTGATGACTTTGGTGGTCGCCGCGGCGATGTTAGCCCCCTTATACAACGACCACGTGTGGGCAATCCAAAAAGATAGCCTGCAAAAACAACAATCAATTGAACGATTTGAACGTGATTGGGACAGCGTCCCTGAGGATAGATACGACCGATGGAGTTAATTATCAAAAGAATTGTACGGATGCTGGCGGATATTATACAGCCAGCGTTCCCCAAAACAAGCGCACGGCTATTCATCTGGACATTGGTTGTCCCTGCTAAAGATGAGGATTACGGGAGCGTAGACCGTTATAACCGCGAGGATTATAACGATGATTCTCAATCAGAGTGGGTAAAACGTCAAGCAAAAACGCCGGTTTATCCTAAATATATCCTGAAAGTAGAAATTGCGTCACACTGGTTATTGGCGGTAGGATGTTTGGTCGGTATCATTTTAACACTCCTCTTGACAATTGCCATCAAAATCAATTAATATTGATAGAGGATGCTCCGCATAGAGTGCAGTTACGTGCTTATCGATAACTCTGTGCGGGTATCCCCCCTTCCTCGTTTTCTAACTCCTCTTTATAATCCCCCGATAGGTCAAATATGCCCACTTCGTACGCTGATAGACCAGTGCAAGGACTGAACGAAGCGCCTGTCATAGATAATGGCATTGCCTCAAGACGCGCTTCGATGGCTTTTGACGGCATGTCTGCAGAACTACCTAGCTGGTTTCCGACCACAGAGTATGCGGAAAGAACTCGTATCTATAGCCATTATTGGAAATGGTATACGGGAGAAATGCTGGCAGAGACATCGGGCAACAGCAAGCGTGAAAAGATGGCTAAGTTCCCGTTGCACATCAATTTGGTGCGTGGGATTGTCCGTAAGCGGACAACCGTCATGTCAGGAGAAACAGTAGATACATCACTCCCCATTGTGTCACCAGTTATAAAGCCCCGCCCTTCCCCACTTCCCATTGACCAGCTTGATAAAGACCTCGCTGATAATCTGGAAAACTTGGTGAACGAAATATGGAGCGAGAACAATGGACGCACTTTGCAATTGGAGAACATGCTCACGTCCCAATTTTTGGGTGGATGTGTTTTTCAAGTATGTTGGGACCCTGATGGGATGCCTGACGCACGAATCCCAATTCGGATTCGCTCAATTATCCCCGACTTTTTCCTTCCAATCTACCAACAAGATGATCCATGGAATTTACTTGAGGCGTTTGTCGCCTACAAGATTACCCGCGCTGAAGCCCAGCTACGTTATGGCATTATTAGCGGAGTGAATCCTACGTACATCGAAAGATGGACAAAAACCAACGTAGAGATTTATGTCAACAACATCAGAGTGACCCCTGAGTTAAAAAACGATTTTGGCTTTGTGCCGTTTGTGTATATCCCTATCATGCGCGAGGGTGGGTTTTATGGCTCATCTATCATTCCTGATATCGAGGCATTGGTCAAAGAATATAACTCTCGGTATGCCGATATTGGCGATGCAATCCGACGTGGGGTAAACCCGCGCCGATTTGGTGTCAATATTAGCGACAAGACCATCCCTAAGATACCCATTGACAACGAAACATCCTACTACGACTTAGGGCAAACTCCCCCGCACAACGACAAACAGAAGCCTGAGATGACCATAGAAAACCCCAGCAGTATATCCGAGGGGCTAATCGGTCATCCTGAAAGACTTTGGGCTTCTATCCTGAGAGAATCATCTCTCGCCCCCATTGTATTTGGGGAAGATACCGGTAGCCAACGCTCGGCGCTAACCCTAGCATTCCGTATGTGGCCGGTAACGGCAATTGTTGACATCATGAGAACCTATTGGGACGTTGGTCTCAATCATATCTCTAAGATGATAATCAAGATTTTAATTGCCAAGCAAGTGTATCTTGATTTACCTTTCGTTGTTCCGCCAGACGTGTTGAAGCGTATGACGTTTGGACAAAGGTGGAATCCGAAAGTACCCCGCGACCGTGAGCAAACTATCAAAGAGGTGGCATTGCGTAGATCTGCGAAGGTCATCTCTCTTGAGGGCGCACTCGAAATGCTGGGGGATGTACGTGATGTAGATGATGAAATAGAACGCATCTACGCGGAAGAGAAGCGTTTATTAGAGATGACCGCCAGCGTGGGCGCACCTCTTGGGAATCCTGCCCAAGAGGAAGTTCCGACTGAGGAAATCTTGTAAGTTTTGTTAACTTAAAGGAGTAATAAAAATGTCAGACGAAGAGATCCATGGAAAAGTTGTTAGCCCAACCGGCAACGATTTAGTAGATGGTAAAACCGCACAGCAATGGGCTGATTCATACGCGGGACTGAAAGGTCACACGGAGAAAAAAACCAGAGAATTGGACGGTGTTAATTCCCGATACGCCGAAACTCTTTCAAAGGCTGAAGCTGATCGCTCAGAACTTGAAAGCATTAAAAAACGGTTAGTGGAAATGGAAGAAGCATCGTCCGCCAAGATATTAGAATCAGAATTGCGTTTTGCAAAATTGGCACAACGTGACGCACTGGGAAAATTGATTGCAGAAAACCACCCCGCACTTATTCCGTTTCACATGCAGGGGTTTGTCAATCCAGAAAACAAAACAGGTGAAGAACTCACCGCTTACCTTTCTGGCTTAACCTCCATGCTCACTGCGATGAAACAGAACACTCTTGAAGGTTTCCGACAAGGGGTCGTTCCACAACCACCCAACCCAGCCCAAGTACCCGCGCAAGCGTCTGTATCACGCGGTGTGAACGCAATTTCAAGCGATTTGCGGACTGCGCCTGTTGGCTCAGACCGCTACAAGGAACTCCTAATCGAATATGAAATGGCTAAGAGAGATGGAACACTATGAGTTTTGATGCGAATTATAATCAAACACCGTTTAACCCTGAAATCACGGAAAACAAGCAACAGTCGTGGATTCAATGGGAACTGATGAACATGTACAAACGGCAAAGCGTGTATTCTCAACACGCTGGCGTTATTGCCACCAGCACCCCAACAAACTCCCCCACTTTGACATACAGTGACTTGATTGCTCCAAAACCAAACACCAATCAAGTCGATCCCTACACTCAATGGTTGCCTTCCAGCTACATTGATTCGTACACGCAAACAATTAGCTTCAAAAACTACGCGGGCAAACTTGCGTACCATAAAGAAGACAATATGTTTACCGCGTGGAAACGCAACAATGTTGTTGGGCTTTCGGGTATTCTCCAGCAAGCATTGGGTCAAATGATTATTGATCAATTTGACACCCTTGCCCGCAACAAAATGCTGGAAAACCCGTTGAAATCTCACGGTATCGGCAAAAATGATTTTGCTGGGCTTGCCACGACAGACTTGTTGGGCAAGGCGACATTGAAGGACATTTGGCTTTCGCTGAATGACCGCGAGTCTCAATGGCAAAATCTGCACGAGAACACCTCACCCGGTGGGCTAATCTGCCTGACCAGTAATGGTGCGATTAGCGATTTGATGGAAAACTTGCGTGGCTTGCCCAATGCTGAGTTAACCCCAGTGAGCCAATACAAAAGCATGGCGCTGAAAGGCGAGATTTTTAGTCACGAGAATATCCGCTTTGTCGGCTCACCACTTGCCGTCCTGTGGAATGCGGGACCCATTGCCCAACGGAAAGACATTAAGGCGGCGGTTTATGCTGGTGAAGGCTCTCCCGACCCACGAATCACACTTGTTGACGGCGTGTATGCCGTTGGTCAAGGCAACCGTGCTGGCATCAAGTTCTATATCCAGCTGAACACCGTAACAGGGCTGGCGGTTGGCGATACAATTACCGTTCACTCTGCCATTACCAGTGCCTTTGGTGTGACAGACGGGGTAGACTTCCGTGACTCGAAAACAGTGCATCGCCGGATTGTCGCAATTGACGCGCCAAACAATCGGATTCAATTGTCCAAACCAATCATGGAAGACTTTGTTACCGACTTGGGTGGGACTGTCTTCGGATATGTAACTTTGGGTCGCAACGTTCACACCAGTATCTTTATCGGCGGAAACACTGGCGTTGTGTTGGCAATGGCGCGTGGCGTGGAAATCTACACTCCTCCTGCGGTTGATGACACCATGTCTATGCACCGTTTCACATTCGATTGGCGTGGGGCGTACAACATCTTCCGTCCCGAAGACATTCATGTTCACTTTCACGCTGGCACTAACGCACGTTACGCCGGTGGGAGCTATATTTCCTAATGACGACATGGGGAGAGTTGCAATCACAAGTAAGGTCGGCGATGTTAAACGACACCCTGCCAAGCAATTACAAATACAGTGCAGAATCACTGTTACTTTATTGCGGTATGGCGCTTGATGAACTTTGCGCTCATACCGCGAAAGAGGTAGAGGTTGTTTACTCAAACCAAACTACGAAAACAACCCTCCCCACCGTTAGTCATTACAAGCTGGACACTGACCAACAGTACGAATTAACCGTCAGACCCTATGACGATTTTATCAACACATCGGCAGTCATAGCCGTCACCAACGGCTATGGCGAATATTATGACCGCAATCCGAACAGAATCATTAGCGCCCGCGGGTATTACACGTTTCCAGATACAGTTTTGCGTGTGAATCCCGCGCCGAATTCTGATTATTTAGTCGTCCGCTATTTTGGCTATTGGACTCATCCAGCCACAATAGACTCGGTACTCGAAATCCCAAAGTGGGCAGAATCGGTACTGCTTTATCGCATTAGCATTCATGCCCTCACCTCGTTAGGCATCCAAACGGCGGACATCCGCCAATGGACATCAAAAGGGAATGTAGACCAAAATCCCTTAAGAACACAACAAGAATGGATGTTAACTATGTACCATCAAATGCTAAACCAGCACGCAAGACAACAGCGAGGACTTTTTTATGTCCCTCGTGAATAACATTGCAAATGCGATTCTAGCGGAACTCGTAGATGAATTTCTCAATAACGGAGAAGTTACCTATGTGGACTATGGCGCAAAGCTGGCTACCCCTGGGTTAGATATTCTGGTGCATTGGGGTGGGCAAGACGACCCAGACGAGTTGAATACCACTAAGCGTGACGTTGGCGGTAAATTATCTGCCCCTACCCATGAAATTGGCGGGGGGATGTATATTTGGCGCAAATTCCGCATTGAGTTCCAGTTCCACCGCTACACTGGCACGAAACCAGAAGCACGGGATTACGCAACAGATATAGAATCCCGGTCGCTTCTACGCATTAAGAATATGGACATGCCGACCTTCTCCGACTCGCAATACGCTATCCAGAACGAATACGTGGATAGCTATATGCTTGAAGAAGGCGGAGTTTCCACCCCCTTCATTTGGCGGGGAGAGATGCGGTATCAATTTCTCACCTTCGTCGAATAATATCCTTTATATAATCACGAAAGGCTCTATAATATGTCTGCTACCGGAACGAATGGCATTGTTTCTATCGCCCCACAAAAACAACAGTTTGGTAAAAACGCTTATGACCTAACTCTCCACGAGTGGTCTAAAATCCCAGTCACACAAGCCGACATGGGACCTCAAAAATCTGTGCAAATGTTTGCACCAGAGGTTAACGGATTAGGCGTTCCACAAGGCTTTTACACTGACGCGGTTGCGTTTGGTGGACAGGTCGCCCTTACTCCCCGCGCTGGTGGCGTGTTGGGGTGGTTACTTCATGCCTTCATGGGCAATTGCGTAACCACCGCAGACACTCCCGTTACAGGCGCACATCGTCACCAATTCCGCTACGCCGCGGATGCCCTCGCTAGTCCATGGTTGTCTGTTAGACGATTTGTTCCCGGCGCAACCACTGCCAAAGGCTACGGTGAATTCGGGTACGATTGCAAAATCGGGTCTATGAATTTTGTTATCCCCGCTAAGGGGCAAATGGCAATGAGTGCGGAAATTATCGGCACACGCACAGGCAATGAGCAGACGCCATCTGCTTGGGCATATCAGAACGCCAATTTTGACGCTATTAGCACCTCTCCCCTTTCCGCTAATGGGTCGCTCCGCATTGCGGGCGAGACCTACCGCGTTAATGGCTTGAACGTGAAAGCTCAAAATATGTTTTCCAGTGTTCAAGACGAACAATCCATTGGCGACCTGTACGCAGGCGACTTAACCTTGCTTGCCCGTCAAGTAGAGGTAACTCTGTCTGTTATTTATACAGATGGTGGAATTTTGGCTCAGTTCTTGAGTGGCAGTCGTGTTGGTGAAGGGGTTAGCCCCGAAGTATTCCAAACCATCACTGGCTCAAGCCCCGCGTTTGAAGCAACCTTTGACTCTCCTGCCAAAGTGGTTGGGTCAACACCGTTTAGCCTGCGCTTGCGCGGGAATAGCATTGTGTGGCGCGTCACCCGTCCCCCCACCTTGCAAGCGAATCAATTGATGACGCTTGAATTAACGGGTACATTTGTGTCCCCCACAAGCGGTCAATATTTTGAAATCGAAGTAATTAACGGCACTACATCCTACGCATGGCCGGTAGCCCCTGCTATTGCTGGCGTTGCGACCCTCGTTAATTATGCCACCCCGTACTCTGCGGTTACAATTGACAATACCCTCACATTCACCAGCCCTATGGCAAACCTAAATGGGGGGGTTATCACCGTGAGTAACTTGTACAACAGCACGGCTACTACCACATTGGGTATCACAGAAGGTACTATCGGTATTAAATCTGGTGGAGCAACAGGCACGCCCTTAGTGGTTGCGCTTGACACTGACGCTACCCCTGCCGCGATCCAAACAGCGCTCCGTACCATCACGCTGGTGGATTCTTCCCCCGTGGTTGGCGTGCGCGGTGTCCGTGTTACCGTCACTGACGGCGACGCTGGTGTTACCGAATTTGATTACCACGTCCGAACCGTATAATTTAGTTTCTGGTCTGCCTAGATAGTCTAGGCAGATCTATTTGAGGAGAAATACGAACATGACTATTACTATCAACAAACCCGTTGTAAAACGATTCCGCCTAGCCTATGACTCCGAAGGAGAGGCATGGGTAGAAATTCGTCAGGCGACCGTTGGCGCACGCAAAGAACGTGGTGACGAAACCGCAACGATTCGCCAGCGTGTTGACGCGATTGGGTCAATGTTAGAACAAGATATTAACCCTTACGAATTGCAACTCTTTGATATTTACTTGTGCTTGTCTGGATGGGGCGGGTTTAAGACCGTTGCCGTAGAACAAGACCCAGAGGGCAACGATACCGATGTTGAAAGTGATTTTGAACCCTTTAAGTTTGCGGTAATTAATGGTGTGAAGCAATTATCCCACACCAAAGGTCAATTCAATGCCATTATCAATCAATATGTTATCCCCCAAGAATTGATTGATGAAATTCACGGTAAAGTCTTGGAGATAAACCCGGATTTTCTGAATCGGGGCGGAAGGAACTAGCCACGCATTTCCAAGCGCTAGAAAACGAGTGTGTGGAATGGCTGGAATGGAAATACAAAATCAATGTGGAACACTCCGAAGACCCAGCCATTAACATGCTATTAAAGATTGCCACAGACGCAGGTGTTGAACCTCCCCCAATACCTGAGGCGCTATCACTGTATTACACGCTAAAGGCGCACAACATGCAGTATACCGCGGCAGTGGGGTACGAAAATCAGCCGTGGTTGCACATATCCGAAATGAATATCTGCATGAACACCATAGCTCAAACCGAAGAAAAATCTCGCATCCACCAAAAAAAGTCAGCGCAAGTTTAATCCCCTGAGCGATAAACATCTCATGTCTACAAAATCCCACAACCCCACACCCCGACAAACCCACCCCTGTATAATTGCTATTTTGCAATCCGATGAAAAGGCGCGGGCTAAATGGCGTGCCTATTTCGTCCGTGATGGCGTAAAGTGCTTATGGTTTGACAATCAATCAGACCTAGAAACATTTATTCGGCACAATGCAGTAGACTTGATTTTGCTCAACATGCCTGACATGGTAGATGTGGCAGATATAGAGTATTACTTTCCGGAAGTATACTGCCTTAGCGATAATCCAGATGATGTTGATATTCCGACCGCCTACGGACACGGATGGCTACCAACCCCAATGGACGCTTCTACGGCACGCATCATTCTACAAAAAATAGGTAGATGACAACACGTGCCGAATCGTGCTATAATAAGACGGAAAAGACGAGGTAAGGTTGATGAATATTCTGTATACAATCGGCAATCAATTAATTGCCGAGTTTCGCCCCCTAGAGACTTATGATTTAATATCGCTTAGGGGATTCGCAGAGTCCGCCTCAAAAGAATATCCAGACCAATACAGCCTTTTATTAACGGCTTATACTCTATATATTTCAATGGTAGACCACCCCGCAACACACCATGACGGGGAATCATATTTCCCCTTTGCTACGCGCCTCTTAGACCAAACAAAATACATTCCTATGACGTTTGATAATTTCGCACAGTTATACATAGAGTATGCCGTTGAAATAGAGGCGTTTCATAAGGTAATGACATTGGCGGTTTCTAAAAGCCATCCACGTTTCATAGAGATATTTAACAAATACGCCCCCGATCAAAAAGGTGATGACCCATGAATGATGACTACAAAAAACTATTAGGCATGGTTAACGTTTCCGATGAGCCAGAGGAAACGCCATCTTATTCTGCGTTTTCTAATTTTGACGCGTTTGAATCTCACGAAATAGCCGTTTCTCGCAGAGAACAATCCCGAAACGTTGCCCGCACCATTCTTGAACCCCGTTGGCGAGGACACCAAGCAAAGTCCTATTCCCCTCAAACTCAAAATACATTTTTCAAACAAAAACCTATTATTCAAGAAACTGCTGGCGGTTGGGCGGTCGTAGATTCAACTACAAACGAGGTAGTTCGTGAATTTAAGTCCCAATCGAACAGCCAATTTATTTTTGGCGGAAGCGTTGCCCGTTGGCAAGCGCAGGCGTTTACGACTGGTGGTATTCTTGATTTTAATGATCCTGAAACTCGCCAACTAGCTAAAGACTCCGGTTACGAAGGCGATGTTGATAAATTAAACTTTTCAGATGAGTTCAAGTCAAAAATGGGTGGCGTTATCAATATGTACGCCAGTCCTAAAAATCGCCCGGTTGTGTTACCGAGTGAACTATACAAAAATTCTCGCGTTAATGATGCGCGGGGTGCATACGACAATACCTTAACCCGTTCTGCGATATTTGTTACAGCAAGCCGTGATGTAGAAATAGATAAGGGGTCTGTAGAAGAACAATATTTGTCGGCGTTCTCTTCAATGCCCGCCTCAAAAGAGGAATCGCGTCTATTAACAGGGATTCATGAATTTGGGCATTGGATGCACGATCGGCTTGAACAAACAATGGGTGGCGAAGATTCTATAGATACCGAAGGGATTGTCAACCATTACGCAAGTGTTACCCGCCAAGACCGAACTCGTCTATTCGGATTTGCAAACAAAATTCACTACAATATGATTAACCAAAACGAGACGTGGGCGAGAGGGTTTTCAATTGATACATTTGTTAATGAAATCAAAGACCCTCAAAATGCACCTGCCCCTAGTCGTGAAAAATACTCCCGCTTGGGTTTTTCTCCACATAGAACTGGCGAACATTACGATATGCCGTCTGGTCGCATAGATGCGCCTAGTTCTGGAAGAAATACAGAAGAACAGCGTACTCAAGCGCGTGAGCAGGCAAAGATTACACGCGAGTGGATGGAATCTCGCAAGTCCTCTAACGAGGCAGAACTAAGCACCGTATTTAAGAACGTCACCGCCGCCAACGAGTCTGGGCAATTGAACAAAAACTATCGTAACTTTCGCATGGAAACCAATAGAGGCTTGCGTGGCGGAAGCAATATCGTTTTTGACGATTACTCTAATCCTAACCAGCCAATGCCTGTATCGCTCAGTAGTGTTGGGCAACGGATTGGTGTGAATCGCGGTACTGGTAAGAATCGGCTTGGTGGGTTTATCCCACTCCCCCGCTTAGGTGAAAAGTCCTCAAATTCTGACATGATGATTCAGGCGCTACAGTCAAAGAAACTATCGGGTTGGCTACAAGGCAACGCGATGAAAAAAGACGATGACGTAAACGCGAGGTTTGTTGGATACGCGCAAACTGAAACATCCATGTCACGCATTAACAACGCGATGAATCTTGGACGGAATTTTCGCAATCGCGTAACGGCGTTCCGCAGTCAGCAATTACTGGGTAGCCATAGCGGACAGTCTGCCGTTGGTATGCAAGACTTTGCCGATGCTTATAATAATTACGGCGAGTCAAATTCCCAATTGTTGTCAAGACTAAAAATGGGGACTGGCGCTAATGCACCGCTAAACGCCAACATCCCTAAATTCGATAAACGGAATAAAAACATCGGTCGCTTTGACAGCGAGATGGCGACCATGAACGGCGCATTGATGAGAATGCACAAAAACTTTTTGCAAGGTGGCGCACAATCCAATGTGCTAATGCAGGCTACCTATGCCATCGGCGCACAGTTCAATGAAGGTGAAGCAGAAAAAACCAGAGGGTTAGGCGTTGCCAGCCCCGAAGAGTTTGAGGTAGATTCCAGCAAAGTGGGGTCGCTTGAAGCTGGTCAGTATTATGGCAATACACGGCGCGTAGGGGTAACACAACGCGCAAGTGGCAATGTGAAAGAACTAAGCGAAATGGGGCTGGGTGTATCAAATAGCCCTCACGCCTATCAGATATTGGGTGTTGATAATTTAGGTGGCGGTCGCTCACTGGCTACCGCGCTTCGTCTACACTCAAACACCATGCAAAAAACGATGGGTAAACCGGGGCATTCTGAGCGTGATGCGTCAGTGATGGCGAGATTGGGCAACGCGCCACAAGAGTTTTCCGATATAGCCCAAAACGGGAGAGTCCATCTCCAACAGGCAATCACTGGCGACCTGCTTATGCAAGCCCGCCAATCAACAGCAGGGGCATTTGCCGTTTTAGGCGAACATGCTTACGACAAAGCCATTAGCGCCTATTACCAAGAGAACAAAGATCAATTGGGTGATGCCCACATTGCCGATTCCTTTGCGGTAGAATATTACACCAAAGGCGTAACACATGGTGGGAAGACCATCGGCGGATTCAATTGGACAAGTGTGGACGCGACTCTATCCGAATCACGGTTAAGCCACTTTGTTCAAGACGCTAAGCCTGCGGGCGATGAGGGACTGCAATGGGAAGAACACAGCGGAAAATGGCATCGGATGGTAATGAGTGCCGATGGTACTAAAAAGCCCATAGTAGACCCGCTCACACGGGATAACAAAGGCGAAATGGGCTACGATGTAAAATTGAACGACCTTGTTCATATATCGCCTACGATTATGGAAATGAAAGCGTCTTACGGTAGAGACGTTGCCAATATTAAAGGTGACAGCTTCACCGCACGCGAGAAAACCGACCCGTCTTTTGCCAAAAACCTGCGCCTTTTTGAGGAGGCTGGTATTGGTCGTACCTCTGCAACATTCCACACACTCGCAGACCTTGCAAACCGCAGGGAAAACGGTGCGGAGTATTTAGCAGACTTGGGGCATAACGTGGTGCGCCTCGATGACCCTGAAAGTATTGACTTTGGGCAAATAAAAAAGACTGCATTCGCAAGTACGCCAGAGGGTATGACAACCACCCAGAAGGCAGAACGCATACTGAACGAAATTCAGCGGGTACACGGGAACGCGTTTCTATCTGTGGACGCTGGCGGGGTACAACAGTTCCTCGCACCAGCTTCTAAGATGAAAGAAATGCTCACTGAGGGGAGTGACGGTGAGCCAGTCACCAACCTTGCCAGCAAGCTGGTTACTCTTATGGATACTTCGGAAGCCTCGCAAGTTGACTCAACAGCCCACATGAAAAGATTGCACGCGAAGGCAATTGCAGATGTGGTACTTGAACAACACGATTATGCGAATACGGCAAAAAATCGGTCTGACTCTCTATCTGTCCAATTGCCTGCCGTTACAGGACACGCGCAAGGCGCACGCGGGTTAAAATCAAATCAGGTTGCCATGTATCGCTCCGAGATTATGCGTAAAACAGGCTTAACCAGTGACGAGGTAGACCGCCTACTCGCAGATAAATCCATGTCGGTAGCCATTACTGGCTATCCTGAATCGGATAAAACATCGGCTATCATCGGCGCAAATATTGTGTTAGCCGATACATTGAGCGAAAAACAACGCAAGTCGCTGGGTGTATCTGGGGACGAACACCAAACACTTATCGGTGAGGACGCGTGGCAAGCCCTTGTACGCGACTATGACGCAGACCAAGTACAGCTTACCTTTAGTCATTATGCCGATGACAAAGGGAACACCATTGGTGGGAAGCAACGCGTTCATACCGAAAAAGAAATACGCGCTATTGGCGGGTCGCGTTATGGCAATGAATTCAAGAATCGTTCTGATAAATTCTCGGAACGTGCGGGTTTTGGCGAGTGGCTTACAGACAAGGCGAGAGAAGCCGTCAAGCGTGTTGGTATTGACTCGTTTCAAGACCAGAACGAAAAGGGTATTATTGCCAAACAATCTGCGGGCAAACTCTATAACTTTGGGCAACGCATGGTTTACGAGGGCATGAATGAACGGTTTGGGCAAAGTGATGACCCTATACACAAACTTATGGTGCAGACCGCGGCACGCTTTGGGCAAGGGGTTGTGCAAGGGTCGCTAGATAATGACGCGTCCACAATCGGCTCACTTGAAGACCTTGCAAACATCCAACAGGGATATGTCAATATCGGCAAGGGAACTGTTCATATCCCTCGCTATGGTGAAAAGGGCAAATCGAAGGGGATGGACTTTCAGCTTGCCAACGAGGACGCAGTGTTACGCCTTGCCAATGTCGTCAATCAATTTAAGGGCGATGAACAAGATTTAATGGCGCGTCAAATTGCAACGATGCTTATGTCACCAAAACAATTGAGGGCTACGACTACATCCATAGATGCGTCTAGTCATGTAATTAGCTACGAAAATTCAACAGTTGACACAATGGTCGCACAGTTGAAACAAATCGGAAATAACCCCGCTCAGATTAGTAAAAAGGACGTTGCAGACTTGTTTGGCAACGCACTTGGAAATAGCAATCGTGGTCTCTTCGGAATTTTCGGCTTAGCTGGTCAAGATAAAGAAAACGCTTCCGCACTTGGGGGATTATTTTCTGGCGCATTGGCAAAACGCACGGAAGAAAATGCTGACAAATACGGATTTACTTTGCGTGGAATGTCTCAGTATTTGCAAGACAACCTCGGAATAGCATCAGACACGATTAGGCGCGTGAGTTCGCTAATCCCGTTAAAGAATTTTAGGGGAACGGGAGCGCAACCGTTATCGGATGTTATGAAATACACGCATGGCGAACAGATGGACAAAAGCCTTGCAACGCGCTTTGGCAACGCTTCCGCCAATCCTTCCCCACTTGGAATGGATGCCTTAGTTGCCCAATACGGACAGGGTATGCAGAGGGGGCTTATTGAAATGCCACACCCTGTAACTGGAAAAATGGCGATTGCAAACACGACATTCTCAGAAAATCCGATGAGTGTGCTTGACCACCCAAACTGGTTTACAGAGGGGAGCAACGTAAGCGCGTCTTCGCTAAACCCGGAATGGGGTGGCGAGACACCTGCCCAACGCGCCACAAAACTGCGGGCATTAGGCTCAATTCCAAAAGAGTTTGTAATGGGACCGTACTCATCCGATTACAACAACATGTCTCCAGAGGATCAGCATAACGCGCAAAGCGCAGTTAACTTGACGCGCAGTGGCTTGGGGTTAACCCCAAAGACCTTAGAGTCTTCGTTTGCTTCATTGGCGGGCGATACACTGCACCGCGAATTGCAGGAACACCTACTTGGTGATGTTGCGGGGATTAAGCACGTCACCTATGGAAAAGAACGGGTTGGGAATCGAACTATAAATAAAGCCGTGCTAGACCCACGCGCACGCGCAGAGGTACGGGTTGTCCAAGACGGCATATCTGGGTCACTGGATGCCATTTACAATAACTCCGTACTGGATTTCAAAAGCAAGGTAAACACAGGCAAGCTACTTAACAACGCTCAGTACATGCACCAGATGTCCGCCTATCACATGATGACTGTTGAAAATCGCGGAATGGCGAATAGTGAACGAGTGATGCAATCGGGTATCGTCCCAGTGTCTCAAACATCGGGGTTGTCACCTGAGGAACGCCTCGCCGAATCTGCAAACGCCGTGCGTGGATTAATATCCCGTCTTGAATCTGCCCATAAAGATGGCAATAACGACATGTTTAACGATGTTCTCACCCAAACTTATGGGAGTGAGTATCTTGGCGGTAGTCGGATGAATCGTGCCAAAACAATTGACTATATAAGACAAGCCAATAATCGCCTAAATAAAGGGGAAGATTGGAAAATGGGTATCATCCCCATGTTCGGTCAAGAGGCGGTTGATCAAGGCGCAATGGAACTCAATTTGTCCAAACGTCTTTATGATGAAGACAAAGAGGCAATTGGCGACGATGGCTATATCTGGGACGCAAGCGCCGCGAAGAAAAACTTCTCAGAACTTGCCAAACGGGTTGTAAACAAACCGTCCATTATGAGCGACTTTCTAAAGGCGTTCCGCAAAGACCGTGCTATACCCTTTATCCTACCCCGCCATCTGGGACCGCCAACGGGGAAACTTCGGCGACCCGGTATGTTTGATGCGGACGACGAGATTGTTTTGGAAGAAGGGGAACGTGTACTAATTAACGACGAGTTAATAGAAGCCCCTCACACGGGTAAGTTTAGTATGCCCCCGGACTTGGAATATTCTACTCGCCTTGAGGGACTTGGCGATAATCACATACGCAAAGCCGTTGATAAAAAATTTGATAATGATGGAGTCCCCCGCCCCACTGACCAGAATCAGCGCACACCTTCTGGCGCTGGCGGGGGGAATAGCGCAAATACCCCCCCACCATCTGGGACACCACCGCCCGTACCGTCTGCCAACACGCCACAAACCCCATTCATGCGGTCGCCAATGAGAATGGCAGATGATTCTAAGTTTGTTGCAAACTTGAATCGCGTGTTTGGGGATGGTTGGGATGACCCCGAAGGGGAAGGTACACAATACAATAAACACGTTCCTGAGGATCGATTAAGGTCGTTTGGGTTTAACACGGCGCAAATAGCCGATATTGGGTCAATTTCGCCAATTGCTTTTGCTCAAAGCCCTCATCTACAGAAACTGTTACAAAGCGATACCTTAACCCCGTTTAACCAACAAGCCATTAAAAGTTACGCAAACGCTTCGTTTGAATTAATGGACGCTTCTCAAAGAGCTAGTGGGAATGTTGCTAGTGGGATGCGTGACCCTGTTGCCACAAACATCCACAGGATGACAAATCAAATGCCTGACGATATGCGGAATCTGTCAATGAACGCTTCCGGGATCGGTAAAAAAATACAAATTTCGGCATTGAATACACTGCGAGAACTTGGCGCTAAGGGCGATGCCTCGACAGAACGTGCGTCTGGGTTTTTACGGTCGTTTGTTGACCCAGAAACCGGAAACTTAGCCGAGGGTCTGACAAAATCTGTTAAAGAATTAACGGCGGGATTCAAAGCGGGAACGGCGGAATACGATAAGTCTATGCAGACCTTTAAGTCATGGACGCAAACGTATGATAACCTGCAAACCACCATGGCACCTGCTTTGCGGGGGCAAAACGTTAATGGTCAAATTACCGAAGAACAATACAACGCACTCTCTGATACGGTTGGGATTAACAATCAACCGCTAGTAAGCAATACTGGTGGAAAATTTAGCTTAGATGTAGACGCATACAATGCAACAATCAAATCAATTGAAGATACCATAAGACCTCTGGCTGACACCGCAGACAAGGCGCAATCGGTACGTACCCAGAAATCATGGAAGGCGCTGGTGGGTTTTAGCGCCGAAGGGGAACGTAACAAAAGAGATTTAACAGACTCTTGGAACGCGCCAATGGAAGACGGCAAATTTACTCAGGGCGCATTTGAAGGCATGGGTAGAAATATACGGACAGCCGCATTGGCATCTGGCGGGTCTATGATAGCCAATGCGTTTGACCCCTACAATATGTTCGCCGCCCAACGGGTGTGGAACGCACTAGGCAAGTCTGCGGTAAGTTCGATGGAAGTATACCAAACATCGAGAATGGGACAGGAATATCTCGGCTATCAGGGTGGTATGCTTAGCGGGGAACAATTAGCGGGTGGTATGTTTGGCAAGATGCAAAGTCGGTTTGCCCTAACAAAAGAACGCACTTTGGCTATGGGTAGAACTGCCGACTTTGCTTATGGTGGCACGGCAGATATGTTAAATAGCCCATTCATGGAAGGGACTTCATCTATTGCTGGGTTGGTCATGCCTGCCCTTGGCGCGGGTATGGCTACTAGCGCTTTGCTAAAAGGCGCAGTCGGGTTGGGTGCAAAATCCGCTATCGGGCTTGCTACACCACTCGGACTTCTTGCTGGCGCGGGGATTATGGCGTATGGCGGATATAACGCCCTGACAAATGCGGGGTCTGATTATATGGCGTTTGCTCAGAACGACCCTCTGGCGAAGCTTGGGGGTGGACTTGGCGCGTGGACTGACCCAGGTGAATACGCCCGCAAGGAAAGATTTACAAAGCGCTCGCAAGAAATAGAAGCAGGCTTTAGATCTGGGCGAGGGATAGATGACGTAAACCTAGATGAGTTTACAGAAAACGAAAAAGGTTCTGCGAAATACTTAGGGTTTAAGAACACATACAAAGACTCCGCACGCGCCTTCTTTGGGGCAGATGCCGACACGGAATTGCAAAACACGTATCGTATAGCCCAGATGATTGACCCTGCGTTTTCTATATTGAGTGAGCGACAAACAACAAACAATTTGCAGAGTATGCAATTGAAACTTGGCACAGATGCCACTATGGATATACTGCTAAGGGCTTCTCGTGCAACTAATAATTCTGTTCCCACGATTGACTCTGCTCGAAGCATAGCCAGCTACTTTGCAAACACTGAAGATGACACGCTTGTTGCCACAGATAATATGAATGCGTCTATTGGCGCATCGGGGGTCGCTAACGAATACAGAACGCTTATGGGGCAAAGTGCGATTGGATACGAGGCGTTTCTTGGTTACGGGAACACCAGAGAAATGTCATTTGCGGGCAGTATTTTAGGGAGTTTGGCTAGAACTCAATTTTCAAATAGAGGAACGAGTGAAAACGACTATCTTTATCAAGCAACACAAACAAGGTTAGACAATAGAGACTTTGCGGGTTCGGATCGATCCGCAAGGGCGTATGAAATGTCTGCGCCTGTTATTGCCTCAGGCAGACAAATTATGGGACTACTTGGGGCAAGCGATATGTCACAAACCGTCTTTGCCGGAGCAAACGCAATGCTAACCGAGGGTTTTATGGAAAACCCCGGCATTGTCGAGGGTATGGGCGCGCTGATTCAAGGAGCGGCGCGATCTGAAAAAATGGCAAATATGCTTGCGGGTTTGAATATAACAGAGAACAATGGGGTGCTTGAAGGTCCAGCGCCGGAGCCCACTCCCCCGCCGATGATTGTCGCAACGCCACCACCGCCACAAGGGGCAATCCCTAATAACATATTCAGTGCGCTACCTCCAACAAACGTGCTTGAGGTGCTGGCTAGAAATAACAATGGGAGACCCCCCTCAGACTTACTACTGGGTATAACTAACGCGTTTTCTCAACAAAACACTAACCTAAGCGTTCCCATTGAAGGCATGAACACTGAGCGTGTGACTACCGAGGAAGAGCTACAATTTAACGCACATACAGATAGCGGTATTACGGCGGGTGCTGAATTTCTAGCACGCGATGGCAACCTGCAGGCATGGCACCGAAGACAAATGCGGATAACCAATACTTCGCTGGCTGATTCGCAGGGCATAGCTAATATTTACGGTGACATGTTTAGTCAACTTGCAACCTCATCGCCCGCGGAACTGCAAACCCTTATAGAAACTTCGCTATCGGATGATACACTTGAGAAGGGGGAGTCTGTAAACGCAAGATGGGGAGTGGATCTGATTGGGGGGCAAACTGATTATACGACTGGGTATAGTGGCTCAAACGCACAGGCGATGTTTTCTGGCATAGATAACCTTTTGGGGTCGCTTCCTATGGCGACTGCGACAAGCACGCGCAATAGACTAGCCCAAGGACTTATTGATTCTGGGTTGGGCAGTGCGAATGTGAGGCAACACCGAGTCGGGCAACAGGTATTAAACCAAACAACAGGATACCTTGGGCAATTGGCAAGTCAGGGTTTCAATTATACCCCTAACGAATCATCGGAATTGGCGCTAGGGCTTGGTCAGGCTTTTGCGGTTAATCAGCCCTTTATTAGTAGCGTTGTTGGCATGTCAGGGGCGGTGCGGGACGCAAGTCTATACCGTGTAAATCAGTCAGACCCCCACGCCGTCCGCGACATTGAACTCGCCGGTATGGAAGATATGGGTATAATGGCGACTGAGAACTACCACGGTATTGGCATTTTAGCTGCTGAATATCGCGCCGCCCCTACCCGCTTTCAAACTGGAATCATGTCTCGCACATCAGGCATGGAAGAAGGCGCTATTATCGGAATGTCGGGATTAAACAACCAAGACCTATCTACCGACAGTATCAGAACAAACGCGAATCGCCTATTCCAAGAGTTTAGCGATGTCTTGATTAACAACGCCTCGTTATCCCGTCAAAGTCAAAACGCTATTGGCGATATGATTCTCGGCGGTGGTGAGGAAGTCTATGGTGACGAAGCGGTGGTGGCGGGGCGTTCACGGATGCTGGGACGGTATTCAACGGCAATGGGCATGATGACCAGCCGTTATTCAGCGACAGGCTCAAACATTGACGACCTGAGCGCTATGGCGCTTGAAACTGCCAATATGACAAGCCAGCAATTTGCCCAATGGCAAGGTATGGAATCACAGAATCCATACGTTATGAGCCAAGACCTTGCTGGCGCACAAAGCCGATGGGGTTCAGACGCAGTACCGATAGCGCCTATCAACTTGCAAACAGGCATGGCGACCACCATGACCCAGCTTGCGCCCGGTGGCAACATGGGGTTTGTTGACAAACTGCGTGATGTAAACAAAACCTACGGCGGGTCATTCCTCGCCTCATACATGACAGACGACTATCTCTCGAACATTGGTGGGGTGGCTGGCATACAGGGTGAGATTAGCAACTTGCAAATGTCGCAAATTGGCGCGGGCGCGGGGCATGGACGGCGGATGCTCAATATGCGGAACGCTATGAATCTTGGCGGGGGAACGCTTGACGCGCAAGGGTTTGTTGTTGGGGGTAGCTTACAACCGCTACAACAACAATTGGCAAGCGCGGGTCATACACTCAATGTTGGCAACGGTATGACCGCGTGGCAGATTGAGGACCGCAAAACGCAAATGTCGCGTGAAATGTCTTTATGGGATATGGAACGACAAGGACGCGATAAGGAAATGCAAAAGCGCCATTTCTACGAAAAGTGGGACTTTGGCAAAGCGCAGTTTGACTATAGCAAACAATACCAACAAGAGGAAATGCAAATTGGTCGTACCCAACAACTTACCCAACGGGCATGGAGTCAGGTGGACATGGCGGTTGGTCGTACACAGCAAATCACACAATTTGCGTGGCAAAGAGAAGACAACGCCTTTGGACGTGCAAAAAACGCGCTTGAATTCGGTTGGCAAACAGAAGACTATGGACGCAATCTCAAATATGCACGCGGTAGAGACCGTATTGACTTGCTACGCGAACAGGAACGCTCCAATATCCGTTATAATATGGATGTTGGGCAAGCGGATAAGGCGGATTCGCGTCAAGATACACAAGAACAATGGGCAAGTGAACAGTTCACACGGCAAATGGACAGGTTTAACCAGCAGGTAATCTGGGAAGACCAACGCTTTGAACGACAAATAGAGCATTTCAATATCATAAATGCCTATGAACTCGAACAAATGCTCATGCAAAAGCGCCACTTTGAAGAACAAATGGGGTTGGCAGACGAGGACTTTGAGAAGAAAAAAGCCCACACCCTAGAGATGATGGGGCTTGAAGACGGAGAACGTTCATTAAGCCGTCAAACATCATTGGCGTTTGCCGATATTGACCAAGACTTTAGCGAATCTATGGCGGGTGTCCAACGTAAAATCGCCGAATTGTCCAACCTGCTCACAGGGATTAGTACAACTGAAGGATGGACAACCGCGCTTCAGAGTCTGCGCCAACAAATACTAGACCACCCTGACGTTAAAACGACCGGCGCAGGAGTAAACAGTGTTCGCACAATCAACAGCCTTGACGCGTTAATTCTGGCGGACGAGGAACTGAACATGCCAGCCCGTCCAGCACCCGGCGGGGCGGTTGGCGGTGGTTCTGGTTCTGGTGCTGGTAGTTCTGGTGGTGGGTTGGCAGGCAGACTTGAAAACGTTAACAACGCCTTCAAAACGGTGGAAGTGTCAGCTAAGGCGCTCCTCTCCCCTACAAGCGGAATGAACGCACGGTTTGAGTCACTCCGTGAATCTGTAAACGCAAGCAGTACGTCAATTAGCCTAAATCGGTTTGCGTTTGACTCTCTAAACAACGCTTCCAGTATGGCTAATACCCAGCTTGGAATCGCCACTGGAAACTTCTTTGCGATGAGTATCTCTCTGCTGGGTATCAGTATCGTTGGCGGTGGTGCTATTGCCAACATAAACGGCGCGGGGGTTGCCTTCCAAACCCTATCTGGCATATTGCCTGAC
>Ga0163149_10002302_pt1 | contig 23250 bp, 18 predicted proteins | sample OliLakLV19MP5G1_FD_148604 | JGI IMG/M metagenome (GOLD analysis project Ga0163149, IMG submission 148604) | Freshwater microbial mat bacterial communities from Lake Vanda, McMurdo Dry Valleys, Antarctica - Oligotrophic Lake LV.19.MP5.G1 | ecosystem: Environmental > Aquatic > Freshwater > Lake >...
GGCGCGCTCCTGCGCGCCTCGTGGCGAAGCAAAGAAAAGTGACTCGGCTGCCGCTGAGGCAGACGAAACCCTGCCTCGAAGCCAAATCACGCGAGTGAAGCAAGAGAAGCAAGAGAAGCAAGAGAAGCAAGAGAAGCCCAACAAACTCCACCCCCTATTTCCTCTTCGCCCTCGGATGCGCCGCGTCATACACCTTTGCCAAATGTTGAAAATCCAGATGCGTGTACACCTCGGTGGTGGCGATGTCGGCATGACCGAGCATTTCCTGCACGCCGCGCAGGTCGCCGGAGGACTCGAGCAGATGACTGGCAAACGAGTGCCGCAGCAGATGCGGGTGAACGCGCTTCCAGATGCCTTGCTGTTGCGCCAACACCTTGAGGCGCTTCTGCACGCTGCGCGGGTTGATGGGGGCGTTTTGGCGGCCACGGAACACCGGCTCGCTGGCCGCAGCGGCGGTCACTGCCCGCAGTTCGGTCAGCGCTGCACGGGCGAAACGACCGACTGGCACGACCCGAGTTCGGCTGCCTTTGCCCACCACTCGCACCAAGCCATCGGCGAGATCCAGATCGCTCCAACGCAGGGCGCACAACTCGGCCAAGCGCAGTCCGGAGGAATAGAACAGTTCCAGCATGGCGCGATCACGGGTGCCTAGCGGGCCGGAAGTGGACACTTCCACCAATCGTGCTGCTTCATCGGCATCCAGAACCTGCGGCAGGCGACGCGAGGCCTTGGGCGCTCGCAAGCCTGCGGTTGGATCTTTGAATCGGCCGGCTGACACGCTGGCTTCATTGAAAGCGGCATCGTCAAAGCGAAAATCATGGTTGCATTGATGACGGAAAAAGCTGCGCCACGCGGACAACAATCGCTGCACGCTGCGCGGTGCCAAGCCACGTCGATGTTCGGCGGCGACCATGCCCCGCAGAATCTCCCCATCCAGTTGCCGCCAATTACTCATCTCAAGCGTGGCCATGCGCTGGACTAGAACCTGCAGGTCGCGTCGATAGGCGGCCAAGGTGTGCGGCGACAGGCGTCGCTCGACGCCGAGCATGCGGATGAACGTTTCTACATCGGCGACCAAGGCTGCAGCCGGCGACGCACTCGTGCTTGACTCAGCGCTCATGCTTGAGCCAGCCGCTCAATGTTGACTCAGGGTGGCATGTTTACTCAGAGCGCAACGAGCACTGCTCCGGCCACGGCTCGGGCTTGTGCTTACTTCAGCTGTCATAGCGCGCAAGCGCTGCCGCCAGCGCCTCCGCAATCAGCCGCAGGAACAAGGTGCCCATGCCAGGGAAAAACCGATTGCCATCAGCACTGCCGATCGCCAGCAGTCCGCGGCCGGGGACTCGCAACAGCGCGGCCGATTGCACTTCACTGGCGCGACCGGCAAACAGCACGTCGAGCTTGTCGGCTTGCAGGCGGCCGCAAAGCGGTTCGTCGGCTGCCGCGAAATCGCGAAACGGAGCCAAGCTGGCGTCGCTGGCGGGCAAAATCTGCAGCCAGTCCTCCGGATCTTGGCCGATCACCGGCGCGTGCAACACGAGTCGCACCAGTTCACTACCGAAATCCTCGATCAGACTGGCCACCAACACCCGCAAGGTATCTGCCGCGCTGTTGGCGCGGATCAGCGCCAGGCACAGTTGATGCGTGCGCACGGTCAGCCGTTCGTTGTCTTGGGCGTTGCCGTAAAGCTCCTGCAGACGCCGATTGAGCTCGCGATTCTTGTCGCGCAGCACTTCCAGTTGATAGCTGGCCAAGGAAGTCGCCTGGCCTTCGTCGCGCGGCACCGCCATGCTAAGCGCAAGGTCGGGATAGCCGGCCAGGAACTTGGGATGTCGACGCAAGTACGCGGCCACATCAGAGGCAGTGATTCGTTCACGCGCGGTCTCACTCATGCCAGCCATTCTCCCTCAAATACAAAAGCGGTCGGCCCACGCATGCGCATCGGCGCAGCGGCGCTAGGCGAAGAAATTTCCAAGGTGCCGCCGCGCAGATGCACGGCGACCGCTTGATCGAGCAGCCCGCGCCGCTGCAGCGCGGCGACCGCCGCGCAGGCACCGCTGCCGCAAGCCAGCGTCTCGCCGACACCACGTTCGACTACGCGCAGGCGGATCGTGGCGCGATCAACCAGCTGCGCAAAACCCACGTTGCAGCGATCCGGGAAGCGGCTGTCGGTTTGCACCGCCAAGCCAATCCTTACGGCATCGACGGTATCGACATCGGCCACTTCGATGACGGCATGCGGATTGCCCATCGACAAGGCAACAAAAGTGATCGCCGTGCCGTCGATGTCGATGGCATAGAGATCGGCTTGGTCCGCCAGAAGCGGAATGGCAGCGGGCTCAAAACGTGGTGCAGGCAGCTCGATGGTGACGCTTTCGCTGGCATCAATGGTCGCTCGCACGGACCCCGCCGGACTGTCGAATAGCGAATCACCGACCCCGATCAAACCCTCACGTTTTGCCCACGCCGCCACACAGCGCGCACCGTTGCCGCATTGGCTGCTGCCACTGCCGTCGGCATTCCAGATGTCGTAGGCCAGCGCTGCGCCGGGCGTGCGTGCGGCTTCAATGGTCAGCAGCTGGTCGCAGCCGACACCACGTTGGCGGTCGCAGATCTGGGTGATCAACGCGGCGGGCAGCACATCACTGGCGTGGCGTCGATCAATGACCACAAAGTCATTGCCTGCGCCGTGCATTTTGGTGAAGCGCAGCCCTCTCGCGGGTAGCGCGGCGGCCCGCTCGCTCATCGCGATGCAGCGGAAGGCGGTGGAGTATCCGGGCGAGTGAGATCAGCTTTGTTGCCACAGGCACTGGCGAGCAGACAACTTACGATCAGCAAAACCCAGCACAGCGCGGAACGACGGTTTCGATTCATGACGGAAGTATAGGCGGGTGCGGGCTGCGCTCACGCAGATGGTCTGCAGAGTTTTGCCAATTCCAACCATGACTTCCTTCTCCCTCGCGGGATCAAATTCCCGGAGGGAGAAGGGTAAACACTAGGGCGCGGCTGGCTTGTCGACTGTTGCCGGCGCGGCCAGCTTCTGCCACAAGAAGGTGTAAGCCAGCGCCTGCATATGTGCCAGCTGGCCGTTGTCTGCTGCGCCGCCGTGTCCACCTTCGATGTTTTCGTAGTACAGCACGTCGTGCTCTTGCGCCTTCATCTTCGCCATCATCTTGCGCGCGTGACCGGGGTGGACGCGGTCATCACGAGTCGACGTGGTGAACAGCACGGAAGGATAGTGACGGCCAGCTTGGACGTTGTGATATGGCGAGAAGGTCTTGATGAACTCCCATTCTTCCGGCTTGTCTGGATCGCCGTACTCGGCCATCCACGAGGCACCAGCGAGCAGCTTGTGATAGCGCTGCATGTCGAGCAAGGGCACTTGGCAGACCGCTGCGGCGAACAGGTCGGGATACAGGGTGACCATGTTGCCAACCAACAGCCCGCCGTTGCTGCCGCCCTGAATGCCCAAGTGCTTGGCGCTGGTGACTTTGCGCGCCAGCAGATCTTGCGCCACCGCGGCAAAGTCTTCATAGGCGCGCAGTCGATTGGCCTTCAGCGCGGCTTGATGCCAACGTGGACCGTACTCGCCACCGCCACGAATATTGGCGACCACATAGACACCGCCAACCTGCAACCAGCCGCGACCGGCGCCTGCGCTGTAATTGGGCGTCAATGAAATCTCAAAGCCGCCGTAGCCGTACAACAAGGTCGGATGACTGCCATCCAGCGCAAGACCCTTCTTGGCGACCATGAAATACGGCACGCGGGTGCCGTCTTTGCTGATTGCGAAGTGCTGCGCGATCTCGAGGCCATTGGCATCAAAAAATGCCGGCATCTTCTTTAGCGCTTGCGGCGCCTCGCCGATGCTGCCGAGCATCAACGTTGTCGGTGTCAGATAGTCGCTTACGGTGAGGAAGTAGTCGTCGGAAGTTTCCTCATCGATGGCACTGACACTGACAGTACCAATCGTCGGCGCGCCTTTCAGCGGTTCGCGCTGCCATTCGTCTTTGCCGTGGGTCAGCACTTCCAGCCGATTCTTGACGTCGTCCAGCACGTTCAGAACGAGGTGATTACGGGTTGGGGTGACGCCTGCCAGCGAGCGAGTCGAGGTGGGCTCAAACAGCGCGTTGAACTCGCCCTTGCCCACCATGAACGCATCGAACTCAGTGGCAATCAGCGCCCCAGCCGGCCAGGTGTGTTCGCCGACCGTCCACGGCTGCCGCAGCTCCAGCAGCAGCCATTCGCGGAACACCATTTTTTGCGCACTGTTGGGGACATCGATCTTGGCCAGCACGCCGTCTTTGCCGCGCAGATAGAGCTCGTCGTTGTAGAAGGCCAAGGTGCGACTGACAAGATCGCGCTCGAAGCCCGTGGTCAAATCCCGCTGCGCCGAGATGTACATGTCGCTGTCGCCGCCTTCATACACCACGGTCGCGGCCGACAGCGGGGTACCGCGCTTCCACTGTTTGACGATCCGCGGATAGCCCGAGCTGGTCATGCTGCCGTCACCAAAATCGGTGAAGACGTAGAGCGTGTCCTGATCGATCCACGCCACGCCACCCTTTGCCTCGGGACGGAAAAATCCGTCAGCCAGGAACGTCTTGCTCGGCAAATCGAACTCGCGGGTGACGTTGGCATCGGCACCCCCGCGCGACAGCGAAATCAGGCAGCGGGCGTATTCAGGCTTGAGGCAATCGGCACCCTGCCACACCCAGTTCTCGCCCTCGGCCTTGTTCAGTGCGTCCAGATCCAGCACCAATTCCCATTCGGGTGACTCGGTTCGGTACTCGATCAGCGTGGTGCGCCGCCAAAGGCCGCGCGGGTTGGCGGCGTCTTTCCAGAAATTGTAGTAGTACTCGCCAATCTTGCCGACGTAAGGAATGCGCGCGTCGGAATCCAGAATGCTGCGCAGGTCTTTTTCCAGCGGCTTAAAGGCAAGATCCTCGGTGATCGAGGCCGACTCGGCATTGCGCTCGCGCACCCACGCCAGCGCTTTGTCGCCGCCGACATCCTCCAGCCATTGATACGGATCGCTGTCGGTCATGGGTTTAGCGTCGTCGGCCATCGCGGAGGGCAAGCCGCCGATCAGACCAGATAGGCCGAGAGTGAGTAACAAGGGTGCACGCATAGTCGAGTCTCCATGGGCAAAACGGCAAAACGTTGCAGCGCGCGCGGCTGCGCGAGGGCGCTAATGGTAACGATGACGGCCGCTGGGGACAGTGCCGAGGGTCATGCCCGACCGCACTGCTTCGCCTGTGGGAGCGCCGGAAGGGGCGCTTGCAGCGACAAATCGTGAAAGCATCGCGGGTTCCGCCGCCCCTACAAGTGCACAGCATTCAATCCTATGCGGCGAGACCCTTCTGCAAGCGCAACGCGTCCATGCCGTCGTCGTAGTAATGCGCGCGTTCGCCGAAGGGCTGATAGCCCGCTTGCGCGTACAGCGCCAAGGCGACGGCATTGTCTTTGCGCACTTCCAGCCGCAAGCACTGCGCGCCCGCAAGCGCCGCTTGGTTTTCGACGTCCCCCAATAACTGCCTGCCGAGGCCACTGCCCCGCAGCGCCGCATCCACTGCCAGCGAATACAGCCGTGCCACGCTGCTGTCGCTACGTTGCAGTCGCAGTGAATAGCCTTGCAAACCTCGGCCATCACCGCAAACCCGCAAGCGCTGATCGGGCTGTTTCAGGTGATGACGAAACTGGCGGACGCTCAAGCGATCACCAACAAACTGCGCCTCCAGACGCAGCAACTCGGCCAGATCGGTGAGAACTGCAGTGCGCAGGATACGGTTCGGGTGCATATGCCAATGGTCCGCCATCCCCTGCCTGAACGGCTAGCATTGAAGCCGGCTTCGAATTGCTACCGGTTTGGCGCAGACTGCGCGGCTTAACCAATTGGGGCCTCTGTCGCGCCATGAGTCGCCTAGTCATCGTCGTCGAAAAACCATCTGACTGGGGTTCGTACTACCCATCAGAGAACGTCATCTCGGCGATCGAGTATTTGAAGCGCCCGGCAGACGCAGAAGTTGACCGCGTGCAGGTCATCAACCTCTGCCGAAGCTTCAAATATCTGGGGCTGGGTCATTACGTCTCGCTCTTGGCCGAGGCGCGCGGGCACAAGGTAATTCCGTCGGTCAGAACCATCAACGACCTGCGCCGACGCTCGCTGTACGGCGTCGACATCGAAGACTTGAATGCCAGTCTGGCGCGCTACTTGCCCGAGGGCGGTCGCGATACCACCGACTTCGGCTTGCTGCTGTACTTCGGCCACACCAGTTACGCGCCGCTGGAAGATCTGGCCCGGCAGGTGTTTGAGACCTTTCCCTGCCCGATTCTGAAAATCGAGTTCACCCGGCAGAAAGTCTGGCAGATTGCTTCGATCCGCCCAGCCGGCTTGAACTCGCTGACCGATTCGCAGGAAGACGCATTTGCCGACGCACTCAGCTCATTCGCAAAAAAGCTATGGCGCAAGCCAAGGGCGAGACGCAAGTTTCGCTACGACGTGGCGATGCTGCACGACCCCGCCGAGGCGATGCCGCCGTCGAATAGAAAAGCACTTAAACACTTCATCAAAGCCGGCCGTGAGCTTGGCATCGATGTCGACCTGATTGATCGCAACGATTTCGGGCGTCTGGCCGAATACGACGGCCTGTTCATTCGCGAAACCACGACGCCCGGCAATCACACCTACCGCTTTGCGCATCGTGCCGAGCGCGAAGACATGGTGGTGATCGACGACCCGATGTCGATTCTGCGCTGTACCAACAAGATCTATCTCAACGACTTGCTGCGCTCGCGCAAGCTGCCGGTGCCACGCAGCGAGACCCTGTTTCGCGACGACCACAAGCGCTTGGCCGAGTTACCCGATCTGCTCGGCTTGCCCTTGGTGCTGAAGATTCCCGATGGCAGCTTTTCACGCGGCATCGTGCGGGTGGAAACGGTCGAGCAATTGCGCAGCTCGGCAGACAGCCTGTTCCAACACACCGCGCTGTTGATCGCGCAGGAATACATGTACACCGAGTTCGACTGGCGTATCGGCGTGATCGGCAACCAAGCGTTGTACGCCTGCCAATACTTCATGTCGCGCGGGCACTGGCAGATCTACCAGCACAGCACGAAGGGGCCGACGCGCTCGGGCGACTTCAAGACCTTGCCCATTCGCGAGGCACCCTCGGAGGTGGTCAAGTTGGCCTTGCGCGCCACCTCGGCCATTGGCGATGGCCTGTACGGCGTCGATCTGAAGGTATTGGACGGCCGCACGGTGGTGATTGAAGTCAACGACAATCCCAGCATCGATGCCGGCGTCGAAGACGCCTATCTGGGCGAAGATCTATACCGTCGGATCATGGATGAGTTCTTGCGCCGACTGGAGCGCAAGCGCTTGGGAATGCGCGAATGAACAGCGATGCTCCGGTGGGCAGCAATGCTCCAAGGGACGGCGATGCTCCCTTACACAGCGATGTTCCTATGCACAGCCCTTTGATCGAGGGTCGCTTGAAACTGGTCGGTGTTGAACTCGATTACGCCGTGCGCGGTCGCGACGATGGCACCCCGCTGCTGTTGATCATGGGCCTGGGCATGCAGCGCGTGGCGTGGCCCGACAGTTTGCTGGATGCACTGGTCGCGCGCGGTGCGCGCTGCATCACCTTTGACAATCGCGATGTGGGTAACAGCACCCGTTACGATGCCTACGGCGCGCCGGCATTGCCCGCTTCAATCTTCGCGCGCTTGTTTAGACGTCGCCTGCGTCTGCCCTATAGCTTGGCGGACATCGCCGACGACGGTGCAGCTCTGTTGCATCATCTTGGCATCGAGCGCGCCCATGTGGTGGGCATTTCGATGGGCGGGATGATCGCCCAACACTTCGCTCATCGGCATCCGCAACAGACCAGCAGCCTGACTCTGATGTGCACCAGCAGCGGCCGCATGGGTTTGCCGCCGCCGCGCGCGCCGGTGATGCGGCAATTGCTGAAACGCCCGCGCCGTGCGGTGTCATCGGAAGCAGCCGTCACTTACATGGTCAACTTGCTGCGCATCATCGGCAGCCCCGCTTATCCCACGGATGCCGCCGACCTCGGAAATCGATCACGCGCAGCGCTGAAACGCGCGTCCAGCGGCAATGGCATGACCCGCCAACTGGCGGCAATTCTCAATGATGGTGATCGCTCGGAACTGCTGCGCCATCTGCAGGCGCCCACCTTGATTCTGCATGGCAGCGCCGACCCGATGGTGCCCATCGCGCATGGCCTTGATCTGGCCCGCAAGATTCGCGGCGCACGCATGGAACGCATCGAAGGCTGGGGGCATGACCTGCCTGACGCGCTGGCGAATACCCTGGCCGACCTCGTGGTTGGCCATGTGCGTGCCGTTTAGCGAGGGCTGTGGATGGCCAGCGGTTGTGCAGGCGCCGGCGCCCGCCCAAGAATCTCGCCACTGGGTCGACAGGGCTCGACGCCAGCCATTGAAGGCACCTGCTGCAAACCGTAGGTGAATGTCGGAAAGGCGAGATCAGTCACGGCCACCCGGCCATAACCGCGGTAGACAAATCGCAGACGCTGGCCAAGCTGCCTTTGAAGCGGCCACCTTGACGCGCTAGCCTGCTTGCCGTGCGTTGCCCCTTCCACTTGGCTATCCTCCAGTGTCAGGCAGCAGCCAAGAGGTTTTATGCCGATCTCGATTGGCGGTCAGCATGCAATGTCTCTTAATCGAGGGTGCCAGAATGCGCAAAAATGGACTTTGTTTACTGCTGCTGCCGATGGTCCTCGTGTCGCCCATCGCTGGCGCAGGCGAGTTCAGTGCAGCGGTGACCGCCGCACCCGGCGAAACGACGACCCTCAACATCAGCTTTGCTGGCGATGGCGTCACGGTTGAAACCGAGGTCAGCCTCAATTTCAGCAATACGTTCGTTGCGATCAGCAACCCCGTTGCGGTAAACGACTCGATTTGTTTGCGGGTCAATCCGACCCGCCTGCGCATCATCCCGCCCTCCGGGGGCAACACACCCCTGCCCACTGCCGCGACCACTTATTGCCGATTTACAGTGACCGTCTCGGCTGATGCGCCGCAAGGGCTGATCGCCCTTACCCCAGCCGAAGTGTTGTGTTTCAACGTCGATGCCAACGCTGAACCGTGTTCGTTGGCCGCTGGCGCCGGCATCACGGTTGCCGGCGAACCCTTGCCGCCGCCGTTGCCCACGGTGAGTTTTCAACCCTCTCCTGGAACATTGCTGACCTTCGCCGAGGGTCAGGTTCCGTCTACACCCGCACCGCCGCTCGCGATCACCGTGATCGGCACCGGTGGCCAAGGCTTGGCCAGTCTCTCTGCCTGCTCCATCACCGGCAGTGGTGCCGACCGCTTCAGCGTTTCGCCCAGCAGCCTGAGTATCGGCGCTTCGACGACGCAGAGCGTGAGCGTTGGCTGCAATTACCCGAGTGCAGATGCGCTGGCGACGCTCACTTGCATCGAGATTGACGCCAACAGCCCGGCACCGGGTGTCGCTCGCTCCTTCAACCTGCGCTGCCCGGCGGCTCCGCCACCACCACGCAACCCAATCATCAGTTCCGTTCCTGCGTCAGGCTCGACGTTCAGCACCTCCTCCGGCGCGTTCGGCGCGCTGGGTACTGCGACGATCAGCCTGTTTGCGTCAGGTGCCAATGCCGGCGGCGTCACCACCATTAGTTGCTTTGGCTCGGGCGAGGCGCAATTGGCGGCACTGCCTGGTACGCCAGCCGGACTCGGACCCGTCACCCAGACCGTGGTGGGAACCGCTCAGCCCACCAGCATCCGCGTCGGTGTCATCCTGAGCGGTGCGGCGCAAACACCCGCCGGCACAATCACCTGCGCTGTGAGTGGCCAGCCTTCGCTTAGCTTTACGATCAACGCGCCACAATTTGGCGGCATCGGTCCCATCATCAGTCCGCCACCACCGTCAGGCGGACCACCTCCCGGGCCTTTGCCAATTCCGACCTTATCGCAGGCCTGGCTGCTGGCTTTGGTCAGTCTATTTGGCTTGGTCGGCCTGTTGGTGCGACGGCCAGGAGGTTAGTTGACGACTTGATCGCTACCCAGCTTCAGCGCCTTCAATAGCTTGGCACTTCCGCTTGCTTCGACGAGCGTCTTGAGATGGTGCGGAGGCCCTTTGCTCCAAATGAGATCGCACTCAACGCAGCCGTAAAACCGATGGCTCGACCAAAGTGGCACGCAGCGTTCCAGCGCAAACAAACGCAAGCCTTTTGGATAGAAAGAAGCGGCATTTGGGGCGGCTTCAAAGTGCCCTACCACCGAGCCATCCACGATACTGGTGGAACCGCAAGCGGGGCATTCGCTGGGAGCATCGGAAGAGATCACTGGGTGCCACCAAGCTGCTGGGAATCTCTTTGGATTCGGTGCTTGCGGAGATCAGCAACGTTTTGGTGCGTGCGATGAGCCATGACCCTCTGCAACCTCGAGAATTGGAAGCAGCAGCCTATTTCAACAGCTTGCGATGCGAGTGCACCGACATCACGATGCCAAAGCCGGCAAGCAAGGTCACCGCCGAGGTGCCGCCGTAGCTGAGCAAGGGCATCGGCACGCCAACCACGGGCAACAAGCCGGACACCATGCCCACATTGACGACCACGTAGACCAGAAAGGTCAATCCGAGTGCGCCGGCGACCAGCCGTGCAAATACATCACGAGCTTCAGCGGCAATCCACAACGTGCGTGCGGCGATCAACAAGCACAAAGCGAGCAGCAACAAAATGCCGATCAGTCCAAATTCCTCGGCGAACACCGCGACAATGAAATCAGTGGTGTGTTCGGGCAGAAAGTCGAGCCGTGACTGCGTGCCCTCGCCCCAGCCTTTACCAAACAAGCCGCCAGAACCCACCGCGATCTTGGATTGAATGATGTTCCAGCCAGTGCCCAAACGATCCGCCTCGGGATCGAGAAAGGTGATCAGGCGAGCGCGCTGATACTCACGCAGGCCAAACCAGCCAAAAGGCGCGATCAATAAGGCCAGCGTGCCCAGCAACGCCACCCGCCACCAAGCAATACCTGCGAGAAAAATCACAAACACGCCGCTGGCGGCGACCAGCAAAGCGGTTCCCAAGTCGGGTTGGATCGCGATCAGCGCGGTGGGAATCCCTACAAACACGGCGCATACGAGCAATGCGGTCCAGCCGGGGGCTCTGGTTTCGCGATGCAGATACGCGGCCACCATCATTGGCACAGTGAGCTTCAGCAATTCGGCCGGCTGCAGGAAGAAAAAACCCAGATCGAGCCAATGGCGACCACTGCGGCCAGTGCCAAACACCGGCACCACCAGCAACAGAGTCAAACTGGCGGCATACAACCACGGCGTCCAGATTCTCAGCTGCAAGGGCGGCACGCGCGATATCAACCACATCGCCGCCAGCCCGGCACCGACCCGCGCGCCCTGCGATACCACCAACGGTACGCCACCGGCAGCGCTATAGAGAATCAACAAGCCCGCTGCCAAGAGCATCAACAGACCGATCAGCAATGGCACGTCGACCCGCGGTGCCAGTAGACGCTTGGCCAGATCCAGCAAGAGCGAGGCAATGCTCATCGCGCAATCCCACGCAACAGCCACGCATCCAGAATCCGCCGCGCTACGGGTGCGGCCGCGCGTGAGCCCGAACCACCCGACTCCACCACCACCGCCACCGCGATCGTCGGTGCGTAGGCCGGTGCAAAGGCGATGAACAGGGCGCGATTGCGCAGATTGAACGGCAGCAGTTCAAGATCGACGGCCGCATCGCCGGTGCGTCCCACCCGTTGCGCGGTGCCCGTTTTGCCGGCGATCAAATAGGGAGCCCCCACTGCGGCCGCGCGCGCGGTTCCCGTCGGCCCGTGCATCACTGCGACCATGCCCTCGACAACCGCGTCGCGCATGCGCAGGTCAGCCACCGCAATGCCCACCTTGGTGCGCACCGGCTCATCGATCACTGCCGCATCAAACCCGTGTTGCGTGGCTCGCAACAAGCGCGGCGGAAAGCCGCTGCCGCCAACCGCGAGCAAGGACGTCGCCTGCGCCAACTGCAAAGGTGTGGTGACCCAAAAGCCTTGGCCGATGCCAGAGATGACGGTTTCACCCGGATACCAAGTCACCCCTTGCGTGGCTTGCTTCCATTCACGCGAGGGCAGCACGCCGGCGGCGTCACCAGCCAAATCAATTCCTGTCGGCGAGCCAAAACCGAATCGCTGCATGTACGCGCTCATGCGATCAATGCCCATATCCACGGCGGCCGAGTAGAAGTAGGTGTTGACCGACTGCGCCAGCGATTCGCGCAAGTCGACATAGCCATGACCACCTTTGCGCCAATCGCGATATTCGCGCCCCTGTCCAGGCAAGCGATAGGCACCGGTCGACAACACCCGATCCTCGGGTCGGCGTATGCCCAACTCCAGCGCCGCTAGCGCGACAAAGGGTTTAATCGTTGAGCCCGGCTCATAGCCACCATTCACCGCTCGATGGAACAGGGGTCGCGATTCCGAATGCAACAAGGCGGCGTATTCCTCGCGACCAATGCCATTGACGAAAGGATTGGGGTCAAATCCCGGCAGACTGACCATGGCCAGCACATCGCCATTACGCGGATCAATGGCCACCGCCGATCCGTGCTGGCCCTCAAACGCTGCCGCTGCTGCTTGTTGCAACTCAGCATCAACGGTCAAGTAAAGATGCTCGCCGGAAGAGGCAGGCGTGCGCTCCAAGACCCGTAAGGTGCGACCCTCGGCATTGACCTCCACATGCTCGAATCCAATTTCACCATGCAAGCGACCTTCGTAGTGCCGTTCGATACCGGACTTGCCTATGTGAGTCGAGCCGCTGTAGCGAGCCGGATCCAGCGTCTCCGCATCCTCGGCATCGATGCGCGCTACGTAGCCGATGACATGACCGAAAAGGTCGCCGTACGGATAGCGTCGAGTGAGATAGGGCACCACATCAACACCGCTGAAACGATGTCGATTGACCGCAAACCGCGCAACTTCGGCCTCACTCAAGCGGAACTTTAGTGGCACAGACTGGAATCTGCGCTCGGCCTTCCAGCTGGCCCGAAAGCGCAGCAACTCGTCTTCACCGATGGGCAACAACTGACCCAGCCCACGCAACGTCTCCTCCAGATCGGTCACTTGCTCACGAATCAGCTCCAAGCGGTAGGCCGGCACGTTGTCGGCGAGCAAGCGCCCGCTGCGGTCATAGATCAGGCCACGCGCTGGGACGATGGGACGCAGCTTGATGCGGTTGTCGTCAGAACGGGTCAGGTATTCCTCGTGTTGGACGATTTGCAGCCAAGCAAAACGACTACCCAATATTGCAATGGCCACAACCGCCAACAGGAACGCCACCAGCGCACGCCGGCGAAACATCGCGTGCTCAGCGACGGCGTCGCGCAGAAACCGCGGCCTAAGCAACAGAGCCATTTCGGATCAGAGGTCGCGCACGCGCAGGCGCAGCCGGAGCCCATCCAGCAGCAGAAACAGCCACGGCCACAACAGCGTTCCCACGACGGGCGCCAGCCAGAACGTCAGTGGTGGCAGGCCCTCGCCACTGAAGGCGCGGATACCCAAGGTCACTACGCGATCATTGAGCAGCAGTGCAAACACCGCAACCGCTTGCTGGGACAAGGGGAAAAAACGTAACCGTGCGCGAAAGCGCAGAACCAGGAACGCAATGATGGTCAAGCGCAACGCTTGTTCTCCAATCAAGGTCCCAAAAACGACATCGGCGGCAAGGCCGATCAGAAACGCAGTGCCCAAACCCGCGCGGTCAGGTGCCTCCAGCAGCCAATAGATTAGAACCAGCGCGATCCAATAGGGCTTTGCCGCAAGCAAGGCGGCGGGTAGCGGCATCAAGCCCAGCAGCAACGAAGCAACGACGCTGACAGCAAACAGGCCTGGCGTGGGCCGCAAACGGCTCATTGGCTGGGACCACGATCATCGACCGCAGCTTCGTCGATTGGCGTGGCATCCGCTGGCAGCTTCGGTGATTCGGTGGGTGGCTCCGGCAATGCAGGCGGCCCCATTTCGTCCAGCGCATCAGCAGGCTGGTCCCACACCAATAACACTTCACCACTGCGATCCAGTGCAGCCACTGGACGCGCTTCTGCCAACCCAAACAGACGCGTTTCATCCGGTTGCAAGCGCGTGATGTGCGCGACAAGCAAGCCCGCTGGGAAACCACCGCCCATGCCGGAGGTGATCAACAAGTCACCTACGCGAATGTCCGCGCTTTGCGGAATATTGGGAATCACCAAGCGGTTCAACTCGCCGGTGCCAAATGCAATCGTACGTAAGCCCGAACGTTGGACCTGAACTGGCACGGCATGACTGGGATCAGAAATGAGAATCGCATTCGCGCGCATTGGGGTGACCTGGGTCACCTGGCCCACCAACCCGGAGCCATCGATAATGGCAAGCCCCGTGCGCACTCCTGCGCGGCCTCCGCGGTCAAGCACGATGCGATGACGAAACGGATCCAAGTCAATATCGGCCAACGACGCCAGTTGCACTTGCAGGCGAAGACCACGGGTGCCACCCATCAGCTGGCGCAAACGCTCGTTCTCCCGTTGAACGGCGTCGAGTCGACCCAACTGCGCTTGCGCCACTAGCAGTTCGGAGCGCAGCGCATCTCTGTCCGCGGCCAGATTCTGTCGACCAACCATGGCATCGCGGAGTGCGGATGCTGCCACCGCCGGTGACGATGCTATTCGATACAGCGGTTCATTGAGCAGGCTCAGCCATCCGCGGAGCTGTTGCAAGTAGCCGCCACGGAAGTCCGCAACCATGAGGATGACAGCCACCATTAGGTAGGCGAGCAACCGCAGTGCCCCAGCGCCACCTTCGGCAAACAGCGGACCGCTGGAATTGCCGGAATACGTCACCGCGAGGACTCCCGGATCGCCCGCCCGACGTTATTCCGGGGCGAAGAAATCGTTACCGTGCATATCGATCAACTCAAGCGCCCGACCGCCGCCTCGTGCCACGCAGGTCAAGGGGTCATCTGCCACGTGCACATGCAACCCGGTCTCCTCGGAGATCAACTTGTCGAGATCACGCAACAACGCTCCGCCGCCGGTCAACACGATGCCGCGGTCGTACACGTCGGCGCAGAGTTCGGGCGGAGTCTGTTCCAGCGCTCCGCGAACCGCGCTGACGATTCCAGACAACGGTTCGTGCAGGGCTTCGAGAACCTCGTTGGAATTGATGGTGAAGTTACGCGGCACACCTTCGGCCAGATTGCGGCCGGACACCTCAATCTCCACAACTTCCGCCTGCGGAAACGCGCACCCTGCTTCAATCTTGATCCGCTCGGCGGTAGTCTCGCCAATGAGCGTCCCATGGTTCCGCCGAACATAGTTAATGATGGCTTCGTCAAAGCGATCCCCGCCGATGCGCACCGATTGCGAGTAAACAATGCCATTCAGCGAAATCACCGCAACTTCGGAGGTACCACCGCCCACATCAAGCACCATTGAGCCGCGGGCCTCGTGGATCGGAATTCCCGCTCCAATTGCCGCCGCCATCGGCTCTTCAATCAAGAACACTTCCCGAGCACCCGCTTCCTCCGCCGACTCCTTGATTGCGCGACGTTCAACTGAAGTACTGCCGCAGGGCACGCAAATCAATACGCGCGGACTGGGGCGAAAGAACCGCGACCGATGCACCTTTCGAATGAAGTGTTTAAGCATTTCTTCGGTGGTGGTGAAGTCGGCGATGACGCCATCTTTCATTGGCCGAATCGTGGTGATGTTGCCCGGGGTCCGCCCCAACATGCGCTTGGCCTCGGCACCGACTGCGGCGACCGACTTCGTCGAACCGGATCGACGGTCGTGACGAATCGCGACAACCGATGGCTCGTTAAGCACGATGCCTTGCCCACGCACATAGATCAGCGTGTTGGCGGTGCCCAAATCGATGGACAGATCGTTGGAAAACAGACCGCGCAGACTCTTGAACATCGTCGGAAAAAAAGCGCCAGTGAGAGATTGAAAAGCTGGATAGCATAGCAAGACGACGCTTAACACAACAGCGTGAAAGCACGATCAAGTCCAACGACAATCTCCGAAACGATACAAACAAAGCCAGCGCTGCCCTTACGCGTCGCGCCCGGTTACCATGCACGATGGCGGCCAGCCGGCCGCGTCCGGGCGGAGACTCCGCCACTTCCACCAATCCCACCAATTTCTGGAGTGCTGATGTCAGCGCTGATTTGCGGCTCGCTTGCCTACGACACCATCATGGTCTTTCAGGATCGCTTCAAGCATCACATCCTGCCAGACAAGGTGCACATTCTGAACGTGTCGTTCCTGGTTCCGGACATGCGCCGCGAGTTCGGTGGTTGTGCAGGAAACATAGCCTACAACCTGAAGCTGCTCGGCGGAGACCCGATCCCGATGGCCACGGTCGGTCAGGATTTTGGACCCTACCGAGAGCACTTTCTGGCCTGCGGAATTCGCCTAGATCAGGTGAAAGAGCTGGGAGACCTCTATACCGCGCAAGCGTTCATCACGACAGACCTCGACGACAATCAAATCACTGCATTTCATCCCGGCGCGATGATGCGCTCTTTCGAGAACAATGTTAGAGATGTCGCGGGAGTGAAGTTCGGGATCGTCGGTCCCGACGGCTACGAAGCCATGTTGCAGAATTCCGAGCAGTTTGCCGAGGCAAGCATTCCCTTCATTTTTGATCCCGGTCAAGCCATGCCGCTCTATAGCGGCGCGGAGTTGACCAGAATGATTGAGCAGGCAACTTATGTCACCGTCAATGACTATGAATCCAACTTGCTGCAGGAAAAGACTGGGCTGGACACCCGTGCAATCGCTGATCGGGTGCAAGCCTATTTGATAACCAGAGGCCCCCAGGGCTCCGAAGTTCACACGAAAGACGGAGTGCTGGATATTCCAGTGGCCAAAGCCCGCTGTGTGTTGGATCCCACTGGTTGCGGCGATGCCTACCGTGCCGGTTTGATTTTCGGCTGGATGCACGGGATGGACATGGCCACGACTGGACGCATGGCTTCATTGATGGGCGCACTCAAGATTGAGAATATTGGCCCACAGAACCAGAAGTTCGACTACGCGAGATTTAAAGCCGACTTCGTCGAGCAATTTGGATATTCGCTGGATTGATGAACTGACTGTTGCAGAAACCCCAGCTTGCCCCAAACGTGGATCCGTGGGGGGGGAGCAAGCGCTTGCAAGCGCAGCAACGCTTTACCTGAATCCAGCAGAAAGTGACGAATTAGTGTACCTGGCCTTTCTGCGCCTTACCGGCAGTAGTTTTAGCACTAGGCTATTCAGTCATTCTAGATAATTAAGGTTACGATCCGCCCAAAAGAAAACCCTCCAGATTGCTCTGGAGGGTTTTGGATGAAGCCCCTGGCGATGACCTACTCTTGCATGGGCGAACCACACTACCATCGGCGCGTGTGCGTTTCACTTCCGAGTTCGGGATGGGATCGGGTGGTGCCACACAGCTATATTCACCAGGGAGAGGGTGGAGGGTCGCGGTGCTGTTGGGAGTGATGTCGATGGATTGACGCCACAGCCATAAGCTCGCGCTCACGCTCTCAAAGGGGGGACGTAACAGGTTTGTTTGGTATGTCTTTCACGTGTGCTGAGGTAAAGCGACTTAGGGTTATATGATCAAGCCGCACGGATCATTAGTACTGGTTAGCTCAACGCATTGCTGCGCTTCCACACCCAGCCTATCAACGACGTAGTCTTCATCGTTCCTTTAGGGGAGTCAAGCTCCCGGGAGATCTCATCTTGAGGCGCGCTTCCCGCTTAGATGCTTTCAGCGGTTATCGCTTCCGAACGTAGCTACCCGGCAATGCCACTGGCGTGACAACCGGAACACCAGGGGTTCGTCCACTCCGGTCCTCTCGTACTAGGAGCAGCCCCTCTCAAATCTCCAACGCCCACGACAGATAGGGACCGAACTGTCTCACGACGTTCTGAACCCAGCTCGCGTACCACTTTAAATGGCGAACAGCCATACCCTTGGGACCGACTACAGCCCCAGGATGTGATGAGCCGACATCGAGGTGCCAAACACCGCCGTCGATATGAACTCTTGGGCGGTATCAGCCTGTTATCCCCGGAGTACCTTTTATCCGTTGAGCGATGGCCCTTCCATACAGAACCACCGGATCACTAAGACCTACTTTCGTACCTGCTTGATCCGTCGATCTCGCAGTCAAGCACGTTTATGCCTTTGCACTCACTGCACGATGTCCGACCGTGCTGAACGTACCTTCGTGCTCCTCCGTTACTCTTTGGGAGGAGACCGCCCCAGTCAAACTACCCACCATACACGGTCCCTGACCCGGATAACGGGCCGAGGTTAGAACGTCAAGCACATCAGGGTGGTATTTCAAGGTTGGCTCCATGTGATCTAGCGACCACACTTCAAAGCCTCCCACCTATCCTACACAGATGAACTCAACGTTCAGTGTAAAGCTATAGTAAAGGTTCACGGGGTCTTTCCGTCTTGCCGCGGGAACGCTGCATCTTCACAGCGATTTCAATTTCACTGAGTCTCGGGTGGAGACAGCGCCGCTGTCGTTACGCCATTCGTGCAGGTCGGAACTTACCCGACAAGGAATTTCGCTACCTTAGGACCGTTATAGTTACGGCCGCCGTTTACCGGGGCTTCGATCAAGAGCTTCGCTTGCGCTGACCCCATCAATTAACCTTCCGGCACCGGGCAGGCGTCACACCCTATACGTCCACTTTCGTGTTTGCAGAGTGCTGTGTTTTTGATAAACAGTCGCAGCGGCCTGGTCACTGCGACCCCGGATCGCTCAGCTACGCTTGTAGCCACGATCTGGGGTGCACCTTCTCCCGAAGTTACGGTGCTATGTTGCCTAGTTCCTTCACCCGAGTTCTCTCAAGCGCCTTGGGATTCTCACCCTGCCTACCTGTGTCGGTTTGCGGTACGGTCTTCGTGAGCTGAAGCTTAGAGGCTTTTCCTGGAAGCGTGGATTCGGTGACTCTGGTCCGAAGACCTCGTCTCGGTGCTCGGTGTATGACCCCCCGGATTTGCCTAAGGGATCCACCTACCTCCTTTCCCCGGGACAACCAACGCCCGGTACACCTATCCTTCTCCGTCCCCTCATCGCACTCACGCGAGGTGCTGGAATATTAACCAGCTTCCCATCGACTACGCGTTTCCGCCTCGTCTTAGGGGCCGACTCACCCTGCGCCGATGAACGTTGCGCAAGGAAACCTGGGGCTTTCGGCGTGCGGGCTTTTCACCCGCATTATCGTTACTCATGTCAGCATTCGCACTTCTGATACCTCCAGCAGCCTTCTCAAGCCACCTTCGCAGGCGTACAGAACGCTCCTCTACCACGCACACTTACGTGTGCATCCCAAGCTTCGGTATACCGCTTAGCCCCGTTAAATCTTCCGCGCAGGCCGACTCGACCAGTGAGCTATTACGCTTTCTTTAAAGGGTGGCTGCTTCTAAGCCAACCTCCTGGCTGTTTTTGCCTTCCCACATCGTTTTCCACTGAGCGGTAATTTTGGGACCTTAGCTGTGGGTCTGGGTTGTTTCCCTTTTCACGACGGACGTTCGCACCCGCCGTGTGTCTCCCACGCTCGCACGTCTCGGTATTCGGAGTTTGCCATGGTTTGCTAAGTCGCGATGACCCGCTAGCCATAACAGTGCTCTACCCCCGAGAGTGATACGTGAGGCGCTACCTAAATAGCTTTCGAGGAGAACCAGCTATCTCCAGGTTCGATTAGCTTTTCACTCCTAGCCACACCTCATCCCCTACCTTTGCAACGGGAGTGGGTTCGGGCCTCCAGTCGGTGTTACCCGACCTTCACCCTGGACATGGCTAGATCACCTGGTTTCGGGTCTACTGCCCGCGACTATGCGCCCTTATCAGACTCGGTTTCCCTTCGCCTCCCCTATACGGTTAAGCTTGCCACGAACAGTAAGTCGCTGACCCATTATACAAAAGGTACGCAGTCACCCTTACGGGCTTCCACTGCTTGTACGCATACGGTTTCAGGTCTATTTCACTCCCCTCACCGGGGTTCTTTTAACCTTTCCCTCACGGTACTTGTTCACTATCGGTCGGTCAGACGTATTTAGCCTTGGAGGATGGTCCCCCCATATTCAGACAGGGTTTCACGTGCCCCGCCTTACTCAATTTCATTCCTGATGCCCTTTCGCGTACCGGGCTATCACCGTCTATGGCCGGCCTTTCCAGAACCGTTCCACTAGAACACCAAGAACTTAAGGGCTGCTCCCCGTTCGCTCGTCACTACTAGGGGAATCTCGGTTGATTTCTTTTCCTCTGGGTACTTAGATATTTCAGTTCTCCAGGTTCGCTTTCCAACCCTATGTATTCAGATTGGAATACCGCTCGCGCGGTGGGTTTCCCCATTCGGACATCCCCGGATCAAAGTCTGTTGCCGACTCCCCGAGGCTTTTCGCAGGCTGCCACGTCCTTCATCGCCGCTGACCGCCAAGGCATCCACCGTATGCGCTTGTTCGCTTGACCATATAACCTCAAAACGCCTTCGCGCCTTGAAGCGGTCTTCGAACCTCAATACTTCGCTTACTTGCCTCAACGACACATTCAAAGCTCGCTTTCATCCGACAGTTACCCGTCGCATGAGGCTGAGCCCCAAACGCTTGTTACGTCCCATCTTGTCAAAGAGCGAGGCGGATTACAGTATCCGGCCTCTAAAACACTGAGGTTGATTGTCGTTCCAGGCTTCGAGACAAGATGGAATCTCTCCATCCACATCCCCGGTCGATCTGCGATCGACCACCCCTTGACACAAGGGGTTAGAAGCCTTCTTCCCACCATTTCGGTAGGCAAGAACAAGCAATCTCAGCGTTCTATTTTGTGCGTGCTATCCAGGTGATATGCGATGTGATCGCTGCGAGTCGAGTAGAACTGGTGGAGCCAGTCGGGATCGAACCGACGACCCCCTGCTTGCAAAGGCGCGTCCTCTCCCATTCTACTCAAGCTCTTTACTTAAACTGGTGGAGCCAGTCGGGATCGAACCGACGACCCCCTGCTTGCAAAGCAGGTGCTCTCCCAGCTGAGCTATGGCCCCAATGGGTTTCGTAACTTTCGTGGCTGACTAGGCGCGGTTTGCCGAAGTTGGCTATAAGCCAATGAGCCAATCCGCAACGACGTCAGACGCGAAAGTGGTGGGTCTAGGAGGACTCGAACCTCCGACCTCACCCTTATCAGGGGTGCGCTCTAACCACCTGAGCTACAGACCCGGTCGTGATTGTCTTCTTATTCTTTCATCAAGCCCCGTCGCCGAGACCCAACAAAAAAGAATCCGCTCTTGCCCGTGGCCATGCACACCCGCGCTTTCGCACGCGCGCGCAGCTCAGGCTCGCTATCTTTGGATTTTTACAGGTGTCTTGTGTGGGTGCCTGGCAGAGTCCTGCCAGTTCTCTAAAGGAGGTGATCCAGCCGCACCTTCCGATACGGCTACCTTGTTACGACTTCACCCCAGTCATCGGCCACACCGTGGCAAGCGCCCCCCTTGCGGTTAAGCTACCTGCTTCTGGTGCAACAAACTCCCATGGTGTGACGGGCGGTGTGTACAAGGCCCGGGAACGTATTCACCGCGACAATGCTGATTCGCGATTACTAGCGATTCCGACTTCATGGAGTCGAGTTGCAGACTCCAATCCGGACTGAGATCGGCTTTCTGGGATTGGCTCCACCTCGCGGTATTGCAACCCTCTGTACCGACCATTGTAGTACGTGTGTAGCCCTGGCCGTAAGGGCCATGATGACTTGACGTCATCCCCACCTTCCTCCGGTTTGTCACCGGCAGTCTCCTTAGAGTTCCCGCCATTACGCGCTGGCAACTAAGGACAAGGGTTGCGCTCGTTGCGGGACTTAACCCAACATCTCACGACACGAGCTGACGACAGCCATGCAGCACCTGTGTTCTGATTCCCGAAGGCACTCCCGCATCTCTGCAGGATTCCAGACATGTCAAGGCCAGGTAAGGTTCTTCGCGTTGCATCGAATTAAACCACATACTCCACCGCTTGTGCGGGCCCCCGTCAATTCCTTTGAGTTTCACGCTTGCGCGCATACTCCCCAGGCGGTCGACTTAACGCGTTAGCTTCGATACTGAGCACCAAAGTGTGCCCAACATCCAGTCGACATCGTTTAGGGCGTGGACTACCAGGGTATCTAATCCTGTTTGCTCCCCACGCTTTCGTGCCTCAACGTCAGTGCTGGTCCAGAGAGCCGCCTTCGCCACGGATGTTCCTCCCGATCTCTACGCATTTCACCGCTACACCGGGAATTCCGCTCTCCTCTACCGCACTCTAGCCTATCAGTTTCGGATGCCATTCCCAGGTTGAGCCCGGGGCTTTCACATCCGACTTAACAGGCCGTCTACGCACGCTTTACGCCCAGTAATTCCGATTAACGCTTGCACCCTTCGTATTACCGCGGCTGCTGGCACGAAGTTAGCCGGTGCTTATTCACCCGGTACCGTCAGCACGACAGAGTATTAATCCATCGCTTTTCGTTCCGGACAAAAGTGCTTTACAACCCGAAGGCCTTCTTCACACACGCGGCATTGCTGGATCAGGCTTGCGCCCATTGTCCAATATTCCCCACTGCTGCCTCCCGTAGGAGTCTGGACCGTGTCTCAGTTCCAGTGTGGCTGATCATCCTCTCAGACCAGCTACGGATCGTCGCCTTGGTAGGCCTTTACCCCACCAACAAGCTAATCCGGCGTCGGCTCATCCAATCGCGCGAGGCCCTTGCAGGTCCCCCGCTTTCACCTCTCGGTCGTATGCGGTATTAGCTAACCTTTCGGCTAGTTATCCCCCACAACTGGGCAGATTCCGACGCATTCCTCACCCGTCCGCCACTCGCCACCCACAGTATTGCTACTGCTGTGCTGCCGTTCGACTTGCATGTGTTAGGCATGCCGCCAGCGTTCAATCTGAGCCAGGATCAAACTCTTCAGTTAAATCAAAGCTGAAAAGCGAACCAAGTCAGTTCACTAGCATAAAACTATTGTTCTTTACTTGTGCTTGCTTGGACGCCGTATTTCTTGATGTGCCCGAAGACACATCTAGGCAGGGGTTGCCCCTACCAGGCGCCCACACAAGTCACCTGTGCACGCTGTCAAAGATCCTGCACCACCCAGAACATTTCGTTCCAGGCCCGAGACCCTTTGGCCTCAGCGAGCCGCGCACTATACATGACTTTTTCGGACCGTCAAC